>ULKR01024161.1_pt1 | contig 11581 bp, 6 predicted proteins | sample 1951181 | NCBI WGS metagenome assembly ULKR01 (sample SAMEA4835503, study PRJEB28245) | human gut metagenome | biome: gut microbiome; material: fecal sample | place: Denmark | collected 2008 | reverse complement strand
CTTCCGCTTGCGGCTGTTGCGGCGATTATTTACGTAAAAGCAAAAAACCAAAAACAATAAAAACAAACAAGGAGAGGAAAAGATGAAAACACTCAAAAAAATCCTTTGCGCAGTCACGGCGATGATCGTGGCGATAAGTTTCGCGGCGTGCGGAAAGACAGACGCTTCCGTCGGCGAAAGCAGTTCTCAGCCGATCGAAAGCAATTCGACTTCGGGCGGGACGAAATACGATCCCGCAACTCGCCCCGCGGGCAAGAAAATAGTTATTTATTGCGGCGGTTCTTCCGAATACAGCGTGGTTAAAGGCACGGAAGAAAAAGTCGTTAAAAAAGCGGTGGAGGACGCGTATTACGCCGACACGGGCATTTCGCTCGATCTCGACGTTCAGTATCTCGGCACGAACATGCAGAGCGTTCTTGCGAACAGTCTCGTGGCGCACGATCAGGTGGATATCGTCGTTTCTCACACGAGATTCGATTCCGGTATCGACGATTACGCGATCGGTCAGGGCATTTATTATGACCTCGGAAGGCTTATAAGTCGCTACGGGACGAACATCTCCGAAAAGACCGATCTCAACACGATGACCACGTTTACCGAAGAAATAGTGGGTATTCCGTCTTACGTAAACCCCTATAAACACGGAATTCTCGTGAGAAAAGATTATATGAGAGCCGTGGGTTACACCGACGACGCCGCCGAAGCGCAGGAAAAGGGGCTTACCCTTTTAACCACGATCGAACAGTTCGAGGATATGTGCAAAAAGATGAAGTCCAAAAACGTTACGGGGCAGGACGAAGATTCGGCTTATTCCGTGAGCGGCGCGATCTGGGATATCGAAAAGGTGTTCACGGGCGCGTTCTCGAATGCGGGTTATTTCTTCTACGGCGAAACGCAGAACGAAAAAGGCGAAACGATAATCGCGCCCGGTTTTGCTCAGGAGGGCTTCAAGGATCTTCTTCAGATGGAATACAGATGGGTTAAAGACGCGAAGATTCTTCCGAGCGACGCGAACACTCAGTCGCTCGAGGCTTCGGAAGGTCAGTTTATTTCCGGGCTTACCGGCGTGTTCATGACCGATCCCACCGTCTCTCATCTTATAAAAGTGGCAAGAAAGACCAAAGCGTTGAACCCCGAGGCGGAATTCACCGTTTTAGGCCCTCTCGCGCAGGAAAAAACTCCCGAAAAGAAAGGCTTTATGCGTCTTTCCACAGGTTACAAGGCGGCGGTCGTTATGAGTACGTCCAAAAACGCCGAGGATATCGTTAAATACGTGAATTGGATGTATTCCGACGTTAAGAATTACAACCTCTGCATGTACGGCGTTGAAGGCGCGCATTGGGTGAACAACGGCGACGGAACGTATTCTTATCCCGAGGGTAAAGAATCGTACCTTACGAAAGCGCCTTATTCCGGAATCTTCGCGCTCGTCGAAAACCAGAATATGTCCGACCTTCTTTACAGCGGATATACCGAGCAGGAAAGAGGCTGGATAACCGCTTCGAGAAACAAAGACTTTTACGTCGATAACGATATCATCGATTATATCCTTCCGAGAAACGCGGGTATGTCGACGTTACATTCGGCATCTCTCAACATGTACTGGAACGGCGTAGCCGCTTCCGCGTGGTCGGGCAACGCGAATCCGTCGAGAACGAGCAATATGAACCCGAATCTCACTTACGCGGAGTATTACAGACAGGAATATCTCAAGGAGGACAAGGAATATCTCGACTTTTTGACTCAGCAATATAACCTGATGAAACAGTTGAGAGGTTAAACCCTACAGACAGAGGAAAATCACTATGTGGATTACGGTAATTGCGATCCTGATATATCTCGAAATTCTGCAGGTCGGCTTGTTCTTTATGCTTAAAGACTCGGCGGAAAAACCGGGATTATCGATCTTTATCCCCGTTTACGGACTGAAATACATCACGCGGACGGGCAAAATAAAAATATTGAGCGTTCCCGTGGAAAAGCCGTTCGGCTTTTTCGCGGAACTCCTCGTCATCGCGTTTCTTTGCGCGCTTTACTGGAAGTGGGGCGTGGATAACCTCACGATCAAGGCGTACACCTGGCTCGGGCAGATTATGGTTCTTCCCGTCGTCATCTGCCTCGGCTTGTGTTATCTTGCCGTGGTGAAGTCCGCGTTGAACGTCTGCGGAAGTTTTTCCGGCCGGAAAAGAGTTGTCTGCGCCGTTTTGTCCTTCCTTATTTTCCCCGTGCCGTTCATTTATTCGGCGAAGGGATTTTCAAAGTAATATATCGGAGAAAATGATGAAAAAATTATTGTATTGGTTAATGACGGTCGTTCTGGCAACGACTTCGCTGGCGTGTTCGGCGTCCTGCGGCGGAGGGAATTCCGCGTCCGAAAAAGAACAGGAATCGGAAACGACGTCCGAAACCGTTTCGGAAACAATCCCCGGCGGCGATTCGTCGTCCTCGTCGGGAGACGACAACGTGACTTACGTAGACGTTCCGTCCGCTCCCGTTTACGCCGAAATCGATTACGGCGGCTATACGACTTATTATTTCGACAGCGTTTCCGGCGACGACGGAAACGACGGAACGAGCGAAGCCACGCCTAAAAAGACGCTTGCCGCGGCGGAAGCGGCGGGGGACGGGGCGACAGAGGGCTTGCGTATTCTTTTCAAGGGCGGCTCCGTGTTCGAAGGGCGTTTAACGCTCCGGAATTTTGGTTCGTCCAAGGAAAAGCCTCTTTACGTCGGCAGTTACGGCGACGGGCGCGCGATAATAAGCGCGGATGCGGGTGCGGCTGTCAGTCTTCTCGGCGACAACGCGAGAATTTTCGACCTCGAAATTAAAAATCCGAAAGGCTCGCAGGGCGTTCGCGTTGAAGCGGCGAAAAACGGCGTTTCCGAAAACGTCGTCGTGGAAAACTGTTACGTACACGAAGTGGGTTGGAATTGGGAATACGATTTCAGCGTGGAGGCGTTCGCAAAAGGCGAGGGTAACACGAAGGATATCGTGGACGTGAAAAAAGTCTGCCCCGATAAGAGTTACCATTATTCGACGTGCGGAATTTATTTCGTCGCGCCCAAAGGCGACGGTCAGAATTACAGAATGTTCAGAAACGTCTGGGTTATGAACAACAAAATAACCGAAACGGGCAGAGCGGGCATTATCTTCGACAGCAGTTGGCAGTCGGGCAACGGTTGCGGCTGGGGCGGCGTGAATAAATACAGAAGCATGGACGACGGCTGGTATCCGCCGGAATTCGTCGTGATAAGCGGCAACGACGTTTCTTACGTCGGCGGCGACGGAATAGTTCCCATCGGCGTTCAGGATTGCTGGATAGAGCATAACACCGTTATTCACTCGGCTATTTTAGGCAGGGCGGGCAACGCCTGCGCGGGTATATGGCCCGTCAACGCGAGAAGAGTTTACATTCAGTATAACGAAGCGGGATATACCCATCTCGATAACGGTTGCACGGACGGCGAGGGTTTCGATATAGATATCGGCTGCTCGGAGATTTATTTTCAGTATAACTACTCGCACGATAACGCGGGCGGCGGCTTGCTTCTTTGCAACGTTCATTCTCAGATGCCTCTTTACGACGAAAACGGTCGCCCCGTTATGGACGAAGAAACGGGCAGACAGAAAACCTTCGACGACAGAGGTTACTGGGATAAAGTCTACATCCGCAACAACGTTTTCGCCAACAACGGCGCGAGCGGAACAAACGCCGCGTTTCTCGTCGTTTCGAGCGATTGTTATAACGCCGTTTGCGAAAACAACATAGTCGTGATGAAAAAGGGTATGTTCTCTCAGAATCTCATCACCACGGCGGACTGGGGAAAAAGCGGCAAACAAAAAGGTTTTGTTTTCAGAAACAACATTTTTTACAGCATAGGCGAACAGTATTCTCAAATCGATATGTCCTATTCCGAGGATTACGTTTTCGAGAATAATCTTTACTGGAATTTCCCCGAATCTTTCTTCGACGAGTGGAACGGAATCACGGACGCCTCCGCAATTCTCGATCTGAATCCGGGCATAACGCTCCCCAAAGACAGAAACGGTTATTCGGTCGCGGCAGCGTTCAGACCGACCAACGCGGAAGTATTTTCAAAAGGCAAAAAACTTCTTTCGCTCAACCGCTATGATTTTGCGGGCGTAAAAGCGGAAGGAAAGAATTATCTCGGCGCGTTTTGCGCCTGAAAAGGAGAAACATGTTCGATCAGAAACCGAGAGAATTCGATTTCTCCGCCGCAACGTATAGTTCGTATTATTTCGACGGCGTAAGCGGTAACGACGATAACGACGGCAAAAGCGAAAATTCGCCTTTTAAAAGCGTTGAAAAACTCAACGAAATTCTCGCGCTTAAAGAACCGCTTAAAGTCTTTCTGAGGCGCGGAAGCGTTTTTCGCGGAAAAGTGGTTGTCGGCGGCATGGCTTCTCATAAAGGTATTCCCCTCATCGTATCTTCTTACGGCGACGGCGCTTTACCCGTTATCGACGGCGACGGCGAGGATTGCGCCGTGGAAATCTCGCGCGGGTACGCGATTTTTTCCGAGACGGAAGTGACCAACCCGAAAGGTTTGATAGGAATATTCGTCAAAGTGAAAGAGGCGGGAAGTCTTGAATATCTCGTCATACGTAACTGCGTGGTAAGGGACGTCAATTTCAACTGGATTTACGACAAAAGCGAAAAGGAAATCGATATCCGCGATATCGACCCGGAAAGCGTTTGTCCGCAGAAAAGATTTTATTACGAAACGGGCGGGATAATATTCCTTGCGTCCGACGAGGCGGGAAAACCCTGCAATTATCGCGACGTGAAGATAACGGATAATTTCGTAACCCGCGTTTCGAGAAGCGGAATTTTCCTCACGGGCTTATGGATTCGCCGCCCCGGAACGTGCTGGGGCGTTAACCCCTATTTCAGCGACGACAAAGGCTGGTATCCCTCCGAAAGAATTGAAATTTCGCGCAATAAGGTGACTTACACCGGCGGCGACGGCATAGTTCTCATCGGTTCGGTACATTCTCTTATCGAGAGAAACGTGTCCTGTCATTCAAACTATCTCGGCAGAACGGGCAACGCCAACGCCGGAATCTGGCCGATAGGCTGCAAAGATATCGCGATCCGTTATAACGAAGCCGCTTATTCTCATCTCGAACACGGCGGGTTGGACGGGGAAGGATTCGATATCGACATCGCGAACGAAGACGTTCTATTTGAGTATAACTACGCGCACGATAACGACGGCGGAGCGATTCTTTTATGCAACGCCGAAACAACTCAGCCGCTGTTCGACGAGAACGGAAAACCCGTATTGGACGAAAACGGCAAACAGAAAGAATACCGCGCGCAGGGCGTGTGGAGAAGAGTGACGATAAGAAATTGCGTTGCCGTGAACAACGGAAAAACGCCCGAAAATCCGAATTTTATCCATTTTTCAAGCACGTGCAGGGAACTCACGGTCGAAAACAACACCGTGATAATGCGCGAGGATCTCGATAATCAGATGATCGTGAGAACGGCGGATTACGCGAACTGCGGCAGGCAGGACGATCTCGCTTTCCGCGGCAATCTGTTTTACGCGCCCGTCGAAAAGAATTGCTCGTTTTTCATGGACTTCTGCGATCGTTTCGAGTTCGATGGAAACTATTATAAAAACACGGGCGGCGATTGCGCGGCTACGGCAAACGAAGAATATCCCGAATTGTTTTCGGGCAGAATTTTTCTCCCGTCTTCGCTCGACGGCTTTGAAAACGCCGAAAAAATCGCGGCGCAGACAAACGGAATCACCGTAATAAAATAATTATGGAATTTTATCACGAAAAAATTGTCAATCAGGTCAACGCCCTGAAAACAAGAAGTTATTATATACCTTTCACGGACGAGAATTTTTCGCCCGATAAGGAAAAATCGAAGGAAGTTGTCGTTCTCAAAAAATGGAAATTCGCCTTTTTTTCCGAGTTTACGGAGGAAGTTTTCGGCGAAAATCCTGCGGAAACGTTTTCCGTTCCGTTCAATTGGCAGTTAAAGGGATTCGATTACAATCAGTATACGAATTTCTTTTATCCCATTCCTTTCGATCCGCCGAAAGTTGATAAGGAAAACCCGTGCGGGCTTTACGTCACGGATTACGTCGTCGCGGAAGAAGGCAGAAAGCATTATATCGTTTTCGACGGAGTAGACAGTTGTCTTTATCTGCTCGTAAACGGAAAATTCGTCGGCTATTCCACCGTGTCTCATTCTCAGGCGGAATTCGATATCACGCCTTTTGTGGCGGCGGGGAAAAACGAGATAAGAGCAGTTGTTCTGAAATGGTGCTGCGGAACTTATTTCGAGGATCAGGACAAACTCCGCATGAGCGGAATTTTCCGCGACGTTTACGTCATCTCCCGCCCGAAGGACCATATCGCCGATTATAAAATCACGACGGACACCGACCTGAAAATGGGAACGATTTCGGTTGTATGCGACCGCCCGGCGACGGTGAAACTGTACGACGGCGAAAGGTTAATCGACGAAAAAAAAGGCGAAAAAACAGAATTTTTAATTGAAAACGTTAAGCTCTGGACAGCGGAAACGCCGTTTTTATATCGGCTCGTTCTGCAATATAACGGCGAATATATCGAAGAAAAGATCGGCGTCAGAAAGATTTCGATTGAAAATTCGGTGTTAAAAATCAACGGCGCGCCCGTGAAACTCAAAGGCGTGAACAGACATTCCATGACGACCGACGGGTTTGCGGAAAGCGTCGATCTGATGAAAAAGGACCTCGGACTTTTCCGCAAATACAACATAAACGCCGTGAGAACGTCGCATTATCCGCCGCATCCGCTTTTTGCGAAACTTTGCGACGAGTACGGGATTTACGTTCTCGAAGAAGCGGATATCGAAACGCACGGGCTGGAAACCATACATTATTACGGCGATCCGCGGCATTTCGACGATTTTGCGAACAACCCGTTGTATAAAGACGTATACCTGCATCGTCAGGAGAGAATGTACGAAAGAGATAAAAACAGAACGTCCGTCATTATGTGGTCGCTCGGCAACGAAGCCGGCTGGGGCGAAAATTTCAAGGCGGCGAGCGAATATCTCCACGCCGCGGACAGCCGCCCCGTTCATTACGAGGGGAACACCACGAGAATGCTCCCCGAAACTGAGTGGAGAGATCCGGAATATATGGACGTCGCGTCCATGATGTACGCGAGCGTCGAAACCTGCAGAAATAAGATTTCGGCGGGAATAGGCAAACCGTTCATGCTTTGCGAATACACGCACGCCATGGGCAATTCCTGCGGGGACGCGAAAGAATACTGGGATTATATTTACGGCGAAAAAACCTTTCTCGGCGCGTTCGTGTGGGAATGGTGTTGCCACACGGTTAAAACGGACGGCGGCAGATTTTTGTTCGGCGGCGATTTTAACGAAAAAGAGCCGTGCAGCCGTTACGACGGCAAATTCTGCGTGGACGGACTTGTGGACACGGACAGAAGAATTCACCCGTCGCTTTACGAAATCGGGCAGATTTACGCCCCCGTGGACGTGGAGCAAACGGCGGAAGGATTCCGCGTGATCAATCGTTACGATTTTATTCCGCTCGATAAAATCTCGCTTAAATGCCGCTACGAAATAAACGGCAAAACCGAAAAAACGGAAGAATATTCCTTGCTCGGCATAAAGCCGAAAGAGAGCCGTGAATTTAAGATTAACTTCAAAAAGTCGGGCTATAGCGCGATTATCTTTGAGTTTTTCAACGAATCGGAAAAGGTTGCGACAAGACAGATAGTCCTCTCCGGCGATTATCCCGTGAAAGAAAAAACGGGCGAAGCCGACGTGAAACGGGAGAAAAGGACGTTCGTCGCGAGGGGTAAAGGGTATAAGGCGACCGTCGGAAAGGACGGAATGATCGAAAGCGTGAAACTCGGAGGCGGCGACGAAGAGATTATGGTCGCGCCGATGAACTTTTCGCTTTATCGCGAGCCGATAGACAACGACCTGCCTTATCTCGAAGAATGGCAAAGGCTCAGGCTGGCGTTTGTCCGTTCTCGTGCGGACGAGATAACCTGCGACGGCAACGAAGTTTTCGTCAAAGGCAAAATCGTTGCGGATATCGTCGAGCCGCTTTACGACTTTGAATTGCGTTACGAATTCTGCGACGACGCGATAGGCGTTTCGATGACGGCGAAAAAGAGAGAATGGGTGACTAATCCCGCGCGTTTCGGGCTGAAATTCACTTTGCCGGAGAAGTTTGACGAATGTGAATATTTCGGCAGAGGCGACGTGGAAAATTACCCGGACAGAAAGTTCGGTCTTGCCGTTTCGCATTACAAAAACAAGGTTTCGGAGATGAATTTTATGTATCTGAAACCGCAGGATTGCGGTGAGCGGTGCGATTGCCGCAAGGTGAGCCTGTTCTCGCAAGATAAAGCGTTTTCCGTGGTATCGGGAAAGGATTTCTGCTTCCAGGCGACTCCTTACGATATCGGGGATTATCGAAAACACGACTATATGATGGAAAAGAATACCGGCAAAACGATGTTGTTTCTCGACGCGAAAACGACGGGCGTAGGCTCGGCTGCGTGCGGCGCGCCCCTTGCGGAGCGTTACGAAGTGAGAGATGACGAAATAAAAATGTCGTTCGACATTGTGCTTGCTTAATCGTGATAAGGAAGGAGATGCTTATGCTTACTGAAAAACAGTTTGAAAAAGCCATGCCCGTGTGGGCGGAAGGCGAGGAAAAAACGATGAATCTTTCATGCGTGTTCGCATGGGAGATCGGCGCGTGTTCCGAACTGATATTAAGGCTGACGGCGAGTTGTTTTTACAGAGCGTTTTTAAACGGCGAACTCGTCGCTTACGGACCGGCGCGCGCGGCGCACGGTTTATTCCGCGCGGACGAATGGAAACTTTTCGGGGCGACGCGCGAGAAAAACGACGTAGTAATCGAAGTCGCGGGGTATAACTGCAAGAGTTTTTATTCTCTCGATCAGCCGTCGTTTTTGCAGGCGGAAGGCGTGGCGGACGGAAAGATAGTTTTCGCGACGGACGAAAATTCCGATTGCAGAATTTTAACCGAAAGGCTGAGAAAAACCGCGCGGTTTTCCTTTCAGCGGAGTTTTACCGAGTGTTATCGGTTCAATCTTCCTCCGCAGTCGTTCGCTTCTTCGGCCGATTTCGGCAAAAAGGTCGCGGTTCGCGTTGCCGAGCCGAAGAAAATCATTCCGAGGGGCGTCGATTATCCCGTTTTCAAAGAAGAAAAGTTCGACTTTACCGAATGGGGAACGTTTGAACGGAATCCGGAGCGGAAATTCGCCGACGAGAGATATCTCACCGATAAGGAAATCTGTATTTTCGACAGGGACGAACTTGAAGTAAAGCCGTTCGACGAAGCGTTCGGCTTAACCTATCGGAAAAACGCCGCCGAAACGTATAACGGCGCGTTAAAAAGCGGGGAGTACGCGCTTTTCCGTTTTCCTTATTCGCTGACGGGGTTCATCGTTACGGGATTTACGGCAAAAACGGACGCCGAAGTTTTAGTTTTGTTCGAAGAGGTCGATAACAGGACAAAAAAGGTCGATAATCAACCTATAGCCATAGATTTCTGGCGTAATGACTCGATAAACATCATCGATTACGCGGTTAAAAAAGGCGAGTTTAAACACATATCTTTCGAGCCTTACACTGCGGCGTATATAAAAATCGTCGCGCTTTCGGGCGAGATAGAACTTAACGAAACGGGAATGATCCGTTACGAAAACCCCAACACCGGCAGAATGGAATTTAAGTGCGACGACGAAAAGCTCAACGTCGTTACGGAAGCGGCGAGAAGAACGCTTGCTCAGAATTCCGTGGACATTCTCACGGATTGTCCGTCGAGAGAGCGCGCCGGGTGGTTGTGCGATTCTTATTTTTCGTCGCGGGCGGAAAAACTTTTTACGGGCGGCAACGCCGTAGAGAGGGTTTTCCTTGAAAATTACGCTTATCAGTCCGAAAATATCGGGCTGGGGAAAGGGATTCTCGCGATGTGCTATCCCGCCGATTTCGGCGAACCGGAGTTTATCCCAAACTGGATGATGTTCTATCTTCTGGAACTTGAGGATAACTTCCGCAGAACGGGCAACGAGGAAACTCGTTCTCAAAGCGAAGAAAGAGCGCGCGGAGTCGTTTCTTACTTCAAAAAGTTTGAAAACGAATACGGGCTTTTGGAAAATCTCGAAAACTGGGTTTTCGTGGAGTGGTCCAGGGCGGGCGATCTCGATTACGTGAAAGGGGTGAACTTTCCGTCGAATATGCTTTACGCGGCGGCTTTGGCGGCGTTCGGCGAACTTTACGGAGAAAAAGAGTACGTCGAAAAGGCGGCAAAACTGAAAGAAACTATCCGTAAACTTTCGTTCGACGGCGAATTTTTCGAGGATAACGCGATAAGAAAGGACGGAAGACTTACGCTCGTCGGGCATACTACGGAAACCTGTCAGTATTACGCGTTTTACTTCGGAACGGCCACCCGCGAAACTCACCCCGCGTTATATAACGCGTTGCTCGAAAAGTTCGGACCTTTGCGCGACGAAACCAAGGTTTATCCTTCTGTCGCCAAGTCCAACGCGTTCATCGGCAACATGCTTCGTTCGGACTATCTCGTCCGCGAGGGGTTGGGGAACAAATTTCTCGAAGAAGCGAGAGAGTTTTATTACGGAATGGCCTCCGTTACGGGTACGCTCTGGGAGCATGACAGAATTCAGTGCAGTTTAAATCACGGATTCGGCGCGTACGCGGCTAACATGATCGTTCTCTCGCTCAGCGGATACCTCTATACGGACGAAACGAGCAGAATCGTTCACATAAAAAAAGTGACTTCGCCTATAGGTTATCGGATATCGATTCCCGTGAACGGCGGGTTTGTGAAACTCGAAAACGGAAAGGACGGCAAAACCGTTTCCGCGCCGGACGGCTACTCCGTTTCGGAAGAATAATAAATCGGAAAAATAAAACGGTCGCCGCGCGGTTCGGCCTATCCGAAAGCGCGCGGCAAAGAGGGAAAAATGAAGAAAAAATTATTGTCTGTTTTTATCGCTGCGGCGATGCTGTTCTGCCTGGTCACAGCGGGGTGTTCTCCCGGGAGTTCGTCCGCGGGCAAACCGGAAGAGAGCGGCTCGTCGGTGAAAGAAAGCGTTACCGCGAGCGAATCCGCGGAGGATTTATCCGATTATACGTTGCTTTCGTCTGCGCCCGAGTATGACGAGGTCGATATGACCGCGTATACGGATATGTATTTCGACGCGGACGGCGGCGACGACGCGAACGACGGATTTTCGGAAGAATCGCCGAAAAAGAGCGTTTCGGCTCTAAGCGACGCGATTCGCAATCAGTCCAAAAAAGGCGCGCTCAGAATCTGCCTGAAAGGGACTTTCCGCGGGAGCGTTGAAATAAGCGGATATTCCGCAAACAAGACCAATCCGCTCATTATTACTTCTTATGGGGAAAAACAAGCCGTTATCGACGGAAACGGCGCGGATAACGCCGTTATAATAAGCGGCGGAAACATCCGGCTGACAAACGTCGAGATAACGAACCCGAAAGGACTTCGCGGCG
>ULKR01023394.1_pt1 | contig 11626 bp, 10 predicted proteins | sample 1951181 | NCBI WGS metagenome assembly ULKR01 (sample SAMEA4835503, study PRJEB28245) | human gut metagenome | biome: gut microbiome; material: fecal sample | place: Denmark | collected 2008 | reverse complement strand
AGAAAAGGAAACAAACTTCATGACCAGCCAGTACACAGCCAGCAGCCCCCCCGTTGCCGCTACCTGCCACCGGATGGACAGATGAAGAAGGCAAATGGCCGCAATCAGGTAGCCGGAGGCGATGGCCTGGAGCGTATTGCAGTACAGGGACATCCTGGACGGTTCAAAACTCAGCAGATTGCCCTGCACCACCATGCCCAGCAAAAAAAGCACCGCTACCCGCCTGGCAACCTTCAGGTAAATCTTCCACAAGGGTTCCGAGCCGATGCGTTTGGAAAAGGAAAACGGCATGGCCGTTCCCACAATGAACAAAAAGAGGGGCATCACCAGATCCCAGGCGGCGAATCCCTCCCAAGCCACGTGCGTGCTGTGCTTCACCAGCCACTCGGGGCTCCGGTCGTAAAAAAGATTGATGCCGGCCACAACCAGAGCCAGGCCCCCGGTCAGGAAAAACATGTCAAATCCCCGCAGGGCGTCAATGGCCGCAATTCTCTGCGGCCTGGTATCGGAAAGTGAACTCATGGCAACATTCCAACTACGGCACCACGTCCGCCAACCTTTCCAAAGACTTTCTTTTTCTAAGGCTCCGCAAAGAAAAACGGCTGTTTCCGGAAAAACCTGTCCTTCACGGCAACTCCGTCATGATGCCTTTCTCCATATTCCCTGCCCCGCATTTCATGCTATGCTGCCCCTGCAACATGACCATGGGGAACGACCAATCCGGCGAACGCGACAGCTTCCGGAATATTGAAACTTACGCTCGCATGAAAATGGATGAACTTGGTCTGGCAGACTGGCAATTCGGCTGGGACCGGGCCAAAAGAAGGCTGGGAGTGTGCCGTCTGCTGGAAAAAAGCATTACGATTTCCATTCACTTCGTCCGCGCCAACCTGGAGACCCCTCATGAAATCCGTGACACGATTCTGCATGAAATCGCCCACGCCCTGGCGTGGACCCGCCACGGAGAACGCACCCACGGACCGCGATGGAAACAAATTTGCAGAGAAATAGGGGCTGTCCCGTGTGCCTCCGCCAAACCGGACGCCATCCGCGTCACCACGTACAAATATCTCCTGCGTCTGAAAACGACGGGAGAAATCGTCGGCAAATACCACCGCCGCCCCTCTTTCGCCAAATACCTCAAGCGCATGGCCCTGAAAGGCCGCCCCGATACGCTGGGCCAGCTGGAGCTGGCGCCTTATGAAGAATAATCTCCACAAAAGCTGAAAAAACGAGTCGTTTCCGGCTATTCTCCAGCATCAACGATCATCCCATTCCGGGCATTTCCATTTTTTACATCTGCTCATTATCCGGAACAGCAGAGGAAACACTCAAGGTGCGCTGGCGTACGTAATCGTACACCTTCGGGTCGCTGTCTCCGGCTGCCCAGACCACCCGCAGGAAGTCGGCGGGATGAATATTTCCGTGATCCCGGAAGAAACGGCGGTCATTCTCACAGCAGTAAATGATGTCATCCCCCATGGAACCGACGAGCTTGGCCCGCGCCTTGGCAATCAGGCGCGGAAGGTAGGGGAGACCGCAGAGTTCGTCGCCGAACCCCGGCAAATCATACCCGATCACAGGTTTCCCCTGGTAAAACTGCCCGTGCTGGACGGTCAGGAAGAAGTCCCGGCGCGCCGCAGCCATCAGCAGAACCGTGGTGGGGGAAGGTTCTCCCGTACGGGCATAGGTTTCTACAAAATCAAACAATTCCCGAGTGCGGCAGCCGATGGAAGACAGAAAGATAATTTCCTGATCCGTAAAGAAGCCGTCCACATTCCTGTGGCCTTCATGGTAGCGCCCCACCGCTTCGCGGAAAAGGTCGTAAAACGTATCGTTCCAATCTTCTTCCATCATCGGCCCGGCGATTTATGTTTGCGCTTGAAGTTAAGCATCATGATCTGCTTGGTCAGATTGGCTTCAAAGCGGGCCTGTTCCTCGCGGGACATTTCCGAACGCGTCTTGAGCACCTCCTGCGCTTCCTGAATGGCCCGTTCCACGCTGCCTTCATCAATCTGGGAGGAATTAAGCGCGAGGTCGGTTACCATGAGAACATGGTCGTCATTGACCTGCACAAAGCCGGTGCCCACCACCATGCTTTCCTCCGGGCCGTCCATGGGCTTGTAGCGGAGTTCCCCTGGTTCTAGGGAGGTAATCAGGGCCGTATGGTGTTCCAGCACGCCCATCTCCCCGAGACTGCCGGGCAGATAAACGTATTCTACAGTAGCGGCAACCGCCACTTCATCCGGGGTAATGACTTTGAACTCCATGCTCATGGTTCGGGACGGCGGGAAAAGGGTTATTTGGCTTCCTTGAGGACGTCATCAATGCCGCCGCGCATGAAGAAGGCGTCCTCCGGAACCATGTCCAGCTTGCCTTCCAGGATTTCCTTGAAGCCCCGGACGGTTTCCGCCACGGGAACATAGGCACCGGGAATGCTGGAAAAGACTTCCGCCACATGGAACGGCTGGGTCAGGAAGCGCTGAATCTTGCGGGCGCGGCTCACGATGAGCTTGTCTTCTTCCGAAAGTTCGTCCATGCCCAGAATGGCAATCATATCCTGAAGGTCCTTGTAGCGCTGCAGCACCATCTGCACGCCACGCGCCACTTCATAATGCTCATTCCCCACAATTTCCGGGGCCAGGGCCTTGGAAGTGGAAGACAGCGGTTCCACCGCCGGGAAGAGCCCCTGGGCCGCCAGAGAGCGTTCCAGCACCACCGTGGAGTCCAGGTGGGCGAAGGTTGTGGCCGGGGCCGGGTCCGTCAAGTCGTCCGCAGGAACATACACGGCCTGCATGGAGGTGATGGAGCCGTGCTTGGTGGGGGTGATGCGTTCCTGAAGATCCGCCATTTCCTCCGCCAGGTTCGGCTGGTAACCCACGGCGGACGGCGTGCGGCCCAGCAGGGCGGACACTTCCGACCCCGCCTGGGAGAAACGGAAAATATTGTCAATGAACAGCAGCACGTCCTTATGTTCCTCGTCACGGAAGTATTCCGCCATCGTCAGGGCGGACAGGGCTACGCGCAGACGGGCACCGGGGGGTTCATTCATCTGTCCGTACACCAGCGCCACCTTGGATTCTTCCGGTTTCTCCAGGTTGATGACTCCGGATTCTATCATCTCATTGTACAGGTCGTTCCCCTCACGGGTGCGTTCCCCCACCCCGGCAAAAACGGAGAGGCCGCTGCGCGCCTTGGCAATGTTGTTGATCAACTCCATGATGAGCACGGTCTTGCCTACCCCCGCACCCCCAAAGGCACCGATTTTGCCGCCTTTCAGGAAGGGGCAGATAAGGTCAATTACCTTGATGCCCGTTTCCAGCACTTCCGTGCTGGTGGATTGTTCGTCCAACGGCGGAGCGCCGCGGTGGATGCTCTTCATACCGGCGCAGGAGAGTCCGCCGCGCTCGTCCACAGCTTCCCCCAGCACATTGAAAATACGTCCCAGCACGCACTGTCCCACAGGAACTTCAATAGGGCGCCCCGTGTCGCGCACCGGCATCCCCCGCCGCAGACCGTCCGTAGAACTCATGGCCACGGCGCGGACCCAGCCGTCTCCGATGTGCTGCTGGACTTCCAGAACCAGGGTCTTGCGCTTGCCGTCAACTTCATAGTCCACTTCCAGCGCATTGAGCAGGGCGGGGAGCGTTTCTGCCTGGGAGAAGTCCGCATCGACCACAGCGCCGATGATCTGAACGAGAATGCCTGTGTTATTCATCATGGGAAAAACTTGGTGTTGAAATGGAGAGGAAAGAATGTTCTGTTTGAAAAGCGGGTAAAGAAAGCGGAACCATGTTATTCCATAGCGCGCATAGCCGTGGTAATTTCCAGAAGTTCGTTGGTGATTTGCGTCTGGCGCGCCTTGTTGTAGTCCAGGGTGAGGCCGCCGATAATGTTTTTGGCGTTTTCCGTGGCTCCCTTCATGGCGACCATGCGGGCGGAGTGTTCGGATGCCCGGGCCTCCAGCACAATCTGAACCAGTCCGTGGAAAACGTAAAGAGGCAGGATGGTATCCAGCAGAGCAGCGGGGCTGGGTTCCAGCAGGAAGTGCTTATGGGCATCTGCTCCGTCCAGGGAAGAGCCTCCGGCTTTCGCCATGTTCATCAGGGGCTCCGGCTCAATGGGAAGAAGCTGGCGAAAGACAGGCTTCTGGACCATTGTGTTCACAAAACCGGAGAAAGCCACGAAAACGCGCCCATATTCCTCCGCCTTGAACTTTTGCACGATGAAATCAAATACCGGCTTTAGTTCCAGCAGGGACAGGGGATCCGTCAGGCTCCAGGTGGCCTCCAACCGTTCATTCAATTTGGCGAGCGCAGCATTCAGCTTGCGGCCGATGGTGATGTAATGGGCGTTTTCCGGGGCCTGTTCCCGGACCATTTTGATCAGGTTGGCGTTCAGCCCGCCGCAAAGGCCGCGATCCGTATTCACCAGCAGCACCAGATCCGCGCCGCCGTGGGTTTGCATCAGAGGACTGTTGCTGGTGTCAATTTCATCCTGGAGATGGTAGAGCACTTCCGCCAGGGCGCGGATATAGGGGCGTCCCTTGACGGCCTGGTCCTGGGCGCGGCGCATTTTGGCAGAAGCCACCATCTGCATCGCCCTGGTGATCTGGGACGTGTTTTTGACGGACTTGATCCGGCGTCTGATGTCTCTCAGATTGCCCATGTGTCAGTACTCCCGTAATCGTTAGTTCCAGCTGAGCTTGAAGGATTCGATAGCGGCTTTAAGCCCTGCGTCTATTTCCGGCGTCAGGTCTTTTTCCTTCAGAATGCTTTCCAGCAGATCCGGATGCTGATCCTGCATCACCGCTTCCCACGCATTCTGGCATTCCTTGATCCTGTCCACCGGAACGTCGTCAAAGTACCCTTTTTGCATGGCATACAAGTCAGCGGCCTCCAGACCCAGGGATTTGGGCTCATACTGGTTCTGCTTAAAGAGCTCCACGATGCGCTGGCCGCGGGCCAGCTTGGCCTTCGTGCTGGGGTCCAGATCAGACCCGAACTGGGCGAACGCCTGCAATTCCGTAAATTGGGCCAGATCCAGCTTAATGGAGCCGGCCAGCTTCTTGATAATTTTCGTCTGGGCGGAGGAACCCACACGGGAGACGGAAATACCCACGTTGATGGCTGGGCGCACCCCCTGGTAAAACAGGTCCGTTTCCAGGAATATCTGGCCGTCCGTGATGGAAATGACGTTCGTGGGAATGTAGGCGGAAACGTCGCCTGCCTGCGTTTCAATAATGGGAAGAGCCGTCAGGGAACCGCCGCCGTGTTCCTTGTTGATGCGCGCGGCGCGTTCCAGCAGGCGGCTGTGCAGGTAGAATACGTCCCCCGGGTACGCCTCGCGGCCGGAGGGGCGGCGCAGAATCAGGGAAATCTGGCGGTAGGCCACGGCATGCTTGGAAAGGTCGTCATAAACGATAAGGGCATCTTCCCCCTTGTCCATAAAGTATTCCCCCATCGCACAGCCGGCGTAGGGCGCCAGGTACAGCATGGCGGCAGGATCGGAGGCGGAAGCCGCCACGACGATGGAATATTTCATGGCTCCCGTTTCCTCCAGTTTCGCCACCAGGCGGCTGATGTTGGCGCGCTTCTGGCCGATAGCCACGTAAATATTGTAGAGAGGCTGGTGATCAGGAAGCTTGCCTTCCTCCGCCAGACGGTTCTGTTCCGCCTGGGCAATCATGGTATCCATGGCAATGGCGGTCTTCCCGGTGGCACGGTCCCCGATGATGAGTTCGCGCTGGCCGCGGCCAATGGGAATCATGGCGTCAATGGGAAGGATGCCGGTCTGGACGGGCACGGAAACGGATTGGCGGGAGATGATGCCGGAGGCGATTTTTTCCACCGGGTAATACGCTTCCGCCTCAATCGGCCCTTTGCCGTCAATAGGTTCTCCCAGCGTGTTCACCACCCGGCCCAGCAGGGAGCGGCCCACGGGCACGGAAAGAAGGCGTCCAGAACACTTGACCAGATCCCCTTCCTTCAACTTGGAATCATCCCCCAGAATCACGGCGCCAACCTCATGTTCTTCCAGGTTCATCGCCAGCCCCATCACCCCGCCGGGGAACTCTATCATTTCATTGAGCATGACGCCGCTCAGCCCTTCGATCTTGGCGACGCCGTCCCCCACGGAACGAATGACGCCCACGTTTTCCTGACTGACGGAAGCCGTGGCTTTTTTTATTTCTGCTTCGAGTTCTTGAAGTATGTTGCTCATGGGAAAAATTCGTTGGTTAATTGGAAAGGGTGCGGGCCATCGCAGCCAGACGGTCGATTCTGGAACGCACGGAACCGTCCTTCACGTCGTCCCCTACCTGGATGCGGACACCCGCCAGCAGAGACGGTTCCACCTCCCAGCGGTAGTAGAGGACGCCGCCATATCTGGCCTCCAGTTTGGCCTGAATCAGGGAACGCTCCCCTTCCGTGAGGGGCACGGCGCTTTGAATAGTGGCTGTACGGCTTTTCACCGCATATTCCACCATGCCGGAAAAAGCCTTCAGCAGAGCGGCATAATTGCGGGGCTTGCGTTCCGCAATTTTCCGGGCGATCAGACGCACGCGGTCCTCCGCCACGGCATTCCCGTCCATACAGAGCCGGAACAGCCTGCGGGCGGCATTTTGCGTGTCCTTTCCGATCTTCATAAATATTTCAGGAATCCAGGCTGTCGATCGCTTCCCGGTTGATTCTCCGCTGGTCTTCTTCCGTCAGCATTTTTCCGGTAACCTGGGCCGCCGCCAGGGCCACCAGCTGGCCAAATTGTTCTTTTAACGCTTCACGCTCTTTCTGCTGTTCCAGTTCCGCAAGCTGGCGGGCCTTTTTTATGATTTCCTCAGCCTTCCGGGAGGCTTCCGCTTCCTGTTCTTCCAACAGGCGGGCGGCGGCAGCCTTGGCGGCGTCTATTTTTTCCTGTCCCTTTTCCCCTGCTTCCACCAGCATTTCATGCGTCTGTTCCTTTACGGAAGCCAGCTGCCGCTCACTTTCCTCACGCATTTCCTCTCCTTCTTCAATACGCTGGCGCCTTTTTTCCAGAACATTCTGGATGGGTTTGAACGCCAGATAACGCAGGATCACCACCATCAGGATGAAAGCGATCAGGTTGGCAACAAAGGGTTCCCAACTCGTTACCCCAAAGGGAGCAAAAGGATTCCAGGCTTGGTCAGCTATGAGATTCAGCATAAGATGAGCGGTTTGAACATGCCGGAAATTTTCCGGACCGGCAGGGAACGGGCGCACCGCCCCGGAGCGGAGAAGCTCCCTCCGGGGACGAAACTTCCGTTTTATTTCACAAAGATGGAAATCAGGGCCACGCCTTCAATCAGGGCCGCCAGCGTGATGGCAATCACCATAATGGGGGAGGAAGCTCCGGGGTTGCGTCCGGTGGCTTCCGCGGCTTTCGCGCCAATGAGGCCAATGCCGAGGCCGGCGCCGATGGTGACGAGGCCGAAACCTACGTTGCCGGACAGTTCGGCCAGGGAGGTCATTGCGATAGGATCAATCATGTTATTGGTATGGTTTATGTTTTTTGTTGAACGTTCCCCCACAGGTTGCCCATGGTCCGGAACGGAAAGCTGGCGGTACGGTTTATGAGGTTTTTCCAGGCGGCAGGCGGTCCGGCAAGGGAAGTTCCTTCTCCTCATTTTTGGAAACATGGCCGTGGGCGTTATCGTCCCCCACCTGAAGTTTCAGGAAAATCGCCGTCAGAAGCAGGAAAACCAGGGCCTGGATGAACCCCACCAGCAGTTCGATCGCCAGAAACGGCAGTACGCACAGGGAGCTGAGCACGGGCCCGAACATATGGGCCATGGTGTCAATAATCGTTTCCCCGGCGTAAATATTGCCGTAAAGACGAGCGGCCAGCGCAATGGGGCGAATCGTGATGCTCAGGACATCCACCAGTCCCACAAAAATGAAGATGAACACCAGCACGAATCCCATGAACCCCGGCAGTCTCCCCTTGGGGCCGAACAGGTGAATAAAGAAGCCTTTCAGCCCCTGCTCCCGGATAGACCAGTAAAGCCACATCAGCGCATAAAAAATACCCAGGAACATCGTCACGTTCATGTCCGCATTCGCGCCGCGGAACAGCGGCACCCCATGATAGGTGATGGTTCCCACCCCGGGAAGAAGCCCCATGTAATTGCTGACCAGAATAATGGTGAAAATAGTTCCGAAGTACCAGAAGTACTTGCGCGTCAGGCGCGGACCCAGAAGGGACTGGACAAAGTTGTACAGAGTTTCAAAAAAGTATTCCACCGCATTCTGTAAACGGGAAGGCAGGATGCGCATAGAGCGGGTGGCGGACCATACGACCACCCCTATCAAAAGAACCGCCAGAAAAAGCATCAGCATCGAGTTGGACACCGGGAGCTCAATGCCTCCGGGCAGAGGTATGGAAAACAAATGGGGAGCGGCCTGTTCCAATCCGTGCTCCGCTCCTTCCTCCGCCGCACAGGCGCTGCCGCCCATAACGCCGGACACGGTCAATGCCGCCAACCACAGGAACTGGAAAAATCTGCTCATTGTCTGTCTTTTACCATTACTCGTGCCAACTCCTGTAAATACTGGAAAAAGGAATCCATTCCCTTTATTTGACGGTTTTGATTGTGGACTCTCCTCTTTATTTTGGCAAGCCCAAAACTCGGCACGCACACAAATTATATACATTTGTACATAATCTTGAAAGAAACCTGGATGCCCGTTACAACATCAACAAAATCTTTTCTCCATCAACAAAAAAGCTTCCGGGAATCCATCCCGGAAGCCTGCAGGCAGAACTGAAGGGCTGTTACTTGGCGGCGGAAATAATATGGATGTGGTACACGTCTCTGCCGTCCGCGGCCTTGCGCCCCGTGGCATGAATTCCCGTAACATCGGAAGTGATTACATCGAGGGTTTCCACAGCATTCCGAAGCTCCCTGCTGCTTTCCGCCGCGCTCTTCAGGGCGTCACGAACCGGAACCAGGTTAAGCTGAAATTCGAGAGGGGCTCCCTGTACCGGAGATTTCACGGATTCCCTGAGGACTTCCATACCGAAGGCCTTCGGCATACTGACCGCCCAGCGGGTATCGGAAATGCTTACCACCGGGTTCAGATCGGCGCCCAAAGGACACTGGTAATCGTAGGTAGTGATATCCCCGTCCACAGAAGACTGGGGAGCGGGCAACTCCGCCATTTTACCCTGGCTGGCCAGAGTGACGACGGTTTTGGCGGCATTAGCCACTTTCTGCCAGGCTTCTCCCAGGGCGGCGCGGTTTTTCACTTCATATGCAGCGGAGAAACGCGGCGCCGGCACATTCTTGAGCATGGGACTGGGAGCGCCCTGCATGTCCATAATGAACACGCCTGAACCCGTAAGGCCGGAAAGAGCAGTTTTATAAGCCTTCCAGAGCTCCTCAATGGTAGGCCTGGCCATCTGGATCATAGGGGCGGCCATGCGCACCTGATCGCTCACATCATGCTTCGGATTGGAAATATAGGCATTGCCGTAGTCCCATACAATCTGGGCAATATTACCGCACAGGGAACAACCCATATCCATCATCTGCGGATTGACCGTGCAGGAGGAATACAGCACCGTGGACGCGCCAGGACGCACGGCACTCATGGCGGAAGGAGCGTCCAACTTGTAGAATTCCAGCGGATATGTGCATGCTTCCACATGCACCCCCTGATCCTGCCACGAGAAGTAGGAAACGGCCGTAGCATTCCGGGCCAGCTTTTCATACATGCCAAGCATGCTGGCCTTGATGGAATCCAGCGCCGTCATGGAAGGAGCCAGATCGGCAATTTTCCAATCGGCGCCTATCGTCTGCATCACATCCTTCAACCCGGTGAGCATGCCCTTGTAATAGGCCAAATCCATGTTAATAACCCCTTTGACGGAAGCTTTGTCTGCGAACAGCAGCCCATAAGCCGGATACTGGAACCGTGCATCCGCCATGGAGAAATCAGGACGGGACAGCATGGATTCCTGGGGTGAAGAGGCGATACGGACCTGTTTTTCAGGATTGGTGGTTATAAAGCCTACCAGGGTATCATCCACAAAAGAGACGGCCACATACAGCCTGGATTCATCCAGACGAACGAGCGCCGCCTTAAGACGGTCCATATTTTCCCGGGAAATCTCCATCCGGCCTTTCGCCTCATCCAGCATTTCTTCCAGCTTCGCACGCACTTTTTTGCAGTCCACTTCCGCTACCTTGCAGGCCAGGCCATTGTAGGTCTTTTCATACAGGGAAACCATTCCATGCAGCTCCATATCCTCCTGGAGATTGGCGTCCTTCAGGAAAGCTTTGGCCTGGGCCTGGGCTTCCGGCGTCAGTTTGGCGGCAATCATCACAGGCGCCGTCGCAGCCTGGGAAGGGCGTAAATCCATCAGCTCAGCCCACTGCACAATCATCTCGGCCCCCTGGCCGCCCATGACCTCCGCCCCCGCACCATCGGCATCCTCATTTCCATCCTTTACCCCCTGGAAAAGCTTGTAAACGGACAAAATTTCCTTCATCTGGTTCAGGCCCATCTTGGTAAAAGAGGACTGCGCGCTATCCAGCCACGGAGCCCATTCGGGCCCCAAGCCGATCATCGCGTCAATGACAGGGCTGCTGAAAGAACATTTCCGCTGCACGGGTTCGGAAGCGTCTTCTCCCGGAATGGCTATGGATTCATCAGCATCCTCCCCGGAGGAGCAGGAACTCCAGGTTTTCACCATGTTCAAATTCTGAACGCTCTTCATGATGCCGGGAATATCGTAAACACCCGCCATCATCCCCATGTCCCTGGGAAAGAGGGCGGCTATTCCGAGCCGTTCGGCACGCTTCGCCACCAGGTCGGGAGCCACGGAAGCCACAGGATCAAGAGAGGCGGCGGGAGTCAAGCCGGCTGCATCCTGCCCGGCCTTGGCGGAAGATGATTGATGATCGTCAGAGCAGGCGGCAAGAGCGCAGGTCAGCACAAAACAGGGTATGGAGTAGAAATAATGCTTTTTCATTATCTTTAAACATGGGGTCATGATGCCATCCGGCAAGCGCGCTGCATCCTTGCGGCAACAGCCCCTATCGGCGCATCTTTCCCATTATACAGGCGTTTCCCCGCACGACGCAAGCACAATGCAAAACATTAACGCACTCAGGGCGTGCATGACGTTGCTGCGTGAAAAACCTTTTAAGCGCCGCCAGCCATCCCCGTATCCGCCAGATTTTCCTTTTTCCCCCGCCAATATTTTCCGGGAAAAAGCCGTTCCGGAAACCGCAAAAACTCTCCGGCTTTCTCTAAGAACCGGATTAAAGAGGTTCCGCCATGGGAATATCATCCTCCGGCAGGGGAGACTGCGGCGCAGGAGTGTTTACGGAGGTGGAACGGTTAAGATGGCGGGGAATCTGCTGGGGCAGTCCGGGGATGTAATCGGAATCACCCCGGCGCGGCGTGAGGGGGGCCGCAGAAGGTTCCTCCGACAACGGAGGCGCCGACGGCCCGGCAGGCCTTGAGGAGCCGCCCACCGGGGTTGCCTTGATTTCAGCATCGGAAGAGTCATCCAGATCGGCAGGGATTTCATCAGCCTTGATCGGCTCCATCCCTTCCGGATCATACAAGCCGGGCGGCAGGTTGTCCGGCACGACGGCAGG
>ULKR01001866.1_pt1 | contig 11648 bp, 14 predicted proteins | sample 1951181 | NCBI WGS metagenome assembly ULKR01 (sample SAMEA4835503, study PRJEB28245) | human gut metagenome | biome: gut microbiome; material: fecal sample | place: Denmark | collected 2008 | reverse complement strand
TCAAGCTGTCTCTCCACGGCTTGAGCCCAATCGAATACAGACGAAAATTAGGACCGATCTGACAGTTCCCCATCCGGGGTTATGTCCGCAGGGGCGTCTAAGATGTGACTTTGTTTTTTTGTGTAAATATTCCTATTGACAATGAAGTATAAGTATGATATAATAAAATCGCAAATAGAACGAATTGTTCTATGACAAGCATGGAGGCGAAAAAATGGCAGGATTACGTAAAAGAAATCCCGAAACGATGAAGGAAATACAGGCGTTTGTAGAGGACTATTTCTTTGAATATCACCAATCCCCCTCCATGCAGAAGGTCGCTGACGCAATCGGTACCAGCAAATCGACGGCATACTACTACGTCATGGAAATGGCGCGAAACGGTATGCTGCACTACGATGGAAAGACCATTGAAACGCCGCATACGCAGAAATCAGACTACAAGATGAACCGAGCCCCCGTTCTCGGAAGCATCGTTTGCGGTTCACCCGAACTGACGGAAGAAGACTTTGAGGAATTTGTCGCTCTTCCGGTTGCCCTTTTCGGTGAGGGAGATTTCTTTGTTTTGCGGACACATGGACATTCCATGGTGGATGCCGGGATTGATGAGGGCGATATGGTCGTTGTGAGAAAACAGGATCATGCAAACTACGGCGATATTGTGGTTGCGCTTGTGGACAACGAAACAACGCTGAAGACCTACTATCCGGAACCGGAGAACAAGAGAATCAGGTTGCATCCGGAAAATGCGAGTATGGAGGACATCGTTGTCAAAGCGTGTAATATCCAAGGAGTCGCCAAACACGTAATTAAAAAACTATAACGGGAGGACACACGATTGGACTATTACCAGACGCACGATGAAATCGACGAGATCGGCGAAGGTCTGATCCGTAAGTATCAATATCAATCTTTTATCCAGGGAACCCCTACGGACATAGAAGACTTTATTACATCCAATCTTGGATACCGAATTGTCTATGATCGAATTGCCGAAGGAGATGCCGGAAAAATGGCATTCCTTGCGGATGGCAAGACGGCGCTGTTACTTCGGCGGAAGGGTCAGCGAGTATCGATTGTACCGCCCAAAGGACTTATCATAGTTGATGAGTACCTGCGGCAGGAGCAGAACCTTAGGAAACGGCGGTTTGTTCTTGCACATGAAGCCGGTCATATACTCATGGACAGGCTCGGAAACAATCCGGTGACTTCCGCTTTCAGTCGAGAGTTTGACACGGAGAAACAGTACACAGTGAAAGAGCTTGCCGACATGTTCAGTATTGCCGAGAGTATGGCAACGGCTATGGGCGTCGCGCTTCTGATGCCCAAGACATCCGTTGTCAGATATGTCAGAAGCCGAGGTTATGAAAAAAGGATTCCGCTGTACGGTGACAGCGTACTGTGTACTTGCGATAGAAATGTAATCAGAGACGCAGCAAATCAATTTCAGGTATCCTACAAAAGTATGTTCTACCGTTTGAGAGAACTGAAGCTGTTTGAGCCGAGAGAACTGGATGAGTACCTGCTGAAATGCGAAGATGCCGGGGGTGTTATATGACCGTAACATCGCCCAAGTTCGTAGTTAAAATTCCGGAGGAAAACATAACGAAAAAAATCGAACACTCCGCAAAGCAATGCGCGGACATGGAATTTCGAGAGATTTTATGCCCATACTGCGATACCCCGCTTGTTACTGTGACAGTAAGTATGCGCGAAGGCATTCTGGTTGCAAAATGTCAGAAATGCAAAGCAGCTACGCCACTGAATCTTGCCTATTTCTATGCCTCAAAAGCCTATAAGCGTCCATCGGTACATTCTGCCGAGTAAGGACAAAAACTAAATAACAAACACTTTGTAGCGAGTAAGCGGAGCCGATACAATCGGACTACCCAAGCACCGTATGAAGACAAGTAGCAGAATTTGATTCTGTCTTGTTGTCATGCGGTGCTTTTTTGTTTTGCGCTTTTTTGACCTTACTTGCTTCATACGGCTATGAGAGTCCTTTCCGAGGCTTACGCTTCGGAAAGGATTTTTTATGTTGTTCGTATGGCAGACCTACATAGCACGATATCCGTAATCTCTGGATTTTTGATTTCAACCACAAATTCAAAAAATCAAAAGGAGATTACAAAATGAGTTGGAACGATGGTTACGAGAGAAAAAAGTTTAACGCAAGGATAAAAAAAGAGATTGGCGAATACAAGGCTGCCGGCATGACGGAAGAGCAGATCACCGCCATTGTGAGTCTTGATGAAGATCAGTATCGCAGTGAACGGAGATACCACATGCACACACAGGAGTTCTGCGAAAGCGATTTTGATGACGATGACGGCGGAGATAACGGCAAGTCGCCGCTATACAAGAAATACGTGGAACAGCTCACGGTGACGATTGACAGTGAAAAGGATACAAGTAATAGATACAGCTGGCGTGATGAGATTGATAACAGAGCGCTGTCAATCAAACTCTCAGGGTTGAAAAGAGATGATATTGAACTGATCACACTGTATGTATTTGATGGATTGACTCACAGAGAAATTGCCGAGCGGTACGGGTGTTCGGAACAGAACATCCAAAAGAAATTTCAAAGAATTAAAAAATTTTTGAGTTGATGGTTGTTTTTTGACCGTTTTCGCTGCCTACCACTTGAGAGGACAAATAAACCTCTTGCGGATCTTTGACAATTGAATACCCATTTCATCAATACATTACCGGTGCCAATCTGTGAGGAACGGATAAGCCGATATCGTAAGTGCGCGATGACCTCCGTATGGAGTGAGCGATCAAACTTATACGATTGAATTCAAGTTGCACTTGAAGGGCGGCAATGACAGGCACGAGGGATAATGATACTTCCGTAGCAGAAATGCGCGGCTGGCGGAGTACCCGGCAGAGGTGAGATTCCTATGGAACCGATTCGCAATCGGTCGTTGATGACTTCCCATGCCAATCGTAAGATTGGTCACACCTGGTGGTGTTATGCGGGTAAACCCGCAGGACAAATAAGGTGTGTGGGTGGACTTGTCGAGAGATAGGTCCGGATACATACCTTATTTCCGTGATGGGAGGAACCATTGGTTGGTGGGTATTCAAAAACATCGAGGAAATCACACATAAAACGGAGGAAAACAAAAATGTCACATGCAATGGACAGAGAAGAATTTGATGAAGTCATAGACGCGATTCGTCAGGTTCAGGAGAAAACAATGAAGGCCGAAAAAACGTTGCGATTGTTAAAATCCAAAACCCCGGACAGCCGACTTGGATATCTCTATTACGAAGCGTTTGGGGATGAGCCGGTCAGCAGGGAAGAAGCAATAGAAAGAATGAAGAAAAGAATCGAGTTGCTTGGTGAGCGAAAAGAGCAAATTATCCGGCACCTTGAGACAGCGTTCTCGGATAAAAACCATAACATCAGAAGTTATTTGAATGGGGACAAGCAACTGAAGGTTACGAATCCGACAAGCGGAAAGGTATATCCGGTTGTACCGAGCAGACCGAGAATGACACTCTATTACATTCTTGTACTTGAACGACCGCTGAATGAAAACAGAGCGGTTTGCTATTCCGATTACAAGGAAATTGAACGGTACCTCAGAAAAGATAAGAGCAATTTTCCGAAAGAACTCTTCATTATATAAAAAGGAGACGAGAAAATGAACTATCGGGCTTTTTGCAATTACATGAGCACTATTCAGAATGCGATTGATGCAGAACATAATCATCATCCGAAAAATTCGGGAATTACATTTCAAAACAACGGCAAATGGGCACTCCGACTTCTTGAAAAGGTGTATGTCGATAAAGACCAAAATCTCCGTCGCTGGCTGAACGGAAAGCCTTGCAGATTTACAAGTGACATTACCGGCAGGATGGTTGAGATTACAATCGGAAACGATTGGGAGACCCTTTACTACTTCCTGACATTCTGCAAAAAACTAGGCACCAAGCAGGAAATCAGTGATGAATTCAGAGAATACCTTGCCTATCTCACTGCAAGAAGTGTGTACGGCGAGGCGGAGTAAGATGCGTCAGAAATTGAAGACAGATCCTGAATATGAATCTATCATTCCTAAGCTGACTGACGAGGAATTCAAGCAACTGGAAGAGAACCTGCTGGCGGACGGTGTCCTGGCACCTTTGATCGTTTGGAACGGCACTATCGTGGATGGGCATAACCGATACAGAATTGCTCAAAAGCATCATGAACTTCAATACGAGGTTGTTGAGAAGGTATTTGCCGACAGATACGCTTGTCTTGCTTGGATTTGCAAGAATCAGCTGGGGCGGAGAAATCTGACACCCGAAAACCGCAAGTATCTGATTGGTAAAAGGTACGGTGCAGAAAAAATGAGCCATGGCGGTGCCCGCAATGCTTCAAGTGTTCAAAATGAACACTTGAAAACAGGTGTGAAAATTGCGGCTGAAACGAACACATCTGAGAGTTTTGTCCGGAGAGCAGACCAATTTGCGAAGGGAGTTGATGCGGGAGAAGCCGTTGTAAATGGATTCCGGGATGTGGTTCTTGCCGGAGAAGCAAAGGTAAGCGACAGTGAGATTGCATCCATCGCAACATGTCCGGAGCAAGAGAGAAAACAGCTGGTTGAGGAACTACTGAAGCCCAAAGAAAAATCTGAACCAAGGAAGAACAAGAAACAACCTGAAGCGGAAGATTGTTTTTCAGAGCCTGAAATTGTTGCGACATACGATATTGCCGCAGGAATTCCGCTACGAAAGGTAAACGATCCGACAGACGAAGCAGACATAGAAGACAGTATTTTGGATTCCATGTCCGGTACGGTCAGTATGTTTATCTCCTCTTGCAATAATTATTTTGCAAGATTTCCGAAATTGCAAACCGAAAAAAGATACAAAGACAGGGCACTTGAAATTTTGGGCGTCGCTAAAAAATTTGTTATGGATGTAGAAGGAGTATTGAAATGAAAATGACAGATCATCAGAGAGCAACTGTTTTGAAAGCACAGAATGAAGCATTGACCGAAAAGCAAATGGATTTTACACAGTATGTACCTTATCACATGCAGGTTGTCAACAGCGTAGCAATCGATACGGATACATATCAGCGCGAAGTGGAAGAGGACAAGGTGCGTGATATTGTTGCCGACTTCAATGAGTACATTGCCAATGAGCCGAAACTGAGTTACCGTAATGGAAAATATTATGCCTTCGACGGTCAGCACACGATTGAGGCAAGAAAGAGGCTTAACGGAAATAAAGACTGCGACATTGTTTGCAAAGTCTTTTTCGGTATGACACCGGAGGAAGAAGCAAGACTTTTTGCCGCACAGACCGGTACATCATCCAAGCCGAGTGCGGGGATCAAGCTCCGTGCCAAAGTGATTGGGCAAGACCGTGAAGCTATCAATTTTGTCAACGCAAACAAAGCGGTTGGCATTCATCCAAGCTATATGAATGCAAGCGGGGATTGCCGTTTGCGTTGTATCAACACAGCGCTGCACGAATATCGCAAGGTCGGCGAAAAATGCTATAAGGAAGCTATGAGGATTATTATACTTGCTTGGAGAGGAAAACCCGCATCTCTCCTTTCCGAAGTTGTCAAAACGATTTGCACCTTTGCGAAAATCTATGACGGAGAGTATTATCCGAAGAAACTTGCGGAGGCACTTTCACACATAGATCCGTATGAGATTGTCAAGGTATATCTGCAAATCGGAAAGAGAGGCGGTATCAAGAGTTCGCTGAAATTTGTCCTTGATTGCTACAATGCAAACACCTCGGTGCAATCGTTGCCGATGAAATTTTAATCTGACATAATTTATAGTCCAATATACCTCCTTTGGGCAATTACCGAAAGGCGATTGCTCTACATATCAAAAACGGAGGAAGAATCAGTGAATGTAAAAAGAAGAGGAATATATGTAGCCGACCTCGGCGAAAAAGTCGATTCATCGGTCGAGGGTGGTATCAGACCTGTATTGGTGTTACAGAACGATAAAGGCAACGAGCATTCGACTACCGTTATTATCGCGCCAATCACAAGCAAACTGACAAAGCATCGGATTCCTACACATGTGCTTTTGAAAAATCCTGCACTTGAGAGAATATCGATCATTATGCTGGAGCAGATACAGACGATAGACCAATCGCAGCTGATTGAGTATATGGGAGAAGCCACCGTTCAGGAAATGAATCGCATTGAAAGAGCCTCACGAATCAGTCTCGGTATGCAAGGAGTGAAACGATATGAATGAACAGAAAATTCAACCGATGAGAGGACTTCATTTGGCAATGGAAAATGGGAAAACCGTTTTGAAAAACATTTGTAATGAGGTTGAGATCACGATTTTCTTTGCCGAAGAAGAACCTGCGCGAAACGCAAAAGAGGCTTGCCTGAGTATCATTGGCAGGCAGTATGAAAACAGGGCAGTGGCTGGAGAATAAAAGTTCCGAGCCGCAGTTGCGGCTCGGAATAATATGGTAGTTATACAAGAAAATTAAATCATCCAAATCGGAACAATCAAAATCTCACGACTGACTGCCGACAGTTCATTCCGCATACAGAGGATCGCGCCGGTCCCGCGCGGCAAGGCGCTTTTATCAAGGATTTTGAAGGCACTTGCCAACTCGCTTGCCGGAGATGTGGATTTCTTGATCTCCATCGGATGAAGTTCACCGTCGCTTTCCATCACAAGGTCAATCTCGTTGGATTCTTTGTCACGGTAATAATGCAGCAGCGATTCCTTTGCGCAGTTGTGATAGGTTTTGATTATCTCCGCAACCGTGTAGTTTTCAAGAATTGCACCGTTGATTGCACCGTTCATGAGAATTTCCGGACTGGAGTATTTGGTGAGATAAGCAACAAGTCCTGTGTCAAAGAAATACATCTTTGGCGTTTTGATCGTTCGCTTTAGGAGGTTATTGGAATACGGACGGAGGAAAAAGATGATCTCCGACTTTTCCATGATTGTCAGCCAGCGTTTCGCAGTGTCGTCGCTGACACCAACGTCTCCTGCGATGTCGTGAATGTTCAGCATCTGACCCGCGCGACAGGCGGCAGCACGGATGAAATCTGCATAAAGGAGCTTGTCAACCCCCGGAATCATTTCGGAAACATCGCGGTCAATATAGCTTTGAATATAGGAGCTGTAAAACACGTCACGATCGGTGTATCTGCCGCTACGATGTCCCGGCATGCCGCCTTCCCAAATGCGCTCATACATTTCGAGAACGGACGAAACGGGGGATTGTAAGTCTTTTCGGCGATTCAATGCGGCAAGATCAAGAGAAAACGGCTCTGTTTCACCGTTTCCGTAAAGCTCATTTTGTGAAAGAGCGGACATATGAAGGATGGCAGTTCTGCCGGCAAGAGATTCCTGTGCAAGCTCCATCAAGCGGAAGGATTGGGACCCCGTGAGCCAAAAAGAACCCGGAGCAGCACCGTTGTCTACTTTTATTTTTATATAGGAAAACAATTCCGGAGCATACTGCACCTCATCAATCAGAACCGGGACGGGGTGCAGGTCCAGAAAAAGAGCCGGATCGGTTTTGGCAAGCTTTCGTTCGTCCACATCGTCAAGAGTGACGCGTTTTCTCGGCGTTCCTTCCATCAGATGCTCCAGCATGGTTGTTTTTCCGACCTGACGGGGACCGATGAGTAAAAGGCAGCTGTATTCTTGGCTGATCTCCGTGATTCGTTTTTCCAGTGTTCGCTTGATATAAGACATTGCAGCACCTCCAATGGCTAAAATCTTATACAATCTTATTATAGCCAAAAAGCATTAAAAAGTCAAGGGCATTCAGGAAATTTGCGCTTATGAAAAACGAAAATTTAATCATTGCATGAGCGTTCTATTGTTTCAAGTGTCGTAAAGTGAGTAGCAGATATTTGTGCGGCATGGAACAAAAATTTCTTTTAGATAGCGAATCATAAGCAGAATATGGCATACAGCGGAACAGACTTGACGCCGTTCTCAAATCCGAAATTTTTCGTTGAAAGCCGGATAGAGTATGCCGGGGCGTATTTATCGACGAATATTTTCAGGCTTCGTGCGCGCACATTATCTGCGGACTTGACTTCTACCGGAACGACGGAGTCATTTTGTCGGATAATAAAATCCAATTCGGCTTTTCCGTCAGACTCCCAGTAGTTCAGTCTGTACCCGCCGGCAGTCAGTTGCTCGGCAACGTAGTTTTCGGCAAGCAACCCTCTTGCGCGGTCGGAGATGGAACTGTTTACAAGAACATCTTGCGGAAATGTGCCGGATTTGAAGCAGAGTAATCCGACATCGGAGTAGTATATCTTGAAGGAATCAAGTTGTTCGTATACAGTAAGGGGCAGTTTGCCCTCGGTTACTTTGATATTCTCCAAAACAACACCGGCAGCTTTCAGCCATTGGAGGGAAAGCTCATAGTCCTTTGCGCGCGCGTTGCTTTTTATGACTGCGTATTGAAATTTCGTGTTTTCCTTGGCGAGCTGTGAGGGGAGCGTGTTGAAAATGGCGATGCTTCGGATCGTTTCGTTAGGCGTTGCATACTTTGTCATATCCGCAATATAGGAGTCTGATATATCAGCCTGTACAGCACGAACGGAGTCATAATTTTCGGTTTCCAAGTATGTTTTTACGACAGCAGGGTAGCCACCTATGACAAGATACTTCTTATACAAATCCAGAGCGAGATTGTGGTAAACATCGGCAAGTGGCGTGAATGTTTCAAACGATTCCCGTATCTTTTCGATGAGTGTTTCATTATTTGTGGAAAGCAAAAATTCTTCAAATGAAAGCGGATACATTGTCAACATATCAACTTTGCCCACCGGAAACGAAAAATTTCCTCTGTTGATGGCAAGACCCAAAAGACTGCCGGCGGCAACAATGTGGTATTCGTTTGCTTCTTCGGCAAAATATTTGAGTGAAGTCAGTGCCTGCTCGCAGGCTTGAATTTCATCGAAAATGATGAGTGTTTTATGCGGGAAAATTGTTTGCTTTGCATATGCGGAGATTTCTTCAATGATCCGCTTGGGGTTAAGGTCGGGAGCAAAAATTTTATTCAATGTTTCGGTATTGCCCTCAAAATGAAGGTATACAACATTGTCGTAGTACTCCTTACCGAATTCCAGCAAGGCATATGTTTTACCTACCTGCCGTGCGCCTTTCAATAAGAGTGGCTTGCGAAACGAAGAATTCTTCCACTCGACCAGTTTATCTGTAATGAGTCGCTTCATCAATTAGACCTCCATAACCTTACTGATTATATTATAGACGATTTTAACTGAAAAGTCAATGCCAAAACGATAAAAAGTTCTGAAAAGTGCGGTATTATACCACAAAAAAGAACATAAAGCGACACGCTAAGAGGATTAGAACAGAGTAATAGGAGAATATACACGGTACTGACCATATGCACCTTTGACGCGCAGAGAAAAATGCGGTATAATAAAGTCGCAGAAAAAACTGCGTGGTCTTTGAAAAAAGAATAGTGGTCAGTGCCTTTCTACATTATTTATATATAAGGAAGGCATACATAATGAAAAGGGTAGCAAATTTATATCGAGTGTCAACAAAAAAGCAGGTTGATCTTGTGAAGGACGATATTCCGATGCAGCGGATTGCTTGCCGCGAGTTTGCCGAAAGGCAAGGGTGGACGGTTGTCATCGAAAAAGAGGAAAAAGGTATCTCCGGTTTCAAGGTTTCCGCGTCCAAGCGTGATGCGATACAGGAACTCAAGGATTCCGCCCTCAAAGGGGAATTCGATGTGCTTCTCGTTTTTATGTTCGACCGTCTCGGTCGTATCGAAAACGAAACGCCGTTTATTCTTGAATGGTTTACGGAGCATGGGATTGAAGTATGGAGCGTTAACGAGGGGCAGCAAAAGATCGAAACCCATTCGGACAAGCTCATGAATTACATACGCTTCTGGCAGGCATCGGGAGAATCCGAAAAGACAGCAATTCGTGTCCGGACAAGACTGCAACAGATGACAGCCGAGGGTGTTTACACGGGCGGACCGGTTCCGTTCGGGTATCGGCTTGTAGACAATGGGAGAAAGAACAAAAAAGGAAAGTGTGCGCTGGATCTTGCGATAGATCCGGTGACAGTTTCGGTTGTTTTGAAACTGTTTACGATGGTTGCGGACGAAGGATATGGGTCCCATCAGCTTGCCGAATGGTTAAACCGACAGGGATTCAAGACATCGACCGGTTCAAGATTCCATTCCAGCAATGTCCTCAGAATCCTGAGAAATGAGATTTATCGTGGGTTTATGGTAAGAGGCAATGCGCGTTCGGAAAGAATTGAAGAACTTCAGATCGTGCCGGATCAGCTGTTCTTCCGCGTACAACAGATTCTCGAAGAAAGAACCTGTAAAGAGGAACACAAGCGCACCGTATGTCGTAGCAACAAAAGCCAATCTTTGCTTGGAGGAAATCTTTTCTGCGGACATTGCGGATGCCGTTTGGTGGCAAGCCGCAGGACGGAAAAAACAGTACATAAGGACGGTAGTGTCAAAGAACGAAACTACGGGATTTATGTATGTTACCATCGGAGCAGGGGACTTAACGATTGCGACGGTGCCACCACTTATATTGCCGACAGAGTAGATAAGTGCGTATTGCAGACCGTACATGAGATTTTTGCCAACATTGCAGGATGCCCCGAAGAGGAGAAAATTCAGCTTGCTTTCAAGCGGTCGGTCGAAGCCAGCCGATTGGAACAGTTGAAACTGACAGAGCAGATTGCAAAGGACGAAAAACAGCTTGGTACGCTTCGCGCCGAAATTGCCAATGCTTTGACCGGAAACAGCGTCTATACTTCGGAGGACTTGTCCACTGCTATTACGGCAGTGCGCACAAGAATTGACGAGAGCAGGGAACGGTTGAAGACTTTGCAGGATGAGGAAGAACAGAAAAAGGTTATGTCAGACGGGATAATCCCGGCATATCGGAGATTTCGCACATGGGCTTTGGAATTTGATGAAACCTCACTTGAAGGTAAGAAGATGATTATCAATGAACTGTTTAGCCGGATTGAGTTGAGTAAGGACTATAAAGTGCGCTGTTATGTGAACTTCACCTACAAGCAATTCTGCACCGAATGGGCGACACTTGAACAAAAGATAAATGCCACCGCTTGATTGTCGGCGGCATTTTCATTGCAAAGGCTTTCCTTCTACGACTGACCGCTATTGAGGAATTATGTATGCTTTAAGGGAGCTTTGTGCCTGTGTTTCACTTAACAGACACCCGCCTGCACACCCCGTGCGAGATGCCCTATCAGCGAGAGCACCTGACTGTTAATCAGGGTGTCACTGGTTCAAGTCCAGTAGGGGGAGCCATTAAAACCCTTGAAAACACTGCGTTTTCAAGGGTTTTCTGTTATCTCGCAAGGTCTGAAAGGACTTCAAAAAAGCCATTTTCAAGTTTTCGGGACATACACACCCGAATGACCGTTAATCAGCATTGCCCCGAAAAAATAAACAGCACAGGGGGTGACAAACGCTGCAGTTTGTGGTATAATGGTGCAGAATACAAAAAAGGCGGTATCTGAACTATGCATACTTCCATACCCGGACGCGCTGTCCGTGGGCTATCCCTCCTGCTCGCACTGCTGCTGGCGAGCGGATGCCTCGTGCTGACCGCTTGCCGGACTGCCCCCGGCGACAGCGCCACC
>ULKR01015400.1_pt1 | contig 11793 bp, 2 predicted proteins | sample 1951181 | NCBI WGS metagenome assembly ULKR01 (sample SAMEA4835503, study PRJEB28245) | human gut metagenome | biome: gut microbiome; material: fecal sample | place: Denmark | collected 2008 | reverse complement strand
CGATAGTTTCCAAGTTGTGCAGGGAACCGATACTCTTCAGTGCAGTACAGCCCATAAATGCATACTGACCGATGCTGGTAATCTTGTCAAGTTCATCAACGTGTTCCAAGGCGCTGCAATTCACAAAACCGTTAGAATCAATGGATTCGACATTACTCATGTTGCCGACACGCACAAGCGAAGAGCAGCCTTCAAATGCGTAAGAATCAATCGAAGTTACGCTGCTCATGTTGCCTACGCTCTCTAATGCGGTGCAGAAGCCAAAGGTGGAATATCCGATGGATGTGACTTTGCTTAAATCGCCAATGGTTTTCAGCGCTTTGCAGCTATTGAAGGCACAAGTGCCGAGTGTTGTGACATTGGTCAGATTCCCGACGCTGGTTAAAGCGGTGCAGTCAGCGAATGCACTGCTGCCGATGCTATTCAGCCGGGGCAGTTCAGGAAGGCTGGTCAATGCTTTGCAATTAGAAAACGCATATTCGCCGATGGTGCGGACGTTGGACATGTCCCCGATACTCGCCAGCTTGCTGCAGCCATAGAATGCATCTTTCCCAATGCTGGTAGCGCTGCTTAAATCGCCGACTGAAAGAAGATCCTTCAAACAGTAGAACAGCTTGTCAGGAACAGCCTTCAAGCTGCGTAAATCGCCAACCGTGGTTAGCGCAGTGCAGCCATCAAAAACTTTCTCGCTGATGCTTGTCACACTGCTTAAATCACCAACGGTTTTCAGCGATTTGCAATTGCGGAATGTCTCTCGATTCAAGACGGTCAGCTTTTCCAAGCCGCTAATGCTGGTCAGTGATTCACAGCCGTAGAAGGCACCATACGCGATGCGTGTAACATTGCCGAGTTCCCCAATGCTTTGCAGGGAAGTACACTGCTTGAACGCATTTGCGCCGATGAAAGTAACGCTGCTGAGACTGCCGACGGTTTTCAGCGAAGTGCACTGATAGAAGGCGTTTTCGCCGATGGAAGTAACGCTGCTGAGATCTCCGATGCTTTCCAGTGACGCACAGGCATAGTCTTTTGACATGCCTTCGTCCGGAATCCAACGGCTGGAAACCCCAAAGGCAGAGTCGCCGATGCTTTCCAAATGGGGCATATCACCAACCCGAACCAAGGAGGTGCAGCCTACAAAAGCACTATTGCCAATACTTGTTACATTGCTCAAATGCTCCATGGATGTGAGCGATTCGCAATCTCTGAAAGCGTAAGCACCAATAGTGGTTACATTATCGGTGATATCAAGTGTTTCCAACGCATAGCATCTGGAGAATGCGTATACGCCAATGCTCGTCACATTCTCCAAACCTTCTACGCTTTGCAGATTGAAACAGCCGGCAAATGCGCTATCCGGAATGGCAGAAATGTTCGTTAGACCGCTAATGGTGGTCATGGCGCAGGACTCGAAAGCACCGCTGCCGATGCTTGTTACGTTGCTTAAGCCCTCGATGCTTGCAAGAGAATTGCAACTGAAAAATGCTTCCGCCCCAATGTGGACGTCATTTCCTCCGATTTCAAGCGTATTCAACTGACAATCGTAGAAAGCCCATCTTCCAATCTTTTTAATATTGTCTAAGCTGCTGATTTCTTTGAGTGAAGTGCAATACCCAAAAGCCCAATCCCCAATTGTTGTGACATGCTGCAAACTTCCGATTTCTGCTAAAGACGCGCAGCTGAAAAAGGCTGAATCACCGATTTGTTCGACATTAGAAATGTCGCCAATACGCTTCAGTGAATCGCAATATTGTTCTGTTCCATCGTCCCAACTGATACTGTATGAAAAAGCAGACGCGCCGATACTTTTCAGATGGGGCATATCACCGAGTTGCGTCAGTGATTTGCAGCCTGCAAAAGCAGATTCGCCAATGCTCGTCAAAGAAGTCAAATCCCCAACATCTTGCAGTGATGTGCAGTTGTAGAACGTGAAGTCGCTGAGATTTGTCACATTCTCCAGCCCCTGCAACTTTACCAGCGCCGTGCATCCATCGAATGCGTGCGCGCCAATCTCTGTCACGCTGCTGGGAATCGTGATCTCTTTCAGGCTCGTGCAGCCCGAGAAGGCGTAATCCCCGATGGCAGTTACAGAATCAGGAATTTTCACGCTGACAAGGCTCGTGCTGTTTGCAAACGCATATTCATCAATGCGTTTTACGTTTGCGGAAATTTCGTAAGTCGCGACATTTCCGCCGCTTGGAGCGTCCGCGCTGTCCGCCAGTGCGGGTAGGACCAGACAGCTTCCGATCAGCAGACTGGTCAGCGTAATCGTCAAAAGTTTCTTGGATTTCATGCGTATCAACCCCTTTCTCAATTTCCAGCATACAGCAATTTCAAGAAAAAGTCAATAGCAGAATCAAGAAAATTAAGGGAAAATACAGAAACTAAATCGAATGCTATGTCATGCACCGTCAAATCAATAAGGTGCTAATGCTATATTCAGAAGAAATTGTCAAGAAACGATTACCAATCATGTTGACAAGCTGGGAAAACCTGCGTATAATAAATATGGAAAACTGGCAGCTTGCAACAGGGAAAAAGCGGATGGAGGAGAATTGCACATGAAACGTTGGAAGGTCACATTCGGACTGTTCTTGCTTCTTTTTGCGCTGGCAACGACAGTTGCTTGCGCAGAAACGCGCGAAGAGAAAGTGGATTTGGAAGGGAAGCGTGTTATTTTTGCCCAGCCGGGGGAAACAATTCACTTTACTTATGATGTTCCGGAAGGCTTCATTGTGGATAAAGAGGGATGGTCATGGTGTTTTGCCTATACGGATGGTCGTGGCTGTACTTACTATGATGGCGAATACGGTGATAGCTACTCGGAAAGCTATACCTATGAGCCAACGGGAACCCATGTCGAATTTGATGGAAAAGGTAGCATTACTCTTTCCAACAATGAAATGGTTCGTGTAGAACTACGCATAAAAAAACCGAATGTCGATTATTGGATTTACATGCACGCATATGTGCTGGTTGCTGACCCGGCAGAGTACTATACCTATGAGATTCAGAATGGGGAAGCGACGATTACAGGATATAATAAAGACCTTCTGCGCCGCAAAGTGCTTATTCCCCAGGAAATTGAAGGGTATCCGGTCACGACGATCGGCGACCGCGCGTTTTCTGATATGCCGTCGGGCATCGGCAAGGAATTTTACATTCCGGACAATGTAACCACCTTTGGTAAGGAAGCCTTTGCAGGCAGCGCCTATCTTGATGCGGTTCGGATGCCGCAGAAGCTGACGAAAATGGGCGAGGGCGTATTTGCGGCATGTTTACAAATGCACTTTTTGGAAATCCCTGATTCACTGACAGAAATTCCGGACGAAGCCTTTGTGAACTGCTGGGGCTATGGCGCTGGGAGAGGAGATTATAGTGTTGAGCAATGCATCGGCAAAAACGTGACCAAAATCGGTAAAAGCGCGTTCGCTGGATGCTGGAATATGGGGAGAGCTTGGGGAGATGGTCGTCTGCCTGAAAAGCTCGAATCCATTGGGGAAGGCGCATTCCAGTATTGCTACACGATAAAGAAGCTGCAAATCCCGGCTGGTGTGACAGTCATTCCGGACCGCACATTTCAGGGCTGCGAAAGACTGGAATCCATTCAGATTGATGGCGATATTACGATGATTGGTGCGGAAGCCTTTGACGGCTGTGTTGCGCTGACTTCGATGCCGCTGTCGAAGTCGCTGAACCTGATTGGCGCGGATGCATTCCGTGACTGCACGGCGCTGACGGATTTCCAGCTGGCAGAGGGAAACACGCATTTTCAGGTGCAGCAAGGTGCACTGATGACGGCGGATGGCACGCGGCTGCTGACTTATGCTGCCAGCGCACCGCAGCAAAGCTTTGTCATGCCGGAAACGCTGACACAGATTGATGATGGCGCACTCAAAAACCTGCGCTATCTGGAAACGCTGACTTTCTCGCCGATTTTCAGCGATTATCAGGCAGGCATGTTTGAAAATGCAACGGGCTTGAAGACGGTGAATTTCGGTGAAGGTACACTGACGGCGATTCCTGACCGATTCTTCAAGGGCTGCACGTCGCTTGTTTCGCCCAGTGTGTTCACGGGCGTGACGTCTGTTGGCGAATCGGCATTTGAAGGCTGCACGGCGGTGCAATCGCTGTCGTTTGATGATTCGCTGTCGAACATCGGCACAAAGGCGTTCCAGAACTGCACGGCACTGGAAAGCGTGCATATTCCGGACAGCGTAACGAGCCTGAGTGCAGCGGCGTTCCGGAATGACGTTTCCTTGACGGAATTCCAGATGCCGGAGCGCCTCCATACCGTCTCCGCGTCGGCGTTCAGCGGCTGCACGTCGCTGAAAACGGTGACATGGAGCAAGTATCTGCAAACCATAGAAGCAAATGCGTTTGAAAATACGGCCCTGACGGAAATCATCTTCCCGGAGAGCCTGACCAGAATCGGTGCGTATGCGTTTGCGGGCATTGGCACGCTGGAAAGCATCGTCCTGCCGGAAAATGTGAACACGATTGGTTCGTCTGCTTTTTCTGGCACTGGGATTCAGACGCTGAAGCTGCCCAAGAGCGTCACGACGCTGGGCAACGGCGCATGGATGAACTGTGCCGCCCTGCGGGAAGTTCAGTGGGACGCCGCGTTGGCGAAAATCCCGGCGAACACGTTTGAACACTGCACTGCGCTGACCCAAATCGAGCTGCCGGACGGCATTGTGGAAATTGGCGCAAGGGCATTCAGCGGCAATGAAAGCCTAACCAATGTGACTTTGCCGCGCACGGTGCGGCGCATTGAAAGTGCCGCTTTTGAGGGATGCAGGGCGCTGACGGACATCCTGCTCTGGCCGGACGTGGAGGAAATCGCGGCGGATGCTTTTGCGAACTGCGAGAATCTGACCATCCGCGGCTGGAAGGGGTCTGCCGCTGAAAAAGCAGCCACGTCACAGGGCGTGAATTTTGCCGCGGCGGATCAGGAAATTTCCTACACGCTCAATGCCGCGCAGGATGGCTATCTTGTCAGCGGCTGCGATGAAAACGCGGTACTGCTGGTGCTTCCGGCTGTGCATGACGGCTTGCCTGTGGTCGGCACTGCGGAAAACGCCTTTGCAAACTGCAAGTACCTGCAAGAAGTGCGCGTGGAAGCGGAAAGTGCGTATTTGCAGGTTTGTGACGGTATCCTGATGGACGCGACAGGTAAAACGCTGCTGCTCTACCCGGCGCGGCGCGCAGGAACAGATTTCGTGATTGACGAAAACGTGACCACCATTGCGGACTATGCGTTTGCCTATTGCCAGAATCTGCGCAGCCTCACCATCGGCACGCAGGTGGAGATGATTGGCAACCATGCGTTTGACGCGGTGAACGATGCCCTGTGCCTTGTTGTGCAGGACGGCAGCCCGGCGCAGCTGTGGGCGAGTGCGCACGGGGTGCGCTATGCCAGCGAAAGCACGTCGTTCTCCTACCGCCTTGAAGGGGACAAAGCTTACATCACGGGCTACACGGGTACACTGCCGGACGTGGTTGTGCCTGCGGTGATTGACGGCTATCCGGTCTATGCGATTGAAAACCTCCGCAGTCCGATTCTGACGCACGTTGTTGTCAGCGAAGGAATTGTGGAAATTGGGGAATCGGCGTTTCAAAGCAACTATACTGGTAATCTGTTGAGTGTGAGTTTGCCGCAGAGCGTAAAGAAAATTTCAGATTTTGCTTTCGCTGGACAGCAGTATTTACAGGAAATCACATTTGGTGGTGTGGAGAAAATTGGTCGAGGCGCTTTTAGCAGCTGCACAAAACTGACACAAATTACATTGCCGGATACGCTGACAACAATTGAATGGCAAGCATTTGAATACTCTGGTCTAACGTCACTGACGATACCGGTCAATGTAACCAGCCTTGGAGACTCGTTTATCTCAGGCTGTTCAGCGCTGACATCACTGTCTATAGCCGAAGGAAATCCAACCTATGAGATGGTGGACGGATTGCTTTACGACATTCCTGCAAAGACGCTGCGCTATGCTCTGCCGGATGTGTCGGGGGATGTAGTGATTCGTGACGGCACGGTGCGCATTGGCGACGATGTGTTTAAGGAACATGCGATAACATCTGTTCAACTGCCGGATTCTTTGCAGAAAATTGGGAATTGCGCATTCCAGTTCTGCAAGGAACTGAAGGAAATTACCTTCCCGGAAGGGCTGATAACGATAGATGGTTTGGCGTTTGCCTACTGTACACAACTGGAAAATGTTGTGCTGCCGGAAGGATTAAAGAGCTTGGGCGACAGCGCATTCCGCTCCTGCGATAGCTTAACAGAAATAACCGTGCCTGAAGGCATCACATTTATGTCGGGAACATTTGCAACCTGCTACTCTTTACGCACCGTGAATTTGCCGAGTGGTTTAACCCACATGATGAACGGCGTTGTGGAAGGATGTCGTTCACTGGAAACTCTACACTTGCCTGCTAAGCTGGCGGACATCAGCGGCGAGTGGCCCAGCAAGCTGAAAACGATAACGACAGCGTTTGGTTCTGTGCGCTATGTATCCGAAGACGGTATCTTATATGATACGCAGGACAACAGCATCTTGTTTGTGAATGCGTCGATTACGGGAAATGTAACCGTTCGTGATGGCATCACGACAATTGGCGCAGGGGCGTTCAAGGGCAGAAAAGGCTTAACGAGCGTCACGCTGCCGGAAAGCTGCACTGTCATTGATTCTTATGCTTTTGAAAACTGCACAGCACTAACGGATATCAACTTCCCGGAAAAATTAGAGTTGATTGGACGAAATGCATTCTACAATTCCGGCATTACATCGCTGAAACTTTCGCAGCCGGGTCTTCACGTTGGGAGTTTTGCATTTACTGATTGCCATCAGCTGAAGTCTGTGGAAATCACATCGACGGACTTTGACTTGATGGAGTGGGCATTTGCAAGATGCGAAAATTTGCAGACAGTAATTCTGCCGCCGCAGGTTTTCCGCATGGAAGGCGGATGCTTCACGGAATGCACGTCCCTGACTACGGTCGTTTTGCCGAAGAACATCACGTTCGTGCATGGCTTTAAGGACTGTACGTCCCTGAGAACTATTGAAATTCCGGACAGTGTGACGAGCATCGGCTATGAAGCATTTGCAAACTGCAAGTCGCTGGAAAGCATTCATCTGCCGGATGGGGTAACGAACATAGGAGACCTTGCGTTTGCACGCTGCTTTGCCTTGAAGGATGTTAACTTCCCGGCTGCGTTGACCACGATCGGAAAAGAAGCATTCCGAAGTGTTCCGATTGCTGAAGTTGTTATCCCGGCGAATGTGACCGAAATCGCGGACATGGCATTCTATTATAATGAAGAACTCCGTTCGCTGACGCTCCCCAATGGCTTGAAGAAGATTGGGGAGAGTGCCTTCTGGAACGCGAGCAAGCTCCAAACTGTGGAATTGCCTGAAAGCCTAACGGAAATTGGAGAAACAGCATTCCGTCAAAGCGGTTTGACCTCGATTACCATTCCCGGAGATGTAAAGCGTATTGGTACCGGGGCATTCGCTGCTTGCGAAAATCTGGAAAAGGTATCAGTTGCACCCGGTGTCGAAACGATTGGCAGTGAAGCGTTCACTGGCTGCACAAAGCTGACGGAAGCAACGCTCGCCAGCACTGTTACGACCATCGAGAGCAGTGCGTTCTGCGGCTGCAAGGCGCTTCAAACTATTAACGGCGGTGCGCTCATTCAGTCCATTGGCGAACATGCCTTCACGAGCTGCGAAAACATTGAGGAAATCAATATTTCGCCGAATTTGACGGAAATTTCAGACTATGCATTTGATGGCTGCAAGAAACTGAAGCGCGTTTCGCCGTCGGCGGAGCAGAAGGGCGTTTCTCTGCCGCATGTGAAGTACATCGGCGAGCGGGCATTCAACGTCTGCAAAGCAATTCCGTCCTTCTCTCTGGGCGATTCGCTGGAAACGGTCGGGGATTATGCGTTTGCTTCCACGTCCGTTACGTCCATGTATTTCCCGGATACCGTGAAGCAAATCGGCATCAATCCGATGTGGATGAATTATGCCATTCTGTCCGTGCATTTGCCGAAAGCACTGACGGAAATCCCGCAGGGGATGTTTGCGCAGGCCACGCGGATACAGACGCTTACCATCCCGCAGGGTGTGCGCAGCATTGGCACACAGGCATTCCACGGCAATGTTGCTTTGGCAGCGCTGAAACTGCCGGATGGCTTGGAGCGCATCGGCGCAAATGCATTTGGAAACGCGATGCTGCTGCTGGAAATTCCGGCATCGGTTACGGAAATTGCGGATGATGCGTTCAGCGAAGCGGTTGTGGAATTCTACACGCCGTCGGGCAGCGCAGCGCATCAATACGCGCTGGCGCATCAGATTCCTGTGCATTTGGATGAGTCGATTCCGGCAGAATACCTCGGCACGGCTGACCAGCTGGCAGCAAAAATTGTCGCGCAGGTGATTACGGATGACATGACCGACTATCAGAAAGCAGAAGCGCTGGTAGACTGGATGCTCAGCGAAACGAAGCTGTCAGACATGCTGCCGCACACATATAGCGGCAAAATGGTGCTTGTCCAGCGTAAAGGTACGCGCTGGGGCTGGGCATTTGCATACAAAGCACTGCTGAACGCGGCAAATGTTACCAATGGCATATACTTCAACGCGAAAGGCATCATCGAAGGTGTTGGCATTGGTGATCAAAGCTCGGTGTTTGTTTCGTATTTTGACGGTGATGCCGTGAACATGATTCAAATTGACGGGCAATGGTACTTTACGCACCCGGCATTTGTGGAACATTTCGGAAAAGCACGCTACTTCATGCTCAATCGAGAAACGTATCGCTTGTCGTTTGGGGATGATCCGAAGGTGGAAGACTGCGACGACTACAACCAGACCTTCTTGTATCAGGCGTACTCCAAGGATATTGAGGCGGAGGTTGTTGAGCAGGCATCTGCGTCCTTCACGGAGGGCAAAAAGCTGGTGTATGCGGAAGTTCAGCCGATTGAGGAACTGATGGATGCGCACTATGCGTATGTGCTGGACTTCGCAGGGCGGCACATGGATACGCTGGACTGGCAGAACGCGCAGGGCGAATTTGAGCCGACCATCATCGGCACAAACAACGGCTACTGGCTCAGCGACGATCTGACGGGTGAGTATGCGCAAGTGACAGTGAATACGCAGACGCTCTATCCGTATGGTGCGGAGGTACGGCTGGATGATCCGGAATACACGGCAATGCTGTGCGACTGGAATGTGGATGGCACACTGACGCTGACGGAAGGCACCGAAGAAGCAAACGTGGCGCTGTTCACCATAGAAAGGGGAGAAGATATAGAAAAGAAACAGACCATTACTGGCAGAAAGGTCTATCATGCAACCTTCACCCCGAACCTGTGCCAGTACATTGACACGCTGGCACCGACGGAATTTGACTTGGTGCTGGAATGTCAACTGCCGCGCATCCTGGATGTTTCGGGGCTGGTGGACAACAAGCTGACGCTGACGCTTTCGGATTCGCACATTTTCCCGGAGAATGCGCAGCTGGATTTGATTTTCTGGCCGCAAGACGGCATATCGAGTGCTCCTATAACGCACTTCTATGTGGAGGATCGTGCAGAACTTTACCCGGACGGCAAGCGCGAAATTACGCTTGACCTCTCGGCGCTTCGCTGTGACCTGGGATATGCTCTTTACATTGCGCAGACAGCGGACAACTATGTGGAATCGGAACAAAGTTATGTTACGAGCCGCATCGACATACCGCATACGCCGTACATTGAGACGGTACGGCCTGCAACACCGACGGAAGACGGTCTGGTGAGTGCAACAGTCTGCCGGATTTGCGATACATGGCTGGGCAATGGGTATGCAATTGCGTCGGATCACATTCTGCAGCTGCCTGCGAATTTGAAGGCAATCGAGGAAGAAGCCTTTGCCGGCATGTGGCAGGTGCAGCAGGTGAATATTCCGGAGGGCGTTACTGCGATTGGAAAGCGCGCCTTTGCAGACTGTACGCTGCTGCGGCTGGTCATTATCCCGAACAGTGTGCAAACGCTGGCGGATGATGCCTTCAGCGGCTGCCATCCGGTGATTCTCTGCGATGCGGAAAATCAGCAGGTGATTGACTGGGCAAATGCACAGGGATTGATGGTCGTTTTCAAGGAAAGCAAATAATACATTCCTTTGGCTGCTTCGGTGACACAGCTTCTCCGAAGCAGCCCCTTTTCTTTTCAAAAAAATCTCGAAACAGGATTGACAAAATGGGCTTGATACACTATAATAGAGACAAGGTTGAGCGTTAAACCTAACGAAAATACGCCACGAACTCGTGAAGGAGGTTTTCCCATGAGAGGGTCGATGAAATTGGTTTCCATGCTGCTGGTGCTGTGCCTGATGCTGGGTGCGCTGCCGCTGGCGATGGCGGAAGAGGTCGTTGATGCGGACTTGACCTGCACGATTACGCTGGGCAACTGGCCCGCGGATACGGCGGCGGAGGCGGAAAAGGCGCTCTTTGAGAGCTACCGCGAGACGATGAAGAAGCAGTACCCGAACGTGACGCTGGTGCCGGATTACTACTCCTATACCCTGAGCAGCTACGTTCCGATGGCGAAGGGCGGCACGGCGCCGAGCATCTTCCAGCCGCCGCTTACCGACCCGCAGCTGCTGATCAGCCAGCATCTTGTCGGCGACGTGACCGATGCGCTGGAGCGCGCGGGCGTGCTGAATGAGTTCAGCCCGTCGTACCTCGAAATGCTGTCCGACGAGAACGGCCGCATCTACGGTCTGCCGCGCGACGGCTATGTGCTGGGTATGCACATCAATGTCGCCCTGTTCCGCGAGGCGGGGCTGGTGGACGAGGAAGGTCTGCCGATTTACCCCAAGACCTTGCAGGAAGTGGCGGAATACGGTCAGATTATCCGCGAAAAGACGGGCAAGGCGGGGCTGGTATTCCCGGCGAGCGAGACGTATGGCGGCTGGCTGTTCACCAATATCGCGTGGAATTTCGGCTGCGTGGGCGAAAACGCGCTGGAATATCAGGATGAAGACGGCCGCTGGGTGTGCAACTTCACATCCGACGAGTGCGTGGCGGCGATGGAGTACATCCGCGACCTGCGCTGGAAGTACAACATCCTCAATGCCGACGCGACCACGACCGACTGGGCGGGCGCGCATTCTCTGCTGGGCACGGGCGAAGCGGCGATGAACTTCGCGGCGGATGACTCGGTTGACCAGCCGACCTCCAACAAGGGTCTGCCGGTGGAGGACTTCGCGCTGATTCCGTTCCCGGCGGGCGACGCGGGACGCTATGCGCTGGCGGGCGGCACCTGCTACATGTTCGCGCCGAACATTACCGATGATCAGGCGACGGCGCTGATGGCATACCTGACCGTGCTGGGCAAGATGCCCTACCTGAATGACCAGATTATCGAGGGGATGCGCGCGGACTATGCTGCCAAGCGCGACCGCGGCGCACCAGTTCTGCCCGCCATCAGCGCGTGGAACGATGCGGACTACAACGCGGCGAAGCAGGCGATTATTGACGAATACTGCAACGTGGATATGCGCCTGTACAACGACTTCTTCGATTCCATCACGCAGGGCACGATTACGCTGCGCTCGGAAGAACCCGTCTTTGCGCAGCAGCTGTACCGCGAGCTGACCGCAGTCATTCAGCGCGTCATCACTCGCGAGGGCGCGGACGTGCGCAAGGCGCTGCAAAAGGCGCAGGATTCCTTCCAGGAGTATCTGGATGATGAAATCAATGATTACTAATTTCTGATTCTGCATGGCATTGCACTGT
>ULKR01022152.1_pt1 | contig 12223 bp, 10 predicted proteins | sample 1951181 | NCBI WGS metagenome assembly ULKR01 (sample SAMEA4835503, study PRJEB28245) | human gut metagenome | biome: gut microbiome; material: fecal sample | place: Denmark | collected 2008 | reverse complement strand
ACGCAATCCCCCAAGGTTTCAGACTGAGCCCGGATAACAGCTAATCATTTCAGTAACGATTCTTTCGTCGATGACGCGTACAAATCCATCATGCCCGAATTTCGGTATGATCAACGAGTTACGAGGAGTAGAAAAGAAAAACGGAGAGAGTTTTTCAACTTTCTCCGCTTCAGTACCCAGACCCGGGGTCGAACCGGGATGGAAGTGAATCCACTGGTGTTTGAGACCAGCGCGTCTACCGATTCCGCCATCTGGGCGCATACTTGATTTCTCAATTGCGGTGCAAAGATACGACATTATTTTGATTCCACAATAGTTTGGCAAAAAAAAGGAGAAAAAAATAATAAAACATATCTTAAACACTTCTCTATTCAGAGAATAAACCGTACATTAGCAGAAACTTTAAAATAGAGTCACTATCATGACAAACCAGGATAATTATTGCGTGATTATGGGTGGCGGCATTGGAAGCCGCTTCTGGCCGTTTAGCCGCAAAACATTGCCCAAACAATTCTTAGATTTCTTCGGAACGGGCCGTTCACTTTTACAACAGACTTTCGACCGGTTCCAAAAAGTTATCCCAACAGAAAATATTTTCATCGTTACCAATGCAATGTATGCGGACTTAGTGAAGGAACAATTGCCCGAAGTGAACGAAGAACAGATTCTGCTGGAACCCGCAAGACGAAATACCGCTCCGTGTATAGCATGGGCCGCTTACCACATCCGGGCACTGAACCCGAACGCCAATATCGTAGTCGCTCCTTCAGACCATTTAATTTTAAAAGAGGATGAGTTTCTTGCCGCTATCGAAAAAGGACTTGATTTTGTTTCACGCTCGGAAAAGCTACTGACATTAGGAATTAAACCCAATCGCCCGGAAACAGGGTATGGATATATACAAATAGACGAACCCGCAGGAGGAAACTTCTATAAAGTAAAAACATTCACAGAGAAACCGGAACTGGAATTAGCTAAAGTATTCGTAGAGAGCGGAGAATTTTATTGGAATTCCGGCCTATTTATGTGGAATGTAAATACAATCATCAAAGCAAGTGAAGATTTACTGCCTGAATTAGCTTCCAAACTGGCACCGGGAAAAGATATTTATGCCACCGACAAGGAGAAAGCATTCATCGAAGAAAACTTCCCAGCATGTCCTAATGTATCCATCGACTTCGGCATTATGGAGAAAGCGGATAATGTGTATGTATCATTAGGAGATTTTGGCTGGTCCGATCTTGGAACTTGGGGATCACTTTATGATTTATCGGAAAGAGACCCGGAAGGCAATGTTACGCTGAAGTGCCATTCACTTATATATAACAGTAAAGATAATATGGTAGTACTTCCGAAAGGCAAACTGGCCGTTATCGATGGACTGGAAGGATTTCTGATAGCCGAATCGGACAACGTTCTTTTGATTTGCCGCAAAGATGAAGAACATGCCATCCGTAAATATGTAAACGACGCCCAAATGCAACTGGGCGATGATTTCATTTAATAATACGCAACCTGACGCCGGAATCAAAGCCGGATAAGATCATACAAATAGTGAACGGTGAACAAACTGCATAATTGATTGCAGAGAGTTCACCGTTCACTGTTTATAATCAAAAAACTTTGTGTGTCTTTAAATAATCATGAGTTTCTAAATAATCTCTATTCCCTGCTCCTTGCAAAGTTGCAGTCCCAGATCTTTCAATCTGAACTTCTGAATCTTTCCACTACCCGTCATCGGGAATTCATTCACAAAGAAGATATATTTCGGAATCTTATAACGAGATATTTTATTTCTGCAGAAATCACGTACATCGGCTTCCTGCATTTGTACTCCTTCCTGCAAAATAATAAATGCTCCGACTGCCTCACCATACTTTTTAGAAGGAATACCAGCCACCTGAACATCTTTCACTCCATCAAGCTTATAAAGAAACTCTTCTATTTCGCGCGGATAAATATTCTCGCCACCACGAATAATCATATCTTTGATACGTCCGGTAATCCGGTAATTTCCATCTTCATCCTTAATACCCAAGTCGCCGGAATGCAAGAAGTTGTTTTCATCAAGCACTTCCGCCGTTGCTTCCGGATTCTTATAATATCCTTTCATGGTATTATAACCACGGTTACACATTTCACCTTGAACACCAACCGGACATTCTTCACCTGTTTCAGGATCAATCACTTTCACCTCCGTAAATTCAAAATCATGTCCTACCGTATTACAACGTACATCGAACGGATCATCAATACGGGTGGCCGTCATACCAGGAGCGGCTTCTGTCAATCCGTAGACGCTGGTCACCTTCATATACATCTTCTCTTCCACCTGCTTCATCAGTTCGACAGGACACAGAGAACCTGCCATAATACCTGTACGAAGACAAGACATATCAAAGAGATCGAACATCGGATGATGCAATTCAGCAATAAACATAGTCGGCACTCCGTAAAGAGCCGTACAACGTTCTTTATGAATAGAGGCCAGCACAACCAACGGGTCGAAACGTTCTACCATCACTTGTGTACAACCATGAGTCAGACAGTTCATGGTAGCCAATACTACCCCAAAACAATGGAACAACGGAACGCAACAACAAAGTTTGTCATCTGCCGTGAACTTCATGTGTTCACCAGTCAGAAATCCATTATTGGTGATATTATAATGTGTCAACATCACCCCTTTCGGGAAACCGGTAGTGCCCGAGGTATATTGCATATTTACTACATCGTGACAATCCACTTTGCTTTTTAGTTCGTTCAAACGGCCATCTTCCACATTATCTCCCAACAGCAGAATCTCCGCTGTATTATACATACCACGATGTTTTTCCTGACCTACATATACTACATTTCTCATATATGGAAAGCGTTCGCTCTTCAAATGTCCACGCTCACAAGTCTTCAATTCAGGAAGCATCGTGTATGTCATTTGCACAAAATCACTATCCTTCTCACCATTCACAATACAAAGTGTATGCATATCCGAGTTCTGGCAAAGATACTCCAACTCCGATTGCTTGTAGTTCGTATTCACTGTAACATATACCGCACCAATCTTCGCGCAGGCATATAGCAATGTCAACCAATCGGGAACATTAGCCGCCCAGATACCCACATGAGTACCACGTTCCACACCAATGGCAATAAGCCCTTTTGCCATATCATCCACACGACGGTTCAACTGACTCCAGGTAAAACGGAGATTTCGGTCGGAATATACGATATATTCCTTATCGGGAGTCTCTTCAGCCCAGTGTTCCAGCCACTGCCCCAAAGTACGATCAAATAATTGCATGTAATTATACTTAAGTCTTGGTTCCTACTATTTCATTAAATCGGTGTGTAGACTACTGCCAGAATTTTTGCAGCCTGTCCCTCATAAGCATGTACATGATGAGGAACAATGGAATCATAATAAATACTATCACCCTCTTCCAGCAGATAGGTGTTCTTGCCATAGCTGATTTCCATGATACCTTCCATAACCATGATAAACTCTTCTCCTTCATGAGAAGAAAGCACGAAGTCAGTATCTTCCGTCGGCATCACATCGATAATAAACGGTTCCATGTGACGGTCCGCCTTTGACTTGGACAACGAGTGATATTCCATGTGTTTGCGAGAGTGAATCGCATTATTGGAAAAACTGATCGCATCTTTGGCTTCTTTCTTACGGCATACGACCGGCCCGACTTCATCCTGATCATCAAGGAAAGTACCCAGACGTACTCCCAACACACGCGCAATCTTAATCAGCGGTGCGAGAGAAGGTATATCAATGTTATTCTCAATACGTTCAACCTGTTCGATAGCCAAACCTGAACGTTGCGCCAACTCTTCTATGCTTATTGATTTATCTTCGCGGAGGGCTTTAATTTTTTCGCCAACAATCTTACTTGTATCCATTTTGAAAGCATTTTAGTTATCAAAGGTGATAATTTATAATAATTAAGCTGCAAAAATAGCAAAATCTTTAGATGAACACAATTATAACCGAAGAAAATACGACTATCAGGAAGAAAAAGAAGAAACTAAAAAAAAGCCGCTCCTCTATCATGAGGAACGGCTTTAAATCTTTTCGCGACAAGTAGATTACTTACGCAAACCGAGCTCTTTAACAATAGCACGATATCTTTCGATATCTCTTGCTTTCAGGTAGTCGAGTAAGCGACGACGCTTACCTACCAACATTGTTAACGCTCTTTCAGTACTATAATCTTTTCTGTTGAGCTTCATGTGCTCAGTCAGGTGAGAAATACGGTAGGAAAACAATGCCACTTGGGCCTCAGCTGAGCCGGTGTCAGTGTTAGACTTTCCGTACTTTCCGAAGATTTCTTGCTTTTTAGCAGCGTCTAAATACATAATTCTTAGAATTTTAATTGATAAATTATTCTTTTTGAGCGTGCAAAGATAGGCATTATCTTTATATCACACAACGATTTACAAGAAAAAATTGCTATCATTGCGCATATTTCTAATCCTATTTTCGTACCTTTGCAGCCAAATAATAGGTATTATATGCAAAATATTCGAAACATTGCAATCATTGCCCATGTTGACCATGGGAAAACAACGCTGGTTGACAAGATGCTATTGGCCGGAAATTTATTCCGCAGCAACCAAAATAGTGGTGAACTTATCCTGGATAACAACGATTTGGAACGTGAACGTGGTATAACGATTCTCTCCAAAAACGTATCCATCAATTACAACGGTACAAAAATTAATATTATTGATACTCCGGGACACAGCGACTTCGGTGGTGAGGTAGAACGTGTATTGAATATGGCCGATGGCTGTATTCTGTTGGTAGATGCCTTCGAAGGTCCGATGCCACAGACTCGTTTCGTACTGCAAAAAGCGCTCGAAATCGGTTTGAAACCCATTGTGGTAGTTAATAAGGTAGATAAACCTAACTGCCGCCCGGAAGAAGTTTACGAGATGGTTTTCGACTTGATGTTCAGCTTGAACGCAACGGAAGATCAGTTGGACTTCCCCGTGATTTACGGTTCCGCCAAAAACAACTGGATGAGCACCGACTGGCAGCAACAAACTGACAGCATCACTCCGCTACTGGATTGTATCGTCGAAAACATTCCGGCACCGCAACAGTTGGAAGGTACTCCCCAGATGTTGATTACTTCTCTGGATTATTCTTCTTATACCGGTCGTATTGCCGTAGGTCGCGTACATCGTGGTACATTAAAAGAAGGTATGAATATAACGCTTGTGAAACGTAACGGCGATATGTTCAAGAGCAAAATTAAAGAGCTCCATGTTTTCGAAGGTTTAGGCCGTGTGAAAACAAATGAGGTTTCTTCCGGTGACATCTGCGCGCTGGTAGGTATTGACGGATTCGAGATTGGAGATACAGTTTGTGATTTCGAAAGTCCGGAAGCACTGCCACCCATCGCAATTGACGAACCGACCATGAGTATGTTGTTTGCTATCAACGATTCTCCTTTCTTCGGTAAGGATGGCAAGTTTGTGACTTCACGTCACATCCACGACCGTCTGATGAAGGAACTCGACAAGAACCTGGCTCTCCGCGTAAGAAAGAGTGAAGAAGACGGTAAATGGATTGTTTCCGGCCGTGGTGTACTCCACCTTTCTGTATTGATTGAAACAATGCGCCGCGAGGGATATGAATTGCAGGTAGGTCAGCCACAGGTTATCTTCAGAGAAATCGACGGCGTGAAATGCGAACCGATTGAAGAGTTGACCATCAACGTACCGGAAGAATATTCCAGCAAGATTATTGATATGGTTACCCGCCGTAAAGGTGAAATGGTAAAGATGGAAAATACAGGCGAACGCATCAATCTTGAATTCAATATGCCTTCACGCGGTATCATCGGTTTGCGTACCAATGTACTGACGGCCTCTGCCGGTGAAGCCATTATGGCACACCGTTTCAAAGAATATCAGCCGCACAAAGGAGAAATTGAACGTCGTACCAATGGTTCTATGATTGCTATGGAAAGCGGAACAGCTTTTGCTTATGCCATCGACAAATTACAGGATCGCGGTAAGTTCTTTATTTTCCCGCAGGACGAAGTCTATGCAGGACAGGTAGTAGGCGAGCACTCTCACGACAACGACTTGGTTATCAACGTAACCAAATCGAAGAAGCTGACGAATATGCGTGCTTCCGGTTCGGATGACAAAGTACGTCTGATTCCGCCTATCCAGTTCTCACTTGAAGAAGCACTGGAATATATTAAGGAAGACGAATATGTAGAAGTTACTCCAAAGGCAATGCGTATGCGTAAAGTGATTTTGGACGAGATCGAACGTAAACGTGCCAACAAGAACTAACCATTCTTTCATTATATTATAATAGAAATCCCGGTGAAACGCTGTGTTTTACCGGGATTTTATTTTTTTCTGCAAGTATGGCACGTATTACTAATACAACAACAATCCTACCACACCCGCCAGACAAATCAACAGGATAGGGTGAAGATTCCATTTCCATGTAACCAAAAAGGCTGCCGCAAAAATACCGATACTTTTATAGTCCATAAAATTTTCTCTATTCATCATAAGCAATGCAGCCGAAGCAATCAAAGCAACCGACATAGGTAGCAGTCCGGACATAGCCGCCTTAATATACTTGTTATCCTTGCACTTCGCAAAGAAATAAGAAATGAGCAACACCAGAATAAAAGAAGGTAAACAAACCGCTACCGTAGCCAGCACCGCTCCCCACACGCTTTGCGTTACCGCATACCCTACATAAGTAGCACTATTGATACCAATCGGCCCTGGAGTCATTTGCGAAATCGCCACCACATCCGTAAACTGTTGGGGAGTCAGCCAATGATGAATATCCACTATCTCATGTTGAATAAGGGAAAGCATCGCATATCCACCTCCAAAACCGAACATACCTATTTTAAGATACACCCAAAGTAATTGCAAATATATCATACCTCTTTATTCATTATTTTTTCTTTCAACCACAATGTATATACCAATCCTCCCAGAATTCCTGCCAATACAATATAAATAGGAGACAGTCCAAACTGCCAAATCAAAAGAGTAGCTATGGCAGGAGCAACCAACTGAAGGTATTTCAGTTTCAGAGCTCTTACAGCAGAAATACAAGGAAACAAAATCAACGCTACCACGGCAGGACGTATTCCATTAAAGATGCGAATCATCACTTCATTATCTTGAAACCGTGCAAAAAACATGGCTATCAGCATCATAATAACAAAAGAGGGAAGAATCGTAGCCAAAGCACATACCAGGCTCCCACCCACTTTATACAATTTATATCCTACAAAAATAGAAATATTCACAGCAAACACACCCGGTAGTGACTGCGTCAAGGCAAACATCTCCATGAATTCTTCCTTACTCATCCACTGTTTGGCAACGATCTCCCGTTCAATCAACGGAATCATGGCATAACCGCCACCAATAGTAAACATTCCAATCTTCGCAAACGTCACGAACAATTTCAAATACTCTAATACCATTCCTACTTTCTAATTTTCCGATATTTTCTATTTACTGTCTAATAAGTCCTTTAGTCACATCATATTCAACCCGATAGCTACGCCCCTTCACTGTTTTAAAAGAAAGAGTCTTATCAGCATACTTTATCACACAGTTTCCTCCCGCATTGGAATGAACCACAGCTTCTTTCAGCTGATTATTCTCCCAAACCATAGCCACTTCAAAATTCCCCTTTGCACAGATACCACTGACAGAGCCTTCCTTCCATGCATCTGGCAAAGCAGGCAGCAACTGAATAAAACCCATATGACTTTGAAGCAACATCTCGGTAATACCGGCTGTTCCGCCAAAGTTTCCGTCAATCTGGAAAGGCGAATGTGTATCCCATAAATTATCCAGCGTACCGTTCTTCAACAAATTGCCAAACAAGGTATAAGCATGATTACCATCATGCAAACGTGCCCATTGATTCAACTTCCAGCCCATGCTCCAGCCGGTAGCCCCGTCACCACGATGCACCAGTACTACTTTAGCGGCTTTCGCCAGTTCGGGAGTGGTGACCGGAGAAACCGTATGCCCAGGATGCAGTCCGAACAAATGATTCACATGCCGATGCTCGTCTTTCGGATCATCAATATCTACCGACCATTCCATCAACTGACCATACCGCCCTATTTTATAAGGAACGAGATTGGCAAGCACATGCTCCCACTGCTTACGTTCTTTCTTATCTACGCCCAACACTTTGCTCGCCTCGATTGCATCCAGCAGAATCTCACGTACAACGGCATGCACAAAGGTAGCACCCTGATCGATAGGGCCATGCTCCGGCGAAGTAGATGGAGCAGCCGTATATGTTCCATCCGGTTTATGCCACAAATAATCGACAGCAAAGTCCGCACTACTTTTTATCAACTCATAACCCGTTTCTTTCAGGAATGTAAGATCTCTTGTATAATCATAATACTCCCAGATATGAGTAGCCAGCCAGGGACCTGCCATAGGATTGAAGTTCCACGACATATCCTGACTTTCCAACGGAGTGGTAAATCCGAATATATTGCCGGAAATAGATGCCGTCCATCCTCTGGCACCGAAATAAGATTTCGCGGTCTTTTCACCCGGTTTTACCAGCGTACGAATGAAATCGACCAATGGAAGCATACATTCATTCAGGTTGGTGGAGCAAGCCGGCCAATAATTCATCTGAATATTGATATTATTATGATAGTCCACACGCCACGGTCCATCGACATTATTATGCCAGATACCCTGCAAATTCGCCGGCATATTGCCCGGACGGGAACTTGAAATCAACAGATAGCGGCCGAATTGAAAATATAATTCTTCCAGATTATAATCCGGATGTCCTGCCCGGTAGTTCTTCAAGCGTTGGGGAGTCGGCATATTCTTTCCCTTGATTGCCGGATTCAGATTCAATTTAACCAGATCGAACAAAGCAGCATAATCATTGTAATGCTGACTAAACAAAGCAGTATAGCCCTGTGACACTGCGTTATTCATCCATTCCTTGGTTGTTTCTTCCGGATTGACACCCACATACGTCTTCGAATCTTTAAAATCCGGATCAAAGTTAGGTTTATAATCAGTATCAGCCGTAATATAAAACACTACTTCATCCGCACCTTTCACCGTCAGTTTTCCATCTGCATTAAACAAGGTTCCGCCTTTTGTCTCCGCCTGAATACGAACGACGTATTTCATTCCGTTATTGTCCAGAGATGCGGAATACACCAGTCCTTTATTACCGTCAGAAGCCATATTCCCGGTAGACACCGGATTAGGCGCATAACTGAAAACCAAGTTTTGTTTACCCGGTTGATCCGCACTGAAACGCATCACCATCACATTGGCAGGATAAGAAATGAAATAATTGCGCTGATAAACCACATGATCCTTTTTAAACTGAACAACTGCCATTGCAGAGTCCAAAGAAAGAATACGTTTATAGTCACTCATCCCTATAATATTCAATCCTGTTTCTACATAAAACTCTCCCATGGTAGTAAAACTGCCGAAACGGAAAGGATTTTCCCCGTCAGCATCATAAGACACCTCACTGTTGAAGTTTTGACGTGTCAGCATTTCAGCCTTTTCCTGATTTCCTTCCGTAAATGCCTGACGTATTTCATCCAAAAGATGAGCCGACTGTTTATTGACATTCCAATAATAGTCCGCCCCTTTCGCTGTATTCGGGCCGCCACGCCAAAGCGTTTTTTCGTTAAAGGTAATACGTTCAGCTTCCACCGACCCCATGATATTCGCACCTAAACTACCATTCCCTATCGGTAATGATTGCGATTCCCAAGCGGGATCCGGATTATGACCTGCATTTCCTGCTGTTTCCGGTTTATCACCACCTTTCCACAGATCCGGTCTTCCCCCATACCACACGGCATACCCCTGCAAAGTATTGGGAGTATCAAACCAGATGGAAAGTCCTTTGGTATAATCAGTTTCACCCGCGTAAAGTCCGGAGACAAGAAACAAAGAGCAGATAAGAAAGAAATAGAGTTTCTTCATGGTTGTCGCATTATTATTCAAGATTATTCTCTCGTATATGGTTTGTACAAAAGTAATCAAAATATGCCTTTAATAAAAATAAAATACTGTCTTAATGGACACAATAATAAGGTGAAACTATATCAAACCGGCCAGTAGTTTTTTCACGACCCAATATCCTACCCTAGCCTCCGAAATCCCCTGCAATAGCCGATGATGACAAACAAATGCATCGTCAATAATTTCCGCTTCCATATAATAAAAACAACAGGCAGGATCTTTTTCAAATGCTTTCGCATACTCCAGAATATGAGTTGATATAAGGAAATGGCAACAAGAGAATCTTTTCAATAATTCATTGACTGCAAGAGAAGCCTCAAAAGCATCCTTAGCGTTAGTTCCGCGAAACATTTCATCCAAAACGACCAAACAACGTTTTCCTGTAAGCGCTTTTTGCATCACTTCTTTTATACGAAGAACCTCTGCCATGAAATGGCTTCGCCCGTCACGCAAAGAGTCCGGCAAATTAATAGAAGTATAAATACCTTCGTAAAGAGGACAAACCATTGACTTCACCGGGACAGGCAGTCCGCAATGCGCCAGCCAGACAGCCAAAGTCAGTGCTTTTAAAGTGGTTGACTTTCCCGCCATGTTAGAACCCGTAAAAATACTGATATTTCCCCGGGACATCACCCAGCTATTCTTCCGTACATTTTTCACAAAAGGATGAACTACATCCTCAACCGAAAAATCCATTGTTTCCACCACTTTCGGTGTACAACAGAAATTTTTCTCCTTCGCTACCCGGTGAGCTGTCCGACAGACATCCAATAAATACAAAACTGATAATAATTCTTTCAAAGACAACAAACGGGTACAGCGAAATAGATAATCGTATTTATCTATCGTATAATTAGATAGCCGCCTTTCTTCGCCAGAAGTCTGTTCCAAGACTTCACCTAATTCACTTCCGGACAAAATATCATTCACCATACGGGCTGACTCCTTCATCAATTGTGGGGCATCCTCATCCAATTCTTTCGCCCACCTCTCCAAACAATGCAGCAAATGTATTACCAATTTCACTCCCCGACAAATAACATAACGGGTTGAATCATATCTCAACAGGCGATCTATGACAGTAGCACATGACAGTAAGACGTGTGCTTCCCTGATCTGGTCGCGATAAGCCAGATAATATTCAATAAAATCCAATTCTTCTTCATTCAAAAGAAGTTCAGGTAAAGCATCCCACGCAACAGCCTCCTGCCTTTTGCGGATCATATCCAAATCACTTAACGGATACATAATCCAGTTCATCATCAATGACTTTCCTTCTTTCGTCTCTGTTTTAGAAAACAAAGAGAAAAGAAACTGCTCATTGTTTGCAGTCTCCGTTATGCTTAAATCCGCATAGGTCTGTTTGTCTGTATCCAGATACGTCATAGCTGCCTTTAAAAGTAAATAGTCTCGTTTTGACAAATATAGGAAAAAAAACTAAACAGACAGTATTCCTTTTCATAGAAAGACACAGTATAGCAATAAAAAAGGCGGTTCGAAATCGAACCGCCTTCCATATTATATCTGATTCTCCAATTAGAGTTTCGGACCAGCAGCAACCAAAGCCTTACCAGCTTCGTTACCAGTAAATTTAGCGAAGTTCTTGATGAAACGTCCAGCCAAATCTTTAGCTTTTTCTTCCCATTGGCAAGCACATTCGTAAGTGTCGCGTGGGTCAAGGATCTTCGGATCAACACCCGGAAGTTCTGTAGGAACAACAAAGTCGAAGAAAGGAATAACCTTAGTAGGAGCTTTGTCGATAGAACCGTCAAGGATAGCGTCGATAATACCACGAGTATCTTTGATAGAGATACGTTTACCAGAACCATTCCATCCAGTGTTAACCAAGTATGCTTTAGCACCAGTCATCTCCATCTTCTTAATCAGTTCTTCTGCATATTTAGTTGGGTGCAATGACAAGAAAGCAGCACCGAAACAAGCCGAGAATGTCGGAGTCGGTTCAGTGATACCACGTTCCGTACCAGCCAATTTAGCTGTAAATCCAGACAAGAAGTAGTATTGAGCCTGTTCCGGGTTCAGGATAGATACTGGAGGCAATACACCGAACGCATCAGCCGACAAGAAGATAACTTGTTTTGCGTGAGGACCTTTAGAAACCGGTTTAACGATGTTTTCGATGTGATAGATAGGATAAGAAACACGAGTG
>ULKR01006344.1_pt1 | contig 12368 bp, 8 predicted proteins | sample 1951181 | NCBI WGS metagenome assembly ULKR01 (sample SAMEA4835503, study PRJEB28245) | human gut metagenome | biome: gut microbiome; material: fecal sample | place: Denmark | collected 2008 | reverse complement strand
CGGTCCGGGAACCCGGACCGTGGCGCTTTCAGTACGGAGACCTTACGGACATACGCTCACTCCTCGCCTTCGAGCCAGCGGAGGAAGTCGTCCACACGCGACCGGCTCACGACCATCTCGAAATCGGGATGGGGCCGGGCGATGATCTTCAGCCGGTTGCCGAGATACTTGACCACGCTGGCGATCGCCTGCATCGAGACGATGCAGTTGCGCGAGATGCGGAAGAAGTTCCGCTCGTCCAGCTCCTCGGAAAGGATGTCCAGCGAGAGGTCCATCACGTAACGGTTGTTGTCCACCGTCACCAGATAGGTGTTCTTCTCCTCGGAATAGAAATAGGCGATATCGGCAGTCTTCACCGGCACGATCCGGTCGTTGAAACGCACCACGTAACGCTGCTTGTGCCCGCGGGGCGGAGCGACCGCCTCGAGCAGCCGCGCCGTATCGGTCGCCGCGCCTCCTGCCCGGCAGCGCTCCACGGCCCGCCGGAGTGCTGCGGGATCGATCGGCTTGAGCAGGTAGTCGATGCTGTTCACCTCGAAAGCCCGCACGGCATAGCTGTCGTAGGCCGTTGTCATGATGACCCGGGCCGTCACGTCGATCTGCCGGAAGATCTCGAAACAGTCGCCGTCCGAGAGCTCCACGTCCATGAAAATCACGTCGGCGACATTCCCCGGAGTCCGCAGCCAGCCGACTGTCTCGCGTACCGAGCCGGTCGTCCCTACGATATGCAGGTCGGGGAAATGCTGCGTGAGCGCGCGGGCCAGGCTCTGCCGGGCCATGATCTCGTCCTCAACAATCAATACTCTCATAATAGCGGTATCATAACAAAGGTAAGGTGACACGGTATTCGTTCTCCGTGTGGCAGATTCCGATCGGCCGGTCGGCCAGATCGAGGTACTGCTGCCGGATGTAGTTCAGTCCCACGTGCGTGGATGAAGCCGGGGCGGAGAGCTTCGGGCGAAGGTTGTTCGTCACGGTCACCGAGTCGGCCGTAACCGCAATGCGGATCTCGAGCGGAGAGGAGGTATCCACCGCATTGTGCTTGATGGCGTTCTCGATGAGCAGCTGGATCGAGCAGGGGACGACGTTGCGCATCAGAGCCTGCTCGTCGATCTCCTGCCGGACGGTAAAACCGTCGGCGAAACGCACCTGCAGCAAATCGACATACATCCCGACGAAATCCAGCTCCTCCTTGAGCCGTACAAGCGGCTCAGCCTCGTTCTGAAGCATGTAACGGTAGATCCCCGCCAGCTTGTGGATGTAGGCGCTCGCCTGTTCGGTGCGTTGTTCGCAGACCAGACAGTCGAGTATATTGAGCGAGTTGAACAGGAAATGGGGATTGACCTGCTGCTTGAGTTTCATGTAGAGGAACTGCGCCTGATGGGTCCGCCCCCGCTCGGTCCGCAGCACGGAGCGGGCAACCAGCGCATAATCGACCATGAAGACGACCGAATAGAGCGTCGCCTCGAAGAGCAGCGTGATGATCGACAATTGGAGGAACTCGCGCCAGGAGAATGCCGCATCGAAGCCGAAGGGCAGATGCAGCCCGGCAATCAACGTCGCACAAACCGTCGTCACGAAGACGAACAAAGTGAGAGACAACGCCTTGACGACATTCTTCTGATCCGAGTGCCGCCGCATGTGGCGCACGTAGATCACATTGACTCCCAGCAGAAAGATCAGCGCCACGGAGTTAGACACCAGCAGGTCGGCCATCTGGTAGAAGCGCTCGACCGAGAACGAGGGTGTGGCAAAGAGTTCTACATAGGCCAGTCGGAGGGCGAAGATCACCCCCACGGCCAGCAGCACCAGCCCGATGCGGGGCGTCCACGTCGCCGGCCGCGCAGCATCGTCGCCGCGCCGGAAGAATTTGGTGAACCAGACTATGCCCCAGCCGAGAATCTCGGTCGTGAGGAAGGTCGATACGGCATGCACGGCGAGCGGCGAGCGGACGACCCGCTCGATCAACGCGGCGCCCCCCGTACCGAGCAGGTAACCGATCACATTGACCACGATGACGCTCGCGGCCGTAAACTCGACGTTCAGTCCCCGTCGCAGACAGATCAGCACGATCAACGCAATGGTCAGCAGCGTAAGCACCAGTTCGTCGTTCACCCCCGCGGTCCGGCACAACAGGGCGACGACGGCATGAAGGGCCGCAAACAGGTGGATGATTACGGAGACTTTGGACGACCGCATGGTGATCAGTTCTTCGGTTCGGGGTATTTGTTTAGGTCAGAATAAAGGTAGTGATTTTCGGCGAAACGACCAAATCCGCCGCCCAACCGCTCATCGGAAAAATCCTGCCATTCGTCGCCTCCATTCCCCCGTTCGTCGCCCGGAGGGTTCAAAATCGGGATTTTTTATTAAAATTTGTATGACCTAAAACACAACCTGCAACCGAATGAACAAGCCCAAACTCTCCTTTTGGCAGATTTGGAACCTCAGCTTCGGATTTCTCGGCGTACAGATCGGATATTCGCTCCAGAACTCCAATACGTCGAGCATTTTCGAATCGCTGGGTGCCGATGTAAGCCACCTGAGCTATTTCTGGCTCGCGGCACCGCTGGCCGGCATGATCATCCAGCCGATCATCGGGCTCTTCTCCGACGGAACGTGGACCCGTCTGGGCCGCCGCATTCCCTACATCCTGGGGGGGGGTCGATCGTCTCGGCGCTGGCGTTGGCCCTCATGCCCAACTGCCCGCGGCTGCTAGCTTTCGCCCCTTTGGCCATGGGAGCCTTCATCCTGCTCTTCATGGATCTCTCGTTCAATGTCACGATGCAGCCCTTCCGGGCCCTGGTAGCCGACATGCTCGACGACCGGCAGAAAACCCAGGGTTATGTGGTACAGACCTTCCTGATCAACCTCGGAGCAGTCATCGGTGCCATCCTGCCGCTGATCATGACGCAACTGGGCGTCTCGGACGAAGCCGAGCCGGGAAGCGTTCCCGAACACATCGCCTATTCCTATTATATAGGAGGCGCCATCCTGCTGCTGACCGTTCTGGTCACCTCGTTCAAAACCAGGGAGTACCCGCCCGAGGAGTTCGCCCGCTACAACGACCTGAAGCCCGAGCCGGAAGGCCCGCGCCCGGGGTTCATGACCCTGATGCGCAACATCCCGCAGGCCATGGTCCGGCTGGGGGTCACGCAGTTCTTCTCGTGGGCCGCCCTTTTTCTCATGTGGACCTACCTCAAGCCCGCCATCACGGGGGTTGTCACCGACCATGCAACGGGCGAGATCCTCTCGGCGGGAGCCACACAGACCTGGGTCGGCGTGCTGAACGGCACCTACCCCATTCCGGCCTGCATCGCCGCCCTCTTCCTGGGACGCATCGCCGCACGCTGGGGCAACAGGCCCGTCTACGCCGCCTGCCTGCTGCTGGGCGCCGCAGGTTTCGCCGGGCTCTGCCTGCTGCACAACCAGTATGCACTGATGATCCCGATGGTCGGCATCGGCATCGCCTGGGCCGGAATCCTCGCCATGCCCTATGCCATCCTCTCGCGGGCCGTCGAACCCCGACACATGGGGGTCTACATGGGTATCTTCAACTTCACGATCACCATCCCGCAGATCGTCATCGGACTGACCGGAGGCGCCATCGTCAAATACTGCTTTGCCAGCAATGCCGTGTGGATGCTGGCCCTGGCCGGCCTGTTCATGTTGCTTGCTGCCCTCTCCGTGGGCTTCGTCCGTGAGGAGGCGGCCCGATAAACCGAACCCGAAAGAAACCAATTTATCAACCAACCAAAATTCCTATGAAAAAATTTTTGACTATGTGTGTGGGAATCTTGCTGACCGGCCTGATTACCCCCCCCTTACGCTGGCGCAAAACGCTGGCTATGAGGTACAAGGCGTAGTTGTAGACAAAACAGGAATGCCGATTCTGGGAGCGACCGTGGTCGAGAAGGGTACGACCAACGGCGTCTCGACCGGAATCGACGGCGACTATGCCATCCGTGTGGCCTCGCCCGAATCGGTGATCGAGGTCAGCTACGTCGGCTACAAGACCGTCGAGCTGGTAGCCTCGTCGTCGCTGCTCGCCCGACTCACGCTCGAAGAGGATGCCATGGGCATCGACGACGTGGTGGTCATCGGCTACGGTACGGTCAAGAAGAACGACATGACCGGATCGGTCGTAGCCGTCAAGGCCGAGGAGTTCAACCGCGGAGCCGTCGTATCGGCCCAGGACATGCTCAAGGGCAAGGTGCCGGGCGTACACATCATTCCCGGTGACGGAGGTCCCGGTTCGAGTTCGACGATCCGCATCCGCGGCGCCGCATCGCTCAATGCCTCGAACGATCCGCTGATCGTGATCGACGGCGTGCCCATCGCCTCGGATGGCGGCACGGGTATGGCCAACCCGCTCGAGACGATCAATCCCAACGACATCGAGTCGTTCACCGTACTCAAGGATGCCTCGGCGGCAGCGATCTACGGTTCGCGCGCCTCGAACGGCGTAATCATGATCACGACCAAGAAGGGCAAGGGCAACACCCCGCGCGTGTCGTACAGCGGCAGCGTGAGCGTACAGACCAACTCCGACGAGCTGCCCGTGATGACCCCCGGAGAGTTCCGCAGCTATGTGGACCGCGTCTTCCCCGCGGGAACCGCCACCGGCGACAAGGTGCACGCCATGATGGGCGACAAGAACACCGACTGGCAGGAACTCATCTTCCGGACGGCCATCTCGCACGACCACAATGTCAGCCTGACGGGCAACATCAACGACCGCATGCCCTACCGCGCCTCGGTGGGCTACACCAACCAGCAGGGCACGCTCGAAACCTCGAAATACGAACGCGGGACCCTCGATCTGAGCCTCTCGCCCAACTTCTTCGACAAGCACCTGACGGTCAATATGAATGCGAAGGGTGTGGTCACCTCGCAGCGCTACGCCTCGAGCGGGGTGGTCGGCTCGGCAGCCTTCTTCAACCCCACGATCGACCCCTACTGGCGCAACGAGGACGGTTCGATTGACTACACGACCACCAACGGATTCTGGAACTACGGTTCGGGCCGCGGCGATGAGTTCACCCCCAACACGCTGCTGGGTGCCGGACCTCTCTCGCAGCTCTACGACCGCGACAACACGGCGCGCGCCAAACGTTTCATCGGCAACGCGCAGATCGACTACAAGGTACACGGTTTCGAGGCCCTGCGCTTCAACCTCAACCTCGGTATGGACATCTCCTCGGCGAAGACCTACGACGGGGTGAACCCCGGATCGTTCCAGGCCTACACCGACACCGAAGCCCGCGGCTGGGGCCAGTACTCGTGGACGACGAACTTCCGCCGCAACCAGCTGCTCGAGTTCTACGCCAATTTCAACAAGGAGTGGGGCATCCACCACCTCGACGTGATGGCCGGCTACTCGTGGCAGCACTTCTACAGTTCGGACCACACGGTGACCTACTTCAACGAGACCCACGAGCAGAAGGGCGAGGATTCGCGCTATCCGTTCAACCGCCAGGAGAGCTACCTGCTGTCGTTCTACGGCCGCATCAACTACTCGATCGCCTCGAAATACCTGTTCACCTTCACGCTGCGTGACGACGCCTCGTCGCGCTTCTCGAAGGATACGCGCTGGGGCCTCTTCCCGTCGGCCGCCTTCGCCTGGAACATCGCCCAGGAGGAGTTCCTCAAGGACGTGCGCGCCGTCTCGTCGCTCAAACTGCGTCTGGGCGCCGGACAGACCGGACAGCAGGAGATCTTCCAGAACTATCCCTACCTGGCCCGCTACTCGATGTCCACCGATGTCTACAAACAGTACAACATGGGCAGCGCCGGCTACATGTTCTACCTCACCCCGGCCGCCTACGACCCCGACATCAAGTGGGAGACTACGACCACCTACAACGTCGGCCTCGACTTCGGTTTCCTGGACGGGCGCATCAACGGCAGCGTGGACTGGTACCTGCGCCAGACCGACGACCTGCTCAACAACGTCATCACCCCGATGGGTTCGAACTTCGGCAACACCGTGCTGACGAACATCGGCTCGATGGAGAACCGCGGCGTGGAGTTCAACCTCAACGTCATCCCCGTACAGACCGAGGACTGGAACCTCATGATCGGACTGAACGGCACGTTCCAGCACACCGAATTCACGAAACTCAACAACACGGACGATCCCGACTACAGCATCCAGACGGGCGGCATCTCGAAGGGTACGGGCAACCTGCTCCAGCGCCACATGGTCGGTTACTCCCCCTATACGTTCTACTGCTTCCAGCAGGTTTACGACCAAAACGGCAACCCGATCCAGAACGCCCTGGTAGACCGTGACAAGGACGGCAAGATCACGCAGGCCGACCGCTACATGACCGACAAGAGCCCCAACCCCGACTTCTTCTACGGTGTGAGCGTCAAACTCTCCTACCGCAACTGGGATTTCGGCTTCAACGGCCACGGCTCGGTAGGCAACTGGGTCTTCAACGACTTCGCATCGGCCAACTCGACCTCGAACCTCGACCTGAACGCCGGCAACCTGCCCAACTTCGCCAAGCTCGTCGAGAAGACCGGCTTCACGAAGGCCAACAGCGGCGAACAGTGGTATTCGGACTACTTCCTCGAGGACGCCTCGTTCTTCCGCATGGACGACATCAACCTCGGCTACACCTTCGACAAGGTGGGCAGCTGGAAGGGCTCGATCCGCGTGGCCTTCGGCGTGCAGAACGTCTTCGTCATCACGGACTACAGCGGTGTGGATCCCGAAATTCCGGGCGTGAACGGCATCGACGGCTCGATCTGGCCCCGCCCGCGCACCTACTCGCTGCGTCTGAACGTCAATTTCTAAAACCGAAAGAGAACCATGAAACGAAACATGAAACACATAGCCTGGATCGCCGCAGGGGCCTCGATGCTCTTCACCGCCTGTATCGGAGACCTCGACACCCTGCCGCTCAACCCCTCCGACTCGACCTCGGAAACGGTCTACGGCGCCGATGAGAGCGGCTACATCGCCGGACTGACGAAACTCTACTTCAACTTCGTCTCGAACGAAACCACCGACCTGCAGGTCAGCGATGCCGGCGCCTCGGAGCTGGTCCGCGCCTTCTGGACCGTGCAGGAGGTGACCTCCGACGCCTGCAAGTGCGCCTGGGAGAACGACGCCTGGGTGCGCGCCATGAACACCAACACGTGGTCCGATGCCGACAACGACGCCACCTATGCCGTCTACGTCCGCACGCTGCAGGGCATTGCCTACACCAACGAATACCTGCGCCAGACCGCTTCGGACCGCCTCTCCGACCGCGGTGTGAGCAGCGAACTGGCCGCCAAGATCCAGGGGTTCCGCGCCGAAGCCCGCTTCCTGCGCGCCTACTTCTACTGGATGGCTCTCGACGTATTCGGCGACGTGCCCTTCACCACCGAGAACTCACCCTTCGGCGGCGGCGTGAACCCCAAGCAGGCTTCGCGCAAGGATGTCTTCGACTACTGTATCTCGGAGCTGACAGCCCTGGCGGCCGACAACAGCCCGATGCCGGCCGCCCGCTCGAACTACCCGCGTGCCGACAAGGGAGCCGTGCTGGGTCTGCTGGCCCGCATGTACCTCAACGCCGAGGTCTACACCGGAACACCCATGTGGCAGGAGGCCAAGGATGCCTGCGAGGATATCTTCACGATGGGCTACTCGCTCTGCCCGGAATATACCGACCTGTTCCGCGGTGACAACGGCGAGAATCCCGAAGCCCTGAACGAGGTTCTCTTCGGCATCTCCTACGACGCCGAGCAAACGCAGTCCTACGGCGGCACGAGCTACCTGACGCTGGCCGCCATTGCAGCCACCGACGTCTCCTCGACCCAGATGATCAACGGCGTGAACAACGGATGGGGCGGTATCCGCGTACCCTATGAGTATGTCGAGAAGTATTTCAACGTCCGCAACGCCGACTACTCGGCCGGTACCTACGACGTGAACGACAAGCGCGGCAGGATGTTCTACATCAAGGGCCGTTCGGAGTCGATGGACGGAGCGCTCTACGTCTTCCTCAATGGCTGGAGCTGCCTGAAGTTCAACAATATACCCCACAACATGGACCAGGATTCATACCTTGCGACGGCCGCTTCGAAGGCCTACAGCGACATCGACTTCCCGATGATCCGTCTGGGCGAGATCTACCTGATCTATGCCGAGGCCTGCATGAACCTCGGACAGGCCAACACGGCGCTGCCCAAGGTCCAGGATCTTGCTGCACGTGCCGGTGTAACCGCACCGACGTCGATCACGCAGGAGTGGCTGATCGAGGAGCGCGCCCGCGAGCTGATGTGGGAGGGTCACCGCCGCACGGACCTGATCCGCTACGGCAAGTTCACCTCCTCGTCGTTCCTGTGGACCTACAAGGGAGGCTCCTTCAGCGGTCAGGGATTCGACGACCACATGAAGATCTTCGCCATCCCGGCATCCGAGCTGGCCTCCAACCCCGAGTTGCACCAGAACCCCGGATACGGAGCCGGCACCTCCACCGAAGAATAATTAAAAACCTTCAAGAACCATGAAAATCAAGAGATATGCGATGATGCTGGCGGCCACCACGGGACTCTTCGCCGCCTGCCAGGATCTCGACGAAATGCACACCTACGCCCCGGAGGATGTGGTGGCTCCCGTGCTCCACAACCTGCCCGAGGAGATCGTCATCACCTCCGAGAACATGGGCGAGACCCAGGTTTTCACGTGGGATGCCGCCGATTTCGGCGTCTCCACACAGATCAACTACTCGCTCGAGGCCTCCTGCGGCGAGGGCGACCCCGTAGTTCTGTTCGCGGACCTTACGGATACCTCCACCGAACAACCCTACGAAAGCATCAACACCAAACTCGTCTATGACGCAGGCGTTGAACCGGATACCCCCACCCAGGTGAACTTCTACATCAGCGCCACGATCGGCTCCGATTTCGAGAAGTTCTACTCGGCCCCCGTTGCCGTCACCATGACCGTCACCAAGGCCGAACGGGTCTACCCGACCGTCTGGGTGATCGGCGACTACTGCGGATGGAACCACTCGAACTCGCAGTTCCTGTTCAGCTTCTCGGACGACGAGATCAACTACGAAGGCATGATCGACTTCGGAGAGAAAGCAGCCAACGGCTTCAAACTGACGGGCATAGGAGGCTGGGACGACTCTTGCAACTGGGGTACCGACGGCGAAGCAGAAGCCCCCGAAGCCGAAGCGGCCTCCATCAAGCTGATCTCGGCCGGCAACTCGGGCAACATCACCGCCTACTCGAAGCGCTTCTACCGCTTCGCCTTCAACCGCGAATCGCTGACGCTCACCAAGGAGCTGTCGTTCGACCAGCTGGGAATCGTGGGCGACGGCGTCGGCAGCTGGGACAATGACGTCGTGATGGAGTTCGACACGAAGACGCAGCGCTTCTGGGCCGATGTCGAACTGGTGTCCGGTGCGATCAAGTTCCGCGCCGACGGAGCCTGGGACACCTCGTTCGGCTCCTCGACCGAAGGCATGCTCGACGGCAGCGACAACATCCAGGTTCCGGCCGGAAACTACCGCATCTACGTCAATCTGAACAACTCGGCGGCGATGACCTACGAGCTCAACGCCGACGATTACGGGCAGAGCGGAGGCGAAGAGGAGCCCGACCCCGAGACGGCCGACTGGTACATCCACGGACAGACCGTCGCCACTCCCGACTGGGGCCCGACCCCGATGGAGAGCGCCAGCTCGAACATCGTCGCCTACAAGGCCGCCGGAGTGGAGGTTGCCGCCAACTCGCAGTTCCTCTTCAAGAGCGGCGACGAGTCGCAGTGGCTCGGTGCCGACGCCTCGCTGGCAGGCGGAGACGAAATGTACACCTGCACGGTCGGCTCGGCCTTCGCCGTATCGGCCAACAAGGTGAATGCCGTCATTGCCGAAGCCGGCACCTACGACTACTGGTTGCTGCCCGAAGCCGGACGCGCCTACGTCATGGCCGCAGGGGTCAAACCCGAATACGTCGCCGAGACGTGGGGCCTGATCGGCACCATCTCCGGCTGGGGTGATCTGGGAGACCTGTCGATGAGCGAACAGGAGGGTTACCTCGTCCGCAAGGGCGTTGCGCTGACGACCGCCGACGAATTCAAGATCCGCTTCAACAACGAGTGGGACGACTCGAAGAACTACGGTACGGCCTCGGGCGGTGCGATCGACATCAACACGGCCGTCGCGGTGGTCACCAGCGGCGGATCGCAGAACATGAAGGTCCAGCTCGACGGCACCTACGACATCTACTTCGATCTGGCCAACAGCACGATCTACGTCATGAGCCCGGGCAAGACCCCGGCCGACGTACAATAGGACGCATCCACGGAGCGGAGGAGCACCTCCGCTCCGTTTCTGGCCTGCGGCCCCCGACCGGACCGCAGGCCCCGAATAGAGAAACAAGAACCGATTAACGATGATGAAAAAACTGCTCTACCTGCTGCTGCCGCTTCTCCTGGCAATGGCATTCTCGTGCAGCGAGGACAAGACCTCCGGCAACGGAGGCGCGCTGCTCACCGTGACACCCGACAAGATCGAGTTCGGGACCGAAGGCGGAAGCCAGCTGATCGACCTGCGCACCGACGCCGGTTCGTGGACGCTGACCCCAAGCGACGGGGCCGAATGGTGTACCCCCGAACGAACTTCGGGCCGGACCTCCACGTCGTTCCACATCCTGGCAACGGCCAACGACGGCGCCGAACGCACGACAACGCTGACCGTCTCGGCCCCGGGATGCGAACCGGTGGCGATCTCCGTAAAACAGGCGGGCGACACGCCGGCCGGCAGCGAAGAGGTCGTGGCCGAACCCGATGCCTGGGATAACGTCAAGCGCGCCGACATCTCCTACCAGACGCTCGTCTACAGTTTCGCCGACGGAGACGGAGACACGAAAGGCGACCTGAAGGGACTCACCGGACGGCTCGACTACCTCGACGCACTGGGTGTCTCGGCCATATGGCTCTCGCCGATCCACCCCTCAGCCTCGTACCACGGCTACGACGTGCTCGACTACGAGGCAGTCAATCCCACCTTCGGCACCGAAGCCGACCTGAAGGCGCTGATCGACGCCGCACATGCCCGCGGCATGAAGATCTATCTGGACTATGTGCTCAACCACACGGCCAAGGACCATCCCTGGTTCCGGGAGGCCGTCTCCTCGACGGAAAGCCCCTTCCGCAGCTACTACATCTTCTCGAAGGACCCGCAGTCGGACATTGCGGCCGGGAAGATCGACCAGATCGCCACGGAAGGCGCCGCAGGCTACGATGCGGGGCAATGGTTCTCGACAGACAGCGATGCGGGGGCTGCGGGACGCTTCCGTTTCGAACTCGACTGGACGAACGCCGCAGCGCCGACCGTCACGGTCACCGAGACGACCGACGCCCCCGACGAGGAGAACACCGACACCTCGGCCGGCGGCAAATACCTCTATTACGGCGATGCGCAGATGGCGCGTTTCCACACCACCGACGACACGCACTACCACCTGACGCTCGACTTCGCGTCGGACTGGGGCTTTCTGATCCGCACCTCGGCCACCTCGTGGGCCGCAGGAACCAAATTCGGAGCTCCGGACAACCGGACGATCCTCGAGATGGGCAAACCCTTCACGCTCACGTCGAGCAGTTCGGCGGCCAACATCCAGTTCGCAATGCCGACACTCTATCACTCGCACTTCTGGACCGCCGCCTTTGCGGACCTCAACTACGGCAAGGCAGCCGAGGCCGAGCAATCGGCCGCATTCAAGGCCGTGACCGAAGCAGCCGACAAATGGGTGGCCATGGGCATCGACGGATTCCGTCTCGACGCCGTGAAGCACATCTACCACAATGCCTACAACGATGAGAACCCCACCTTCCTCAAGAAGTTCTACGACCGCATGAACGACTCCTACCACGCCAACGGCGGACAGGGCGACTTCTACATGGTGGGAGAGATGCTCGACGACGGCGCCAACGCCGCTCCCTACTACAAGGGACTGCCGGCCCTGTTCGAGTTCTCGTTCTGGTACAAGCTCTCCTGGGCCCTGCAAAACGGCATCGGGCGTTACTTCGTCAAGGACATCCTTGCATACCAGCCCGCCTACAGACAGTACCGCTCCGACTACATCGAGGCCACGAAACTCTCGAACCACGACGAAGACCGCACGGCCACGGCACTGGGCCGCGTGGAGGGACGGCTGCGCGTGGCTGCCGCCGTGCTGCTCACGGCGCAGGGCGCCCCCTACATCTATCAGGGCGAGGAGCTCGGATACTGGGGGTCGAAGCAGAACGGCGACGAATACGTCCGCACCCCGATCCTGTGGGACAAAGCCGCGAAAGAGCTCGCCTCGGGAGCACTCTCGGGCAAGATCGACAAGTCGATGCTGACCGCAGCGATCTCCGT
>ULKR01011924.1_pt1 | contig 12709 bp, 9 predicted proteins | sample 1951181 | NCBI WGS metagenome assembly ULKR01 (sample SAMEA4835503, study PRJEB28245) | human gut metagenome | biome: gut microbiome; material: fecal sample | place: Denmark | collected 2008 | reverse complement strand
GCATGGATTTTACGCCATCCGGCAAATATGCAGATTGTTACCGGAACTTCAAGCGAAAGCCGCCTGAAGGAAATTATCGCGGCATGCGATATTACTCTGACTCGCGAGGAATGGTATGAGCTGTACCTGGCGGCAGGTCACCTGCTTCCGTAGAAATTATCAGCACTATTTTTCAAAGTGCTGATAATCCTTGGAATGCGTCCAATCGCCTCCCCACTCAAAACCATGCTCCGTAAACAGCTTATAGCATAAATCATCATGGTCAATCTTGTGCGAAAAATCCTTGCTCCGGTCAACATAATCTGCGGCATTTGCAGGCTCAATCGAAAGCTCCCCATCGACTGTTTTGACATAAGGATTGTATAGAGTGTTGATATCCACCGCCATTCCCATTCCATGCTTCGATATCTTTGTAGTGTGGGAGATAAATCTGAAATTGAAGGCCGATGAATTATTGTCGCTCATAGATGCCTCATCATCTGCATCGTATTCATCAACAAGTCTGACTTTTTCTATTTGATATCCGGACTCATAGAGCTCCTTAAATATTTCAAGTACATCATCTGCGATATCTTTATTTACAACCAGCTCACCTTCATGCACCTGATTGTCAAAGCCTACGTGTAGTACATGTATATATCGCAGATTTTCTCTGGGAAGTGTACAATCTGCCTTGTAGGATTTGCCCTGCATTTTTTCAAAAATATCATCCGGAATTTCGGATATATAAAATTGCTCTTTATTATTCTCATAGGTCGGATTCAGAATATCTGCTTCAGGTGTACTTGTGTCAGGTATATCTTCACATGTATTTTCTGATACATTCGTAGACGATTTATCATTAGACTCTTTCTTATGATTTTTAATGAATTCTCTGCCCGCAAGTGTGACGATAAGCAGCGATGCCACGGCTGTGATTATTATGTTTATGTGTTTTTCCATATTGTTTTTATGCCTTTCATATTGTTCGAAGCATTGCTAATCTCTATTGTAATGATGATAGCTTTTATTTACAATAGGCATTGTTAGCAAACGTTATTAAACCATTTTGGGGATTATAGGTGGAAACAGTGAAAATACCCCCGGATTATTATAAAATTACAAATGTGTTGCTGGTAAATCCTGTTGCAGCCTCTCATATATTTTCTGTATATCTGGTTGGGTTGGAGTAAATTTTATTCCTCTTTTCAGCATTCCCAAAACTTTTCTTGCTTTTTGTTCAATTTCTTTTGCAGCATGTTCACTGGTTAAACGAAGATGATTACCTGCTATAGTGTATTCCCGTTCTATATATTTTCTAAAATTGGAAACATATCCTGTATCAGAAAAGCGCTTTCATGACTATCATCAAGTTTCACAATATGAATTATATCACAGGTTCTTCCTTTACCGGTCCTTTTACTTACTATTTTCTTATACTTATCAATCCGACTTGAAAGAGGAATCATCCAATATATTCCATTATAATTGCTATCTTCAAAACAATAGTAGTGTGGTCTATTTTGTTTTTTATTTCCTTTCAAATATGGATCCGACATATCCGAAAAAAAGCTATCTTTGATAATATAAAAACCATTCCTTATCATTTGTTAATCTCCACAAAAAAAGTCTCTTGCACTACGGCAAAAGACTTTTTCAACCCGACCATTTATATACCACATGTCGGTCAGTGGTAAACTTTCACCCCGACCATTTATATACCACATATCGGTCAGTGGTAAACTTTCATTTATATCCTAACAATTCCAGCCAAAAAAGTCAACCTATCTTCAATTTATCTTTAATAATTTCCATTGTCACCTTACTGCAAAGTTTGCCTCCAAACTCACCGGCTTTCTTTAAAATCTCCAATTCTTCCTTCACGCAATCCTCATACACAGCCTTTGGTAGATTTTGTGCAACATGCTTCATATGTTTCAATTCAAATTTCTCCGGTAAAATTCCATCATCAACAAGCTTATGATAGCACTTCATAACCCTTGCATCTGTTACAATCATGCGTATATACTCTTCTGCCTCTGCTTTTTCGTTCAATTTATTCGGATTTTCAAGTTTCCTTTTATGATTCTTCTTCTGCGTTTCCTTGAACTCCGGATTTACATATTTTAATATATGCGGACCTCTCTCCTGCTCCAATGCAGTCTGATTCTTTATGACGATTCCCTCTTGCTGCGTTCCATATGCCGGGGCATTGGCAAAGCTGAGACAATGGTTCCAACTAATAAATGGTCCATAGTATAATTCATGCGGATAACAAAAATCATATTTTTCAGCAAATTTTTTAACAAAATCCTGTGACAGCCATCTGCCTGAAACTGTATCATACACACTAAATAAATACCATTTGTTATAATTGGAATCATCATAAATGACCGTATGGCTCACAAGCCACTCTCCAAAAAATATATAATTCGGATATTTAATAAACGGCTCCTTATCCAGACTCTCAACATAAGTCAAAAAACCTCTCAACTGGTTGCTGAAATCAAGCTCATTTTTACTGCTAAAACATCTCAGTCTATCCAGCTTTTTATCATAATATATACTTGAATTGGCACCATCTATTTTCTCAGTGATACTGATTATATCTCCCTGTATAAATGCATCCGTGTTCTTTTCAAGTGTCAACGTATCATCAACGACCACGTCTTGTGTCCTTAGTCTTTGAATCTCAATATAATGTTCCATTTTATTCCCCTCTATTCATCCATATGTGTAACCATTGGTTATTGAAATAATATCATATCCAATGGTTATTGTCAACGTAAACATTGAAAAAAGCTAAATTATAATTTATAATCTTTTATGGTTACATTCAATCACTTGAATATCGATTTTTAAGAAGGAGCTTACCTATGAAATTTCAACCTGAAAGATTAATCCAACTCAGAAATACTCTAAATATAAATAAAGCAGAGGCCGCACGTCGCCTTAACATCTCGCCAATGGTATATGGCCGCTATGAAAATGGACAACGTGAACCCTCTTATCCTACAGTCGGTTTCATTGCGCAGACATTTAATTGCAACATAGATTATCTTTACGGAGCATCTGATAAGACAGATCCTGATTACATTATTGTTTCTTCATCCAATGATCCTGAGCTTTATTCACTCATCAAAATGATCAAGCAGGACAGCAATGTAGAAGGCAGAATACTTACATATGCACGCAAGCTTCTAGAAAAATAAAATACCATACTAATCAAAAAGAGCGGTGTATATAAATTACATCGCTCTTTTATCTAATAAATCATAATTCTTTTTCATCTCATGCATAAAATAATCTGTTGAATTACTTGCTGAATTTCACCAACTGCCACATTACTTACAGTTTCAAAATCAATCTCTTCCCAACCTTTCAACCAGGCATTATATGCACTATCCATTTCGTCTATAATATTTATGTAGTCAAAATGTAGCCACCGTTTTTATTCACCTCGAAACAATTTATTCACGATCACCGAATTTTTTAACTCCATGCGAGTTTTTTCTGGTGGCTTGCAAGTAAACTATGGAGGTACTCTATGAAAGAAGGATTTATCCAAAACACATTCTTGCCGAAGACCGTATATATTCTACAGGATGTAAATCTCATCTTCTGAAAACCAACCATTTGATAAGGCTGTATTTTTAACCGATTCCACATTTGCCGTATAAGCAACAACAGCCAAACTCTTTTGTGCTCTTGTGCAGGCAACGTAAAATAGACGCGCCGTTCTTGTGATGCTGGTATCCTTACCCTCACGCTTATTTTTTACGTCAGTATCACTTTGTGCTTTTGCGCCAAACAACTTCTCGTAACTAAACAAAAAACCTCTGGCCTGCGCATCGTCCATAATAACCATAACTCTAGGGAACTCTAACCCTTTAACGCCCTGATGTGTAGCAAAACAAGTATTGTTAGTAACGTATGATGAATATCTTTCCAATTCATAAAACGGTACAGATAATGCATTTCTTAGAGCAGTAACCTTTTCGCTTTCACCTTGGGAGAATTCCGTTAATAATTCATCAACACGGCTTGTAACCTTAAATAATCCCGTATCTCGGATGGATTTTAAAACATCCAAACAAGATGGAATCTTTTCATCGTCCCAGAGATGCATTAAAGCCTCTACTGCGGCATCAGCTTTTTCAAGCATTTTAGTTTGATCGCCTAATTCAGATGCAAAAGCTTCTTTATTTAATAAAGGAGAATTCTTTCTGACAATTTTTGCGACCTCAAAGTCATTTCCACCCTGATATGCTGCCACTAACGGAGACACAATCTTTGACAAAATCGACAATTCTGTAATAGACCCATCGCGCAGAGATGTGTCAAATTTTCCCGAATCATTTAGAGGCATATATAAATCAGAAAAACCGAATCGACTTGCCGCCATATGATGTTCGAGAATTAGACTTTTATACTGTGTATCGTCATTCCAGCCGATATCTCCGGTATCTTGTGCCATAATCTCTACAACCTTTTTTTCGATACTTTCTTTATCATCCGAAATTGAAGCAATAAATAATCGTACAATTCCTTCCTCTGCATCACTTCTTGCCTTCTGTTTTTGATTATCTACAGTACTCCTTATTGAATTAGCTAAATCGACAATGCGATTAGCGCTTCGATGATTCATTACTTTCACTGGTTTTATCCATTCGTCAGGAATGCAATTAGCGAGATTATCTTTCCCATCGTTATAAATTCTTTGCATGGTATCACCGAACATTCCAACAATAAACCTGTCTTTATATTTTTCGCATACAATAAGCAGGGCATCAACCAGTTCCTTTTTCGTATCTTGGCTTTCGTCAATAAGCAGTATTGGGTATTTTGCCGTTAAAATATCCTGCATGGTTGGTTCCATAGCAATAAACTCTGTACTCATTTTAACGACCTCGCTATGACTCAGGGCATCGTAGCCGACATTATTTCCATTTGGATTATAAGAAAACTTTTTTACTGTTTCAATTTTTGCAAGTCGTTCTGTTTTCTTCCTGATATCCTCAGCTCTTTTTTCGCCCACCTTACCGCCACGCCCCTTAAGCTGCTTTTGCCTAAGCTCTTCAATTTCTTTCTTAACAGATTGTGTAATCCATTCCTTTATATCTGCCTGATAACTCTTTATTAAATCCCACAAAAAACTATGTATCGTAGATACAGAAAAGATCGGTTTATACTGCAATCTCTTGGATATTTCGTCACAGGCCGCATTCGTGTAAGTAATGACGGCAATTTGTTTACCGTTCATTAAAAGACTTTCACCTCGTTCTTTATCTAAAAAGGTGAGTGTGTTTATAAGACTTCTGGTCTTTCCGGAACCTGCTCCTGCAAATACAAAGAAACATTTAGGGGCGTCTACAGAGAAGCAATCTTGTATCTCTTTATCTACATGATCATCAATATGGTTATCTATGGAACGCTCTTCCAAGGGCATTATTTTTGTCATGTCTCATTCCTCCGGATCTAAATATGATTGTAGCCACTCCAGTCCCTCTTCAATATAAGCGGGAACTATAAGTTGGTTTGGATCTACAGCATAAATCAAATCTAATGCAAATTCGGCCTTTTGATCAGACTTGCCATTACGTAGTATTTCATATACCCCTTTATGAAAATCTTCAAAGGAGTTTGCTGAATCAATCTCATCGCTCACTCTCTTTACTAAACTGCCAGTATCATCTGTCGAAATTCCTTTAAAGAGTTGATAATTCGTATACACAAGGCAGTCTTCGAATGTGCTTGCAATAGCTTCTTTAACAGTACCATCATAGTCAATAGTAACCGGAGTTTGATATGCAACTCGGATAGAGTATTTGTATGGTGTTTCCTTAATTATTTCTTTCTTTGCAGAAGGAATCGCCAAAAGCCTGTCCAAATCCTTTTCCTTAACCAACCATTGAGCAATTGTATAGTTACCGCTAATAAGACCTTTTCCACGTTCTGGACAAGCCGCTTTATGATGTCCTTCTTTTTCCGCTGAATCCATGTCTGCAATAACGAGCGTAGGTATACATAACTTCTCAATCAATGGATTGAGGCGATGCGAGTGACGACCATTTATACTGAGTATCGATATATATCTTTGATATAGCTTGGGATATTTGTTTCGTATAAAATGTGGCAATAGCATATTCTCCGCCGAACCCTCGACCAGAATCACAGCATCAGCAAAGAACAAATCGCAATGTGTTGATTGCAGGTAGCGCGTAACAAATTTATCAGTTTCATCTTCCTTCCCGAATACATCGGAAAGATTTATTACCTTTGATGTTGCAATTGTGCTTTCCGAACCTTCCGATAACCGTTTAAAGTAGCGCAAATCTGCAAAATTGGTTTCCCGGGCGACATGGCTTGAATGGGTGCTAATTACTAGCTGCGTAGCAAAATTCTCGTTCTCTTTTATAAATTTATGATTTGTTAAAACATCATACGCTTTACGGATAAATACCTGCTGTACCTGAACGTGAAGATGTGCTTCCGGTTCTTCAACCAAAACTAAATGCAACGGCTCAATCGCCCGATCAGAATCTTGCTTTGCCTGTTTAGCTTTTCCCTCACGCATCCAGTCGTCCCTGAAACGCATTAAATCAAAGACCATAGAAATAAGGTTCTGATAACCAAGACCGTTGTATTTTTCTGATAATTTTAGACTGTCATCACTTTTACTAAGAGCGTATTGTACGGCAGCGTCATGCTTTAAGGTCTCACTCGTAGACATTTTTGTAGCAATTGTGAGTTTGGGGTCTGCTATTCCAGGGTATCCCAACCCCTCCAACTCATGAATTGCCGGTTCAAATTTTATTGCAAGATTTCTGTCAAATGCTTTCCTCGCTTCCTCGGTAGCCTGCAAAATATCTAAATCCTCTGGGGAAGGGGATTTCTCTGGATCGAGGTGCTTATCATAATAGCTGCGCATTTGTTCAGATAACTGTTTCTTAGTCCTTTCGGTTCCATCTGCATTGTCTGGGTCTGCAAACCCTCGCTGTGCATCAATCATGTCCACTTTAATGATTCCTTTTAATGGATTATCAGTAAAACATTCCATTTCGAAGGGCGTTGACGGCGGATCATCTGCTTCTGCTTTTGCAGGATCTAAAATAAATGTCTTAATCGAAAAATATGTGTTGAAATTCTTCTCTAGGAATTCACACAAGTTTTTCGGATATAATCTTATTTCAACTTTTTCTTTCGCTTTTTCAGTTTTACGTGCTGCGAAATATGCCTCTCTATACTCTAAAAATAACTTAGAAATATCTTTCGGTAGAAAGGCCAACCTAACACCTAATTCACCTCCGCGCCATTTCAACGTTGGAATAATACCAGACACATAGTGTATTTCGTTTCGCGAAATATCAAGCCACATATCCATTTTAGGAACAAATGATTCCCATTCTGCCAAATCAACGGGTTCTTCGCATTCTTCTTGGATCCATCTATCTCCAATCTGATTGATATCTGAACGTTTTGATATGGTTATATCGTTAAAAGTGAACCTCCTATCTGCAAGGAATTTGCCAAGAGCATCCATAGCAGATGTTTTTCCACTATTATTTGCACCAACGAAAAGCGTGATCTTTTTACTAAAATCTATATGGCATTGTAAAAGTTTTCTAAAATTTTGAATATTTATCGCCAGTATTCTCATACTCTACCTCCGCATTTCACCAATAATTATTTTTGTTAATTGTAAATAAAAGTAACATGACACAATATGAAGAAAGGTGCACTCTTATTAAGCCTTATACCGTCTTCTGAAATTTCAATAATATTCCATTTGTTTTTTCTAAAATCGTATACACATAACGATTTTTTTGACCATCGCTGACTCTCCCCTCAGTGCCAGCCTACAATTATTCATCCAACATTAGTTTTCCCGCTTTTGCTTTCGCCTTTAATCGGGCAAGTTGTTCTTTTTCAACCTGCTAAATGCTTTTTTCTGGTGTCGGTAAATCTTCCGGCATTGTACCACCTATTTTCTCCACTTTTATATTTGTACGATCACAAATAATGCGAATTATCAATTCGTTTTTTGTGTGATTTTTATTATCTTATATGTATTATCCATTTCGCCTATAATATTTATGTAGCCAAAATGTAGCCACCGTTTTTTATTCACCTCAAAACAATTTATTCACGATCTCCGGATTCTTCAACTCCAATAGAGTTTTTCCAGTGGCTTACAAGTTTTCTCTTTGAAAACAAGAATTATCCTCTAATGTCTTGTAAATCAAGGGACTGGGCAGTGTTTGTTACGGACACGTTACTAACCCACGACACCTCATCACCATTGATTTCACCTCTACCTTTTATAAGAAAAACGTTATCATTACCGCATCCTTTATAAGCGTTGTAATGCAATTTTTTCTATATTAAAACGCTTTTCTAAAAAATCAATCATCTTATCTGATAATCTTCTTAATGTGTCCAAAAAAGAATAATAATCCATTCCATTATAACAAGTTTCAACAATACCATAGAACGGCTTTTGAATATTTTCTATAGAGATTACTTCCTGATTCTCAAGCCCATAATGCATCATACAATTACGAAACTTAGACTGGAATAAAACTTTTGCTAAACTAAACGTTTCTGTAAACCCTCCAAAATCAATACACAGATCAATATTATTGTCACAATAATTTTTTAACCGTTGAATTGCTCGATAAGTATAATATGTTACAATATATTCCACTCGAAAAAGCCACATATTGCTATCGTCAAATAGCGGTCTCAAAATATGCTTCACAAAATTCATATTACAAACTAAATTAAGAAAGAATAAATTTAAGACTTTCGATGAATTATCAACGAACAACTCGTCATTCTTATTTGTATTCAAATCATAAAAATAATCTATTGATACCCCTATACGTAATCTTTTTACATCTGGTGGATCAATAACTTGCGAAAATCCATCTCTTATCGATGCCACAAATGCCCCCATCTGACTTCCCAATTCATATTGCAACTCTCCTGTTTTCTGATTAAATATATCATCAATTTCTAAAAAATCAGCAAGCATCTGCGTGTTTCCTACAACATGATTATCTTCTGTCCAATATGTACCAAGATTCAAATGGATATTCCAACTTTTCATAAAATCAAATCTTAATTGTGCTCTATACTGTTCATCCTGATCAATATCTACCAATTCTATTCTTTTCTTTGATTTTCCAAAACTTTCTCCATATATTTTAATAAAATTACGTATATCTTTGACTTTTACCGCTGAAGTTTCCTCGATAAAAGTTTCTCCCATATATTCCTGACAAGATTGGATAAACAATGCATAATATGGAATAATCTCCATTGCAAATATAGGATCCCTTTCAGTCTTCATAAGAGAAAAAATAGTTTCCGCATCTTCTTGCATAATATGGACAGTAATCATCTTTTCTAAATTTTCCATTATTTTATCTGTACGTCTCCTCTATACATATCAAATTTCCTGAATATGTCGCTATACTTCTGTCGAAAGTGCAGTTGCAGCAATGCTAATCAAAGATGGAATCTGCACTTCCTGAATGTATTTATTAAAAAAAGCCTGATCACGTTGACGAAGAGGTATACGGGGTCTGGCAGGAATACCGGCAAATATATTACCGCTTTCCTGAAGCAGTGCATTACATGACTCTCGTGCCTTCCCTGTCAAATTGGAAACCAATACTGAAAAAAGAATCGTCAATGTAGTAAGACGTTGCTGTCCATCAATAACATCAGCATATGGTTTGTCTTCCTCTTTAATAAGCACAATTGTGCCAAGAAAATAATTATCTAATAGTTCTGTTCGGTAAAATTCATATAAATCATCAAATAAAATTCCTGCTTCTTCCGTAATCCATGCATAATGGCGTTGGTATGCAGGTATATGATATTCAAAATCAAAGCTAAAAATTTTCAGCAATTGATATTCCTTTCCTGTAATTTTACTGCTCATAGTACACCGCCAATGTTTCATTTGTCACAAAAATAGTACATACTTAAAGTACTTTACAGATAGGCACTCGTGCCGAAAGGGCAACCCTTGTCCGAAATCTTGATTTCGCATATCTCCCGGATTGAATAAATCTTCAATCCGGAGACAGCTCCACAGGACGCACGATACATGGCATTGAAAATGCATATATAGAAGTGCTCTCTTAGCGTTGCTAAGAGAATTTACATCTCTAAATATTGTCTTACAACCTTCTGTTCCTGCTCTGAAAAGCCATACATATCATAAAAAATCTGATCGATTTCTTTTTCAAGATCATGGCTGTCCTCTTGCTTACTTTTAAGTTGTAAAATATTGATTACAAGTCGCTCAACATCAATAGCCTTTTTTTGATCATAAATAAATGGAAGGGTGTCAATAGCTGTCGAAGAATATGAATAATATCCTCCTTGCTTTAATGCTGCTGTATTATGTAAGTAAAATTCGCATAATTCCGAATTTAAAAAAGCCAAAATATACTCAACACTCACATTCTCGTCTTCTGATGTAACAGAAAAAACTCTACCACAGCTAAACGCAGACCCCGTAATATCCAGCGAAAACTTATTTCTCTTAACTTCTCCCGGACTTACTATTTTTTTCTTTTTAAATCTGGATAGTTTTCCAAATCTGACTAAACCATACCAGTCTTCCTTATCCCCAAATACCTTTCTTGAATCTTTTCTCGCTTTGAGTATTTCTTCATGTTCCTTAATATACTCATACGTCTGAGGATATGAGTTTTGAATTTCCTGCAACGGTATTAAAACTGTATTGTCACCATTTTCCGCATAAGGATAATATATTTTTCTTGTTGGTTCTGCGTATGCATATCGTGAGCAACTATCTGCTCTTATGACAGGGATTGTCATTGCATCTTCAAAAGGAACCTTCTCATCTTTCATAAACATTAAAACATCATCTTTACCAGTAAATGCTCCAGCCCAACATTTTGCATATTTTTTTAATATATCCGGTGTAGCAGATTTCATTTTATCAAGACAATCCTTGACTTCTTTACTTTTTAATATCCATCCTTCTTCTTCCAATGAATCATAAGAAAGTTCAATAAATTGTTCAGATGAGGGAACAATAAAAGGAAGTTTCGGAACTTTATAAAAATAGAAACTCTTTCTTCGTACTGATTTTTTTTCAAAAAAGAAGATACTCACATACGTAAGTGCCCCATCAAAAACAGGTAGATCAGCAAAATCTACAATTCTATTTGCAAATGTGTTATCAATAATAAATTTTCTAATACGTGTTCCATAATCTGTTGTAAGAAATTGATTTGAAGTAATAAAGGACACTTTACCTTCTGCCTTAACTAAGCTGTAGCCTAGTTCTATAAACAATGTTGAAATATCAATTCTTTTCCACGCTGTTTCATAATTATCCTTATAATAATCAACATCTTCATGGCTCAATTCCTGCACTCTGATATACGGTGGATTACCAATAATACAATCAAATCCCAGAAAAGTTCCTTTCTCAGAAATAATCTCTGGAAACTCTAATGCCCATTCGAAAGAGTCTTTATATATATCCCGTGCATAATTCGTATCATATGCCAAATACAATTGATTTCCTTTTGCTTTCATTACCAGTTGCTGGCAAGCCATATGAAGATTATCTTTGATCTTTGAAACAATATTTTTGAGTTCATGTTTTTCTCGTTTGTCTGATGCAGAATGATATTTTTTTACTGTTGCCTTATAGACTTTAATTAATGCCTGATCACTTTTTGAAAATCCGACATCTTTTGTTCCAATGTTCTGCCCTACCTGAAATTGAATTTTATGAATCAAAGAGTTACCACACTTAATATTAATATCAATATTCGGTAACGTCTCCATGACACCATTTTCATAATAAGCATTTTTAAGAAGTTCTATCCACAAACGTAACTGGCAAATAGCAACAGCATTCGGATTAATATCTACACCAAACAAACAATTTTCAATGATCTTCCTTTTCTCTATAAAGAGAGTTTTTTGTATTGATTGAGAAAGGAAGTCATTTGGTTCGTATTTGAATTCCCTTCCTTGTCCATCAAATACACATAACACATCGTCAATTACAGCTAATTCATATTCACGGAACGGTGTCTTTCCATCATATTTCAATAGCACTCCTAGTTCTTTTTTCAAAACAATAATTCTATTTAGTGCAGAAACCAAAAAATGTCCTGAGCCTACTGCGGGATCACAGATTTTCAGACTATCTATAATCTCATTTATTCTTTTTATCTGGGCAAAAGAATTTGTATCCATTACAAATTTGACATCATCAATAGTCTTGCAATGCCACATAAATTCCTTATTCAGTTTTTCAATAACCGTATTTTCAATAGTTTCCTGACAAATATATTCTGTTACAAAACTCTTAGTATAAAAAGAACCTTCTTTATATCCATTTATTTTTTCAAAAATCAATCCTAAAACAGATGCATCAATTATTTCACTGGAAATGATTTTTTCGTCTTCATTTACATTTTGTGCGGTAAAACTAAAAGCATTTAAAAAGTCAATAATATACTCCAACAGTGGTATATTATCTGGACTTTTCTTTCCAAGAACTGATGCTTTCTTTTTCTTTATTGGCTCATTCTTAACCTCACGAATGTTTACATACTTTGTTTCAACTTCATACCGCTCGAATAATGAACTATTCAAATATGGCACCTGTTCGAATTGCTTTAAAAACGATGTGTCATCTCTTTCTCTTTTTCCGAGGACATCA
>ULKR01024751.1_pt1 | contig 12857 bp, 27 predicted proteins | sample 1951181 | NCBI WGS metagenome assembly ULKR01 (sample SAMEA4835503, study PRJEB28245) | human gut metagenome | biome: gut microbiome; material: fecal sample | place: Denmark | collected 2008 | reverse complement strand
TCCTTCAGTAATAGATTTCCCCTGAAACATACCTCGCCACATATATCGAAAAATATCAACTCTATCATTCATACTGCAGTATGCTATTTCCGCATCCGACTGGTCGCTACCATCATTACACTTATCCCAAATAATGCGACCGCCTATTAGTGGGTAATTAAAGTAATTGCAACCAAAAATAATTTGATTCTTTGAAACTCTCATAAGTTCATTAAAGTATTCTTCTGAAGGTGGTTTGTTGTCCCATTTTCTATTTTCGTACTGTCCATCTTTTACAAAAATTTTACTTCCGTTTTTCTGCCTAACATATCCGCTTCTGCTCTTACCGCCATGCTCTTTTCTTCCGTATGCAGGGTCTACAATCGCAAGGTCAAAATATTTATCAGGAATTTCTTTCATGCCTTGCATACAATCCATGTTGTAATATCCAAAATCTAACATTTTCTCTTACCAAAAGGAAACCTCGGTTTTATGTCGCGACAACCTATTCCTTTCTTAGATTTATTTCCAGTTTGTTCCTATAACTCCATTCGGATGAATAATTATGTTTGAATATCCATCTTTGTAATCGTTGTTTCTCTGCTGCCACATATCACCCAAAGTCAATCTTGCGTGTTTTCCCATATAATCAAATGTTACATATACAAAGAAATCACCGATTCTAAAAGTTGATATGTCAATCTCTTTGCCGTTCTGCAAATCATTCCATATATCAACTGGATAGTCTTTCTTTTCAAGTCCGCTTAAAAATTTGAAAGAAAAGCTGTCAGCGTCTTTGTGCATAAATTCTTTTATAAAATCTATGCTTGGATTTTCCACAACAGTCTGCAATGTACAGTTAGGGAAGTTACTCGGATTTGCGTGTACATAATCGTTATGAGACAGATTTATGTGACATAATCCGTTTAACTCTCTTGTATATCCTGCTGTGTTTACAGAACAAAAAACATTGTTGCTAAGTTCATTGTATGTATCTACAAGTTGTTTAATATGCTGTGGATAAAGTCCCGGCTCTCCACCTGTTATAGTAAGCCTTGCGTTAGGATGTTCGCTCAAAACTGCTTTCAATGATTCAATCTGCTTGTCAAAGTCATTTTCTCCCGCCATTGGATTCTGCCTTTCTAAACAGAACGGGCAACTATACGGACACTCCTGCGTTGTTATAATCTGAACATTGATACGATAGTAAAGCGGAACTCCGAGTGAAGTCCTCTCTTTTCTGCTATTCAGTCTATATCGCAAGTCATTGTTCATTTCTTTTCTTATATCCTCATAAGATTTAATATGAGGAATACGCTTCATTTTCTCACTCATGGACTATTCCTTTCTTAGATTTTTCTTAGTTTTCCAAAACTTCTTTCATTGCATTAGCCATATCACAGATACCCTTGCTATAGTTAAATGCACCTATTATATATCTGTCTGAATTTTCTTCATCAACAACGCTTGTTGTGGCAATGGCAAAGTTGATTAGCCTTAATGCATTGTGATTTATTGTGTTTTCGTCAATCTTCATTCTCCAACTCCTTTCATTTCAAAACTCTCGCAAGGAACATCAAGTAAGCAACCGCACCGCTCAATTTCTGTTGCTCCCCAATATGTCTTGTATCTGTAAGAGTTTGTGCAATTAAAGCAGAAATCACTTCCGCTATTCATTTTGCAACTTGTCTTTTTATCTTCTAGCTTTTTTCCAAGGCTTTCATTTGTTCTTTTGAGTTCCTCGACCTTTTTCTGCAATTCCTCAAAATCATCAATGAGTTTATTGTATTTCTTCTTACTTAAAATCTTCATTCTGAATCACTCCTTTATTATTCTCCTGCAATGAGTAGCACCGAATTTTGATTTTCCGACATACTCATAGCAATCTACGCACTTCCATTTGCCACTCTTTTTCGGTGTATCTGAACATCCATAGTATTTATGATTTTCGTTCGGATAATCGTTCCAACAATGGCAATCATAGTCTTTGCCGATTATCTTCACCTACTTTCAATAAATCCATAAACTTCTCATACTGCTTCTGCGACACCTTATTATTAGCCTTATCCGCTCTCAGCTCGATTTTAAGGTGTTTTTCTGCGATAGAGGATAATTCCCTTGCAAGGTTCTTTCTGCCTTGTTGTATGCCCTGTAAATATCCTTTAGGTGCTTTTCTTTCGCCTATCGAACCACTATCACGATTTTCACCCTGTCCACCAATGCTAACATTCCTAAGCTGATAACCGTTATCGGCATACAGTTTGATGTAATACTTTTCTTTTTCGTCAAGCTGGCTTTCGGGAAAATTCAGAAATTCAACTCGCCAGCCATACGGATTATCCTCTGAATATAGCTTATGTTTGCGTAAGCTAAGGTCTATGTGCTGTTCATAGCCTACAAGGTGGCTTGCTAATCTCTGTAACACCGACTTAGCCTGTCCGACATAAGCAAACTTAAAGCCGTTTTCATCTTCTCGGAGTAAGAAGTATATCCCACTTTTGTCATTCAGCTTTGGATTTATCTTTAGAAGTCGCTTTCGATTTTCTGATTCTATGGCTTTCGCCTGTCTTAACTTCTTATAATCCATAATTGTACCTCTTTAATTAAATGGTAATCCCTCATCAGCTACACCATCCGGAATTGACATAAAGCCATCATTACTGCTGTTACCGCCCATAATTCCATTATTGCCGCTCTGCTGATTAGTACGGCTTTCGCAGAACTCGTGTCTTTCAACAACGCAGTCATTAGTGTAAACCTTCTGTCCGTCCTTGTTAGTATAGTTGCCTGTCTGCCACCTACCCTCAACGATAATCTTAGTGCCTTGATGTAAATATTTCTCCGCAAACTCTCCATTCTTGCCAAATGCAATACAATTAATAAAGTCTGCTGCCTGTTCGCCCTCCTTTTTAAAAGTTCTGTCAACAGCTAATGTGTATCTTGCTACCGCTATACTTCCACTTGCCGTCTGCGAATACCTAACCTCTGGTTCTCTTGTCAATCTTCCACATAAAATTACACGATTCATTACTTTTCCTCACTTTCTAATAACTCTTTATTGTCAAAAATGTTGCCGATAACTTCTACACATTTTCTTTCTTCTACATAAAATCCTAAGTTGCAGTAACAACCCCCACTTTCCTTATGGATTGCATAACTGTAATCCAATGTCCAGTCCCCATTGCAATATTTTACAATCTCTGGATATTGTTCTTTTCTATCGCAAATATCATTCTCCCAAATCAGATTTCCGTTCTTGTCTTTTAAGCCTGTGCATTGGCAGATTGTATCTATGTCCACATCATAAGCACACACAAGTATTGGTTCGTCAGCTTTGCCCTCTAACAAACTTGTCGCAATCTTGCATGTTCCATCTTCGCAAGTAATTAGAGAACCTGTAACCCATTCTCCGTTATCAACTCTCTTTGCTTTGAATAAGTATCTATCGCTCATCTAATTTTCTCCTTCCGGTTTCTCGCACCGCTCAAATTCGATAACCCACACCCACGGATTCGCATCCCAACCATAGAGGTCAAGGTCGGATTTCTTAATTGTACTGCTCCAAAGCAATTCCCACTCTTTTAATGCGATTTCCATATCTCCGGCATGAACAGCCATAGAAGAAAGCCCTTCGTTTCTGATTCCATCAATCGTTATTTCCTGTAACCGCTCCAATCTCACATCCGTAACCTTTAACCAAATGCGTGCGGCTTCTTTCGGCATGTGGATGGATGGTTTCCAACGCAAATCTTTTAACATCCATGATTTACCATATGCCTTGTACCAAAAGGTGTGAGCTGCTATCTGAATAAATGTTTCTTGGACATAAAGAATATCGCCCGGCTGATATGGTGCTTTTCTAATACACGGCTCATTTTTTCCGTTATACAAAATCAGTTCATCTTTAATATATCCAGTCCATCGTGGATTTTCTCCTGACAAGAATTTTACCAGCCGACGGGTACAACTCTTCCGTCCGTCCAGAATTGCCCGAACCATTTCTGTATTGAATAAAATCGGTTTAATTGCCATCTCTTCCGCCTGCCTTTACTATCTCGATCGCATCATCCGTAAGCATTTCTTCTGGTTTTCCATGTAATCTTACTCCAGAATTATATTCTTTGCTTCGATTTTCCAATTTCTCAACAACCTTATCTACATCATAGGCGGTTGGCTGTTTGCTTATAGCACTTTTTACATCTTCTACAGTCATAGTTATAGGAAAGTTATCAATATCTCTATTAGGGCATATCTTTCCTTTGTGAATAAATAAGCACTCATTTAACTTTTTTACATCAATCAATCTCATTGTTTGTCCTCCTATTCCGCTTCTGATTGAAGCCACTCCATACAACTAGCTTCTCCCTCGTATTCCTCGCCGAATGTATTCTTAAAAGTTATAAGAAACTCTGCTAACTCTTCATCCGACATATTCCTTATCCTATTGGCATTGGTGTGCCTGCTATCACATCTGCAACAAGGCTCATTGTCTCTAGGATTGTTGTTGTGCTTGCAGTTACAAGAAATCTTTTCTTTGCTATCATCAAATGCTTTTAAAAACATTTCAGCAATTTCTTTCTCGTATCTGCCACACATACCTTTGCAATCAATATCTGCAATAACCCTTGAAAAGAAATCTTTGAATTTGTCAACAATATAATCTCCTTCAAAATCTTTAGGTATGTCAATGACTACTTTCATTTTCTCCACCTCTCAATTCTTTCTAAAACAGGCATTCGTTTGGATTCATTAAAACCAATTCCTTATTAGGCTCTGCAACATCCACATTCGCCCCGCAAGCGACTTTTTTCATCTTCTCAATAAAACTATCTCTATCAGCGTTTTCTGCCGATAGATGGCACATTATGACGTTCTGCAAGCTGTCTGAATCATTTGCCTTGACAAAATCGCAAGCGGTATCAATGGATAAATGACCTCTGAATACGTGATTGGCTTTAGGGTTGTCAGTATCGACTGAATCCTTGTCATAGTTCACACCTAAGAGAATGTGGTTTATGTCCTTGAATTTCCACTTGATTAGTTCACAATCCGTTATGTAAAGCATTTTCCCCATTTCTGGGTGTGTAATCAGGAATCCGAATATCGGGCAAGGTTCGCCATTTGCGTCTGTATGCGTCCACCTGCCGTCTACTGTTGTTAGGTCAAACGCCTTAGCTTTAAAACTGCCAAATGGTATCGTATGATAACGATGCATGCCCTCATGCTTTGCGTATTGTATATGTGGGGTGGATATTCGTATTCCCATAGTTTCAAAATCTTTTACCGACTTGCTGTGGTCAAGGTGTTTATGGGTGCATAACACACCCACAACACCTGTAATATCCCAGTTCAAGCCTTTCTTAATCTCCTTAATTGGTATTCCGCAATCAAGGATAAGTGTTTCTCCGCTGTTGGAAGTTAAGGTGTAGCAATTACCTGTACTTCCTGTTGCTATACATTTAAGCTTCATTCCTTAATTTCTCCTCGTCTTCTCTTAACATTATTTTGAATTTTCCACCACACTCACAAACAGCTTTTGCGTCATAAACATTCCAATTTTCATTAGAACGTGATTCATCTTTTTGCTGTGGTTTTCCGCACAATTCGCACGCAATTATTATTGGATTTTGTTTCATACTCACACCTCGATTTCATCATCCTGTGGAAATTGAAAAACTTCCATATTGATGTATTTTTTAAGGATGTCTTTGAGCTCTTTCGGCTTTAATGATTCTTCCATATGCTCGCATGTGCCACTTGCAAGAGCTTTTATAATTTCAATTCTCGAATATTGCTCTCTCAACATTTTCATAGCATTTAGAGCCTTTTCTTTGCTTGAATACTCTGCTAATACAGTGCCATTCGGAGAAGATGTGTTGCGGCAATTAATACAAGCATATTCCACATCTTTATACTTTCCACCTGCTACGCTCAAAGAAGAGCAATTGTACGGAACATCTATTGTTCCATCTTGACTAATTATTCTCATAAAACTCCTTTCTGACATCAACCACCCTGCATTTAAGTTTGTAACTCAAATCGTTAATAGGTGGTCTCTTGCTTGGACAGCAGATAAACTCTCTACAAATCCTTGGCCTGACTGAATAAATCTCGCACTTTTCTTTTGACTTATCATCATTAAGGAACGGACAAGTCATATCCATTGCCGGTGTGGCTGTTGGATAATTATGCCTGTGCTCCTTAATATGATGTTTTTTGATGTACCTGCGGATTGTTGTAATTTCATCTTCCGTCATAGGAAGTATGTTACTGCAGCAATTACCGCATTGAGTACATTCTCCATTACAAGTCAAATCATATACGCCGCTATTCATATCAGACATTATCTGTTCTAAACTCGCTGATTTCATAGACTACTCCTGCATGAATGGCGGCAATGTGCTGTCTGTTTGTTCTTCTGTTGCTTCTGTGGCGGTATCTTCAGCCACAACATCGCCAACGACATCACCCTCAACAAAATCTACACTGTTAGCGTTCTGCTCAATATTGTAATCAACATCAGCCTGCATACGCTCATCATAACTAGGCAACTCTTCCTCATTATCGTAATTTCCGTCATAGAACGAACCATAAGTATTGTTAATCTGCTTTAACAGCCTGTTCTTAACAGTTTTCATAGCCATCTGGTCTGTAAATTTCTGATGCGTGCCGTTTCCGTTCTCTTTATAGCCAAATCCCTGTTTCCAAGCCTGCTTAATCTGCTTGATATTCATAACCTCTGTGAGAATACTTCCGTCATCCATAGTGGCTATTGCGTAAGCACCCTTGACCTTATCGTTGTCGATGTTTTCAAAATCCTGTTTGTGAGTGACAATGTGCTTCTTGCCATTAACAATCTCATATTCAAATGTGTCGCCCTCATAGATAACTTCTGCTGTTATGTCTTTTAAGCCGTATCTCCTAGCAATACAAGTATTTCCGTACACTGATTTCTGGCACTGTAACTTACCGCCATAAGCAACCGGATAGCACTGTTTCTTCTGCATTGATAAACCGCTTGTAACCATTTCCACAAGTGCATTTTCGATACTTGTCCTTGTACAGCTATTTAATACTGGCTGTTTGTTATTATCTACTGTGTCCTGTAAAATCAGCATTGCCGACATAAATTCATTCGTATAATTGTAATCTTTAGGGAATGTAAGTCCGAATTTCTCTTTTTCTCTGACTTTCATTACCATTCCCTCTGTAAAATCCTTAGCGACAAGTTCTCTCTTTTCGCTTTCTGCTACTGCTGTTGTTTCTGCCATAATTATTTTTCCTCACTTTCCTCGATTACTCTTAATACTTTTTCCAACCGGTCTAATTCATTTTTTGTTTTTTCAATCCTAGCCTTTGCTCTGTTCTTAAACATTTCTTTTGCACGTTCAAAACTAGGCTCTGTAAAAGCAACAAGATTTGAATTATAGCTGATAAAATGTCCTATATCATCTTTTCTTAATCGACCTATGTAATTGGGAAATCTACTACCATTAATTGGCACATAAGTCTTTGGCTTTTCTTCCGCTTCACATTTAGTACAAGATATTTTTCCAGTCTCTCTGCCGTATACATTTGTATCTAACTCATAAAAATAAAGTTTCATATTATCCCTCCACAATCTTTAAATCCTCACTATCATTGACAATCAGCATAATCAACTGACTATCAACCATATCAGCAACTTTCTTTTGATTGGTGCTGTCAAGGCTCTCACTATCATCTAAGATAATAGGCACTGACATACCGTTAATCTTCTGAATAGAGTTGCAAATATCAACCCTACCTAAAATCCTGTTACCCTTGTTACTCATAGTTGTAAGAATTGACTTTCCATTAACTGTAGGTATGCAAACCGACTTGTAACCGCCAGATTTGTTCAGTTCAAACAGCTTCCACTTAACAAGCGAGAAGTGACTGTTAATGCTGTCAGATAATGTTTCATTCTTCGCCTTATCCAGTTCATCAAGCAAATCAAGTATTTTTTCAGCATTAGTCTTATTCTGTTCCTGTGTACGCTGTTCTGCCCTTAATTCTTCAAGTCGCTGTTCGTCTTTTTCTGTGTTGCTTTCAGCTATCTTTCGCTCACATTCTGACAACTGCTGCCTAAGCTCGTTTTCCTGTGCCTTTAATTCAGCCTTAACCGCTGAAACATCATTAGCCTTGTGAATAGCCTGTTCCTTTTCGGCTATCTCATTAGCAAGTGCCTTGTATTCTTCTGCATCGGTGATATCAATCTCCTGCGGCAATTCCGTCAACTGCTCTGTAAGAACTTCGATAGCCGTATTCAGCATCCCAAGACTTTCCTTGTGCTGCGGAAGCTCTGCTTCGAGGTCTGCAAGTGTTTTCTTCTCTTTGCTAAGTCTGTCAGCATAAAGGTTTCCGTTATCCGTGATAGCTTTTAACGTGTCCGACTTGTGCTTCTTGAAGTCGGCTCTCAACTGCTCTTTCTTATCCTCGCTGTATTCATTACCGCAATAAGGGCAGATAAGGCTGTTCTCATCAAACTGGCGGTTATTCTCCTCCGTCCACTTCTTGCGTTCTGCATCGAGATAGCCGGTTATACTCTCAATGGTTTTCTTTGACAGCTCAATGCAACGCTCTGTCTCACTGATAGTCTTTTCTGTCTGTTTAACAAGAAACTTCTTGTCGGCAATCTTATCCTCAATATCTCTCCTAACCTTGATATTTTCCTCGTTAGCCTTGCGTGATAAATCTCCCTGCTTAAACTTCAAATCAAGGATATCGGCACTAGCCTTATCATATTCAGCCAACATCTTGTCAGTGTCCGTCTGATTAGCTATGCAATTACTTATCTGCTCCTTAAGGCTATTCCTGTGTAATTCAAAGTCAGATGTATCAATGTCAGACTTAATCTGAATATCTCTCTCCTTTTCCTTAATCTGTCCGTCAAGAATAGGTAAATCCTTTGTGATTTTAGCCTTAGTAGCCTTATTCATAGCAGATAATTCTTCTGTTGTGTATTTCTCCAACAGCGGCACTAACTCCGCTAATTCTGTCTTAGAGTGTGCTATATCAAGGTCTGTCACATTCTCAACAAGACTGAATAAGTATTCTCTCATTTCATCTGGCTTTCTACTAAGAAAAGCATTGATATTACTGCAAGCCTTGAACATCTTCATATTAACGCCTAGATACTCATTAAATGCTGTTAAAGTCTTAGGAACACTGTTGACGTAATATGAGTTATTATCGCTGACAGTTGTTACAATTTTTCCATCTTTTACAGCTTCCTTATAAGTACGTTTCTGTACTTTCTTCATAGTGATTTCTTTTCCGTCAACATCAAGTACAAGTTCGACCGACACGTCCATATCATCAACTGGCACTTCGTCAACTTCTCTTCTGACAACCGGATTATCCTTTAACTCATAATCACAGTTAAACAGGCACCACAGATATGCCGTGGCTATTGTTGATTTACCTACGCCATTCTCAGCAGCGATCTTAGTTATGTCGTAAAAATCAAATGTCCTTCTTGCATAGCACATAAAGTTTTCAAGTGCTACACTCTTCAATTTAATCTTCATCATATCCTAAATCCTTTCTTTCCTTATTTGCCAATTTATCAGCAATTCTTTCATAACCCAAAATTCTGCAAACATCTTCTTTGCAGACATAATTGTCTCCTTTGATTTTGCTTATAAGCACATGAATTCTTGTTTCGGAATCCAAAAGTTGTTCATATCTTTCTAAATCGATCTTAATTTTCATTTAATACCTCCATGTCAAAAACAGAAATTTCATAAGCTGTTCTTTCTTCAATAATATTTTCTGTTTTTTTTCTATATTTTCTACTTTGTGCTCTACCATTTATAAAAATCTCATCTCCATTTTTTAAACCTGAAACAAGAACGGCATTTTCTTTCCAGGCAATGCACGGTATGTAATTAGTCTCAGTTTCATTTTCTACCGCAAGCATAAAATCCGCAATTTCCCTTCCGGTTGGTGTGGTTTTATAGTTTGGTGTTCTGCAAATGAATCCACTAAGATTTACATTGTTCTCTCCGTGTTTATCACAATATTCTATGCTTTCCGCATTAACATAGAATGCACTATGTTTATTTTCCATTCTTGAATGAATTTCGCCTGTGATTTTTACGGATTTTCCAGACAAATCCAATCCCCATTTTTTCGGAATAATATTTTCTGAAATCATTACAGGTATTTCATCATAATATCCTGATTTTCTTTTACATTTTATTTCAAAAACGTAAATTCCATTTGAAAGTGTTGTTTCGTCCGAAACAACTCCAGAAATTGTTATCATTATTTTTCCTCCATGCTTTTTATGAAATTCTTTATTGCATTATAGACGTTTGTCGTCTTAAACCTTTTTTTAAATTCGTGGAGATTATTTTCTTCAACAAAATAAACGAATTTTTGTAAACAAATGTAAACATTTATTGCGTTTGTTCTGTTAATTCCTGCAATCATTCTGATTAAATAATCGCATCCGATTTTTTCATTCCCCGAAATAATCTCCACTGCATCACACCAGAATTTAAAACCTTCAAGTTCTGGTCCAGCACCGATTTCTGCAAGGATTTTCGCCACCCGATTTCTCACGATTTTACTCCAAAAAAATCATCTAAGATAGATTCAATATCATCTCTTATTTCCATAGCATTTCTCCTGCTAGATTTTGCATCATTAATATCAAGCCCGATTTCAACTGCTTCTTTTAACAGCATTTTCATTGTTCTTTTTCCGATTCCAGATTTTACTCCAGCATCTACTGAATGAGAGACGATGCATGATATTAAAGCCGTCAATTCTACAATTTTTGCATTAATTCCAATACTGGTATCTGTGCAAATTATGTGTTTCTCATTTTTATCTAAAATGTAAATCACCTTTTCATGTTCTTCTATTTTTCTCATTTATTCTTCCTCAAATCCAACAATCACACCATCATTAATGACTACTGCCTTATTCTTCATTTCTTTCATATCTAACAGGTCCTGTACTGTTACCTCTGTCATATTTACCTTTACTTCCACTTGTTTTTCCTCCTTTAAAAAATTTGTCAACAGATCTCTTTCTTCCGTTCTCCTTATTAATGAGTTTCAAGTAAAATTCTGTTTCTTCTGCCAACATCCAGTTATTCGGGTTTAATCTGTGTGCCGATACCACTTGTTTCTGTTCTCTTGTTAATTTCTTAGGCTGTTTCAACCTTTGTTCCTCCTTTTAAAAATTTATTAACAAAGTAAACTTGTCCTTTGCCAGTAACTTTTGTTGTGCGTGTGATTCTCACTGAACCATCTGGATTCTGTAAATTGCTTTCCTTGACCTCGAACAATCCCTGTTCAACATATCTCTGTTTTGGCATATTGTAAGAACCACCACTCTTAATCAGATACCCATTGGCTCTCAACCAATCAAATAACCGCTTCTGCCCTATCTGATAGCCGTTCTGACAAATTAACTTTGCTAAATCTCCAACAAGAATTGATGTATGGCTTGCAGATACCGCATCTGCAAATATCTCTTTAGGCTTCATCTGTTCAATTCTTGCCTGTTTCTGTTCAATTATCTTGTCCCTCTCGGCTATCTTGTTATTAGCTACAATAAGTGCCTTTGCCATAAGTTCATCATCAGATAAGGTTTCCTGTCCGGCTATGTAACCGCCATTCTTGCGAATTGATGGAAGAACTTCCGATGTTACCCAATGTTTAAATCTCTTAGCAGATTCAAGTCTGCTACCAAAAACTAAGGCATAAACACCGGATTCATTAATAACAGTCATACTCTGCTTTCCGCCAAGGGTGTCGATAGTTTCTACCCCCTTATCTTCATCAAACACATGAGTGGCGATTGCATCTCTGGGATTTGTAAATCCCAGTGCTTTTGCAACATCTTTTCCAACAAAATATGTTTCATCATCTTTAGTAATGGTTCGGATTTCTCCAAACTCATTTGAATTAAAAATTTGTATGCTGTTCATCTTTACTTCCTTTCTGGTAATTTTGGTTCAAGGAACTTGTCTGTATTGACAGATAAAGCACCACATATAAGTTCGTACTCTCCGAAATCCAACTTCCTGTTCCCGTTTAGAGACAGGTTGAGTTTCTGTACCGGAATACCTGTCTTGTTTGCTACAAATGTTTGTGTAATTCCGTTGTTTTCAAGATAGCTTTTAATTTTCTGTCCTACGCACATATTCATTTCTCCTTTCTCTGATTTTCGGTTTCTCCGAATAATTGCATTATAACTTCGGTTTCTCCGAATGTCAAGAACTTTTTTCGGTTATTCCGAAATTTTTTTATTGACATGCCGAAATTTTTATATTAAAATATCATCGAAAGGAGGTGCGACATGACATTTGGAGAGAAAATCAAGTCCGCAAGACTTTCTAAGAAATACACTCAAAAACAACTTGCAGACTTGATAGATGCAAAACATAATTCTGTTAGTGATTGGGAAAAAGATAAATCCAAACCGGATATGGATACGATAGAGTTAATATGCGGTGCATTGGATATTACGCCAAGCTACTTAATGGGAACCAAATCAGATGATGAATATGGGAATATTGTCGGGAAGATAATGAATATGCCAGACATTCTGGATATGATAGAAGAATATGAACTTTTATCTGAAGACGATAAAAAAGCCGTAAACCAAATCATCTCATCTCTTTCAAAGATGAGCAGGGGTTAAATACCCCTGCTTTTTAAATATGCTTTTATCACAGTATAGATATACTTGATAGCTGAATTGCTCTTACATCTTTCAATCATCTCAATAATCTCTTTCTTGTACTCTTCGTTGCTCATGGTAATTCCTCCTGTCATGTCTTTTTTGATATTATATGTTTCTTGAATTTAGATTATTCGTAAATTCAAAAATATTTT
>ULKR01007260.1_pt1 | contig 12888 bp, 7 predicted proteins | sample 1951181 | NCBI WGS metagenome assembly ULKR01 (sample SAMEA4835503, study PRJEB28245) | human gut metagenome | biome: gut microbiome; material: fecal sample | place: Denmark | collected 2008 | reverse complement strand
CGGTTTTTTTCTTTTCTGCCGCTGGGCAGATAGTTCATTTTTATTTTATGATAAAGGACAATCCTCACAGAAATGTCACGGGTAATCGTACTTTCGACAAAATAACACTCTGAAATGTCACAGATTAGTGATATTTCAGGAAATCCTATTTTTTGTAATGGCTCACATGGGAACAAAGATTGAGATACAGAGCCTTTCGAGGTAGAATAAATTTGAAAATTTATTTTGCCGTGAGGTTTCTGTGACATTTAGGTGATACTCTAAAAAGAAAAGGACGTGATACAATGCGGATTTTGGTAGTTGAAGATGACCGCCTTTTGAATAATACGCTATGCTATAACCTGAACACGATGGGATATACCGTGGATGCCGCTTTATCAAAGCAAGTAGCAGTAAATTCTATTGAGAAGCAGAACTATGACCTGATCGTGCTGGACGTGAACTTGCCGGATGGAAGCGGTTTTGATTTCTGTCGGGAGGCCAAAGAACGACACCCTGATACTGCCGTGATTTTCCTGACCGCAAATGATATGGAAAGTGATATGCTCAAAGGCTATGAGCTGGGCGCAGACGATTATGTAACGAAGCCGTTCCACATGAGCGTTTTTCAAAAAAAGCTGGCGGCGCTGCTGGGGCGCATAGCGAAACAATCCGGCGGGGATTGTTATGACGACGGTATCTTATTTATAGATTTTTCGGAAATGACAGCGACACTTTCCGGGGAGTCGATCATCTTTACACCGCTGGAATACCGCCTGCTGAAAGTGCTGACGAAAAATCCCAAGGCGGTTTTGACGAGGCAGGTTCTCCTTGAAAAGCTATGGGACATTGACGGCAACTTTGTGGATGAACACGCCCTAACTGCCGCAGTCAGCCGGGTACGAAATAAAATCGAGGCAGGCGACCAGCAGTATATCAAAACGGTTTATGGCATGGGTTATATGTGGATAGGAGGGCTTCAAAAATGAGTGCAAAAAAGCTGTCTATCAACAAAGCCTGTGGATTCTTAGGTCTGGTACTTTTGCTTGCCGTTTCAGCGACTACGATCATCCTATATGATTTGACGCACAGTATATCGGCAGTATTATGCTGCCTGTTCTTCTGCTTATTTGTTTTGTTCTGTGTAGTTTGCTTTGTTGCGCTGGTTCGGCGCAAGCTGACCTTGTTTTCCGATCTCTTTTGCCAGACACTGGACGATATGCTGTCCGGGAATGTTGCGCCTCTGCAAATGGCCGAAGAAGAAAGCCTGTTTTACAAAATCAACTATCGGCTAGGGCGGCTCTATGAAGTGATGAATGAGAACCGCCGCAATGTCGCCAAAGAACGGGCTGACCTGCAAGAGCTGATTTCGGATATTTCCCATCAAGTGAAAACACCGATTGCAAATCTAAACATGATAAACAGCACCCTCTTGGAGCAGGATGTCCCGCCCAATAAGCAGAAAGAATTTTTATTGGCTTCTGCCAGCCAGCTTGATAAGTTGGATTTTCTCATGCAGGCCATGATTAAAACTTCCCGGCTGGAAACAGGCATCATTTCACTGGAAAAGAAAATACAGCCGATTTATGACACGCTGGCATCGGCCTTGGGAGGTATTTTGCTAAACGCAGAAAAGAAGAAGATTGATGTTTCAGTAGATTGCTCGGAACAGTTGGTCGTTCCCCATGATAGAAAATGGACAAGCGAAGCGTTGTTCAATATTTTGGATAATGCGGTGAAATACACGCCGGAGAATGGAAAAATTGTCGTGACAGTGGAGTGCTGGGAACTGTATTTGAAAATCAGTATTGCCGATACAGGTAAGGGCATCCCGGAAAAGCATCAGGGGGCAATCTTCAAACGGTTTTATCGGGAGGACGACGTTCACGATGTGGAGGGAATCGGCATTGGGCTGTATCTGGCCCGCGAGATCATCTCTATGCAAGGCGGCTATATTAAAGTGATGTCAGAGGTTGGAAAAGGGACTACTTTCTCTATTTTCCTCCCCCGTGAATAAAAAAATTGAAATGTCACGAGATCGTGACATTTCAAGGAGGAAAATAAGGCTGCCCGTGACATTTCTGTGAGGATTGGTCGTTACAATGGGGCTATCAAATTGAAAGGACGGTATTCACATGAACATTTTGGAAACGACTGATCTCAAAAAATATTATGGTGCGGAGCCAAACATTACAAAGGCGCTGGATGGCGTTACCCTCTCAATTAAACAGGGAGAGTTTGTTGCTATTGTTGGAACATCCGGCAGCGGTAAATCCACGCTGCTCAATATGATGGGCGGTCTGGATGTGCCGACTTCCGGCAGCGTTATGGTAAAGGGCAAGGAGCTGTCCAAACTGAACGATGAGCAGCTTACTATTTTCCGCAGGCGCAATATCGGCTTTATCTTTCAAAACTATAATCTTGTCCCTGTTTTGAATGTATATGAAAATATCGTTTTGCCTGTGGAACTGGACGGAGATACAATAGACAAGGCTTTTATGGATGAAGTTGTACGGATGCTGGCATTGGGCGACAAGTTGAATAATATGCCCAGCAACCTTTCTGGCGGCCAGCAGCAGCGTGTCGCTATTGCCCGCGCCCTTGTTTCTAAACCGGCCATTATTTTGGCCGACGAACCTACCGGCAATCTTGACAGCCGGACGAGTAGTGATGTGTTGGGGCTTCTGAAAGTGACAAGCAACAAATTTCATCAGACACTCGTAATGATTACCCACAACAACGAAGTTGCTCAGCTTGCAGACCATATTGTTCGCATTGAGGATGGCAGGATTTCGGAATGAGGAGGTGTAGACGGTGAACGACATTTTATTTGGCAACAATAATCGGCCTGTAATTAAAAAATTATCAGGACGTTACTTCAAGGCAAGCAAGAGCAGAAATATTATTGCTATTATCGCTATCGTATTAACGACAACACTGTTTACCACTATCTTCACATTAGGCTCTGGCCTGTTGGACACGGTTCAGGATCAAAATATTCGGAAAGCTGGCGGCGATGGACAGGTAGTTTTGAATTATATCAACGATGAGGCTTATAACAATATTCAAGGAAACTCGTTGATTGATAGGATTGCTTACACAAAAGCGGTTTCGTACCGGCTTAAAAATGCAGGGTTGGAAAAATGGCGCTCTGATATGTGGTATATGGATGATACCGCATTGGAATTTGCACGTTATGAACCGACTACTGGGCATCGGCCCGAAGCTGAAAATGAAATCATTGCCGATACAAAGACACTGGATGCGTTAGGCATACCAGCCCAGATTGGCGAAGCTGTCACTTTGACTTATGAGATCAAAGGAAAAGAATATACAACAAATTTTGTCCTTTGTGGATTTTGGGAAACGGACAGTTTGAGTAATATCGGGCGATTGATCGTATCTGAAGCATTTGTTGATAGCCATTCGGATATTTTAACTTATACCTATCCTGTTGATAATGATTATTCCGGCATTGTAACTGCTTATATCATGTTCAAGGGAAATGGTGATATTACTGAAAAACTAAATCAGCTACTTTCTGAAACGGGCTATACCTGTGACACATTAGGCGGTAGTATAGAGGACGAAAATTATATTATTGCCCGTGTCAGCCCTGCTTATCAAGGCAGCAATATCTTTGAAAATCCGGCCATGCTGTTCTCCGGCATTGCGGGTATCTTGCTTATTGTCGTAACGGGGTATCTGATTATTTATAATATTTTCCAAATTTCCGTCATTCAGGATATTCAGTCGTATGGACAGCTTAAAACGCTTGGAATGACAAAGAGGCAGATCAAGAAACTAATAAATCGGCAGGCGTTGAAACTTTCTATCATCGGTATTCCACTTGGTTTGTTAATAGGCTTTTTTGTTGGCAGGGCGCTTGTCCCGTTTTTGATGAATGGAACAAATTTCACCGCTGATGCGGGTATCAAGGTTACAGTAAATCCGTTGATCTTTATTGGCTCTGCTGTATTTTCACTTTTCACCGTTTTTGTAAGTGTGAGAAAACCTGCTAAAATTGCGGGAATGGTGTCCCCTATTGAAGCAATCCGATATACAGAAAATGATACCCTTGCATTTACGAATGGGAAAGAGAAAAACAAAAAATCCACGCAAGGCGCAAAAATTCATCGGATGGCACTGGCGAATTTGGGCAGAAACCGCAAGCGAACAATCCTTGTAATTGTATCTATGACTTTGAGCTTAGTCCTTTTTAATACGGTTTTTACCCTTTCCAGCGGTTTTGATATTGAAAAGTATGTATCAAAATTTGTCAATAAAGATTTTATTATTTCTTCTGCGGACTATTTTAATTACAGCTTTGGCAATAGCGGAATATATTTGTCCGAATCTTTTATCAGTGCTGTTCAACAGCAAGATGCTTTCGCTGACGGAGGCAGGTTATATACTGGAAATCGGTTGGAAGAACAGTATTCTGTTGAAACGGATACAATAACAAATTATTACAACGAGGATGTAGACGGCAATCCTCTCATTGATCTGTATGGAGCAGACGATTTTCTCCTGAAATCAATGGAAATATTTGAGGGGGAAATTGATTGGGAGGCTCTTAGAACCGGGAAATACGCACTGTACGCATTGACGATGGATGATAATGGGAAAATAATCGACAACCCGGCTGTTCATGCAGGAGATACAATTACTGTTCGACATTGGAAAATGAATGGACTAACCGGCGCTTTGGAAAATAGCTTTGACCTAACAATTATGGCAAAGGTCATTATCAATGAAAACTCTGATACTGACCGCAGCACTGGCGCAGCTCGATTTTATCTACCAACAGAACAATTTATGTCCCTTTGCATCAATCCGTATTTGGTAAGTTTCTCGTTCAATGTAAAGGATGCGGCGCGAACAGAAATGAGGGAATTTCTGAATAGCTACACAGAGGATATAGAGCAGAATATGGATTACGAATCAAAGGAAACCTACGTTGCTTCTTTCGATAGCATGACCGCCTTGATTGTCACCATCGGCGGAGTATTGAGCATCATTATTGGATTTATCGGGATTGCAAACTTTGTTAATTCTGTTTTGACAAGCATTATTACACGCAGAAAAGAATTTGCTATGCTGCAAAGCATCGGAATGACCGGCAAGCAGTTGAAACGGATGTTGTCATACGAGGGGCTATATTACGCTATCGGAACAATTTTTTCTTCTGTTATTTTGGGGATAATATTTTCCACGGTCATTGTCAGAGGTATTACAAGCGGACTATGGTTCTTTACCTATAAATTTGTCGTGTGGCCTATGCTGATTGTGTATCCATTTTTGATTATATTGACAGTTGCGATTCCAGCTGCTCTTTATAGACAGATTACCAAAGTCAGCATTATCGAAAGGCTGCGACAGAATTAAACTACCGTTGGCAGGGCGCTTCTGATCTACGCATTTCAGGGCTGAAAATCGCCTGTTACAAGGCTTCTCCCGCACGTTTGCAGAGGCAGGCGAATACTTTATTCTATCCCCGGCAATACCGGGTTCTAAATGCGTAGGAACAGGCAAAAAGAAAAGACGCCGGACGCAAGCGGCCACATGGCCGCCGCGCCCGGCGTCTGCTGTTAGTTATTCCTCTGTGTAATGGAATTTCTGGCCGTCATAGTCGGCATCCGTCATGCGTTCCAGCTTGGAAAGGGTCTGCCGGGCCAGCGCCCGCATATCCCCGTCCATATCCGGCAGGGCGGCGGTGAGCCTGCTTATCGTCCTGCGCCGGTCTGCGTTGTGGTACATACAAATCAGGTTTTCTTCCTCCACGGTGAAGTGCACCATTCCTTATACCTCCAATTCGTTTTTCTTGGTTCGGGCCGCTGTCTTTTTCGGACTGGCGGCCTGTTTACTGTCGGTGAGCTGCTTGCGAATAGAGGGCCGGGGCCTGCGAATACGCACATCCCGGCGCTCGTCCTTGTTGATTACGGCATAAATTCCGTGTCGGTCTTTCATGCCGGTAAAGCACAGGGATTTATAGGGCAGCATGGCAAAGAGCCGGTCATTATCCTTAGTGGAAGCAATCGCCGCAAAGTGCGGTGAGATCTCCACCATGAAATGCGTCTTGTTGGGGCTGTTGGGCGCGGACAGGTCTTTCAGGCTGTCCACAATGCGCCGGGCCTCGGTTTCAATCCTGCTGTCATGTAAAGCTGTGACGTGGGCTTTGAAGTCACCGGGGACGGCCCGCCCCCGGTTGTGCTGCTCCTGCTGTAAAGCCTCCTGCAGCACAGCCGGGTCATGGGGCTGGGCCTCATAGCGCAGGAAGTTCCCCAACACCTTGTCAGGGCTTCCGTCAAAATACTGGCCCTCCGGGATGTCACGGCTGCCATGCTCATAAAAGAGCCGGTTTGCGCTCACCGGCTGGCCGGCCTCAACGACGTGCCGGAAATGCTGCTGGTAGTCCAGCTCATAGAGGTTGCCCCGGATGGTGCCGCCCTGTGTGCCGGTCAGCTCCACCGCATAGGCCAGTATCTTGTCGCGGGTCTGCTCTCCGTAATATTTCCATGTATTATGCTGCCGGGTTCCTTTCAGGAAAACGTCACGTTCCCGAAAACAGTACGTCCCGGAGGGCCGGGCCATCCAAAGCAGGGTTTTGTCTGCGGCCTGATCGCTGGCAGCGTCCCGCCTGATAATGTCTTTGTCAATGTCAAAGTCATTCTGATAAAAGGCGGTGTGCTGCCGCATGATCTGTTCCAGTGCGGCCAGTATATCCACATTTTCAAACTTCTGCATTTATTCCACCTCCAATCCCTTTGATTTTTCCCGCGCCGGTGGCTTTTGGTCCTGTTCTGCCTTTGACGCTTGGAGCTGCGCCCGGATGGAGGGCTTTTCTTTCTCCCTACGGGCTGCGATCTGCAAGGCGCTGGGCTTCTCGCCGGAAAGAGGCTGGATGCACTTGATACGGTCAGCGACGCGGATTGTGGTATCGTTTAGCTGCCGCTGCCATGCCTCGGCCTTGGGACTCCAACGAAAACCGTTGCTTTTCAACTCGTCCCGCACAGCGGCATCCGGCTTTCCCTCAAAGAAGATTTGCAGGCGGTTGGCCTCCCGGTTGATCTCCACGGTGCCGCCGTCAAATTCCCAGCCCACATAGGCCGCCTCCTTGTGCCGGGTCAATTCCTCAATCCGGCCTTTTAACCGGCGTATCTCGGCGTTATTGTTGGAGAGCTGCCACGACTGAAACGGCTTTTTCTCATAGTGCCAGCCCGACGCCATATCCGCTTTCAGGTTTTCAATGCCTCTTTCGGTCAGGTGGGGGCATCCGTCCAGCGTCCCATGCTTGCGGTAGTAGGCATTAACGGCTTTCATCAACTCCTGCGACGCTTCCAGCTTTTCCAGCTTCTTTTCCAGCTTGGAAACAGCCTGCGGGTCGTCGGCGCTGATTCCGCCCATGCCGGTGCTGCGGATTTTATCAAGTAGGCCCTGAATGTACTGAAATTCCTCCATGTTGCGGTCACTGGCGGCGTTCTGCTTTTCCTTTGCCCGTACCGGGAAATTAGCAGGCCCGGCAATCAGGACAGAGGGGACGCGGGCGGTAATCTCATAACCGTGGTTCATGTTTTCGGCCAGCTTGCGGGCGTAGGTGTCAAGGAGCTGGTCTATCTTTTCGTGATACTCCGGCTCGATACGCTTTTTCTGGCGTTCCGCGATCTCCACCGCCTGATCGACATAGTGCCGGTATTCCGCTGTGGCGCTGCCGGGGCGGTAGTCGGAAAAGCTGATAGCTTCCTTGGCGCGGCGGGCCGCGCCCTCATTGATGGGATAATAGCGGACAGCCGTTTGTGCAGGCTCGGCCTCCGGCGTTTCCTCTTGTGTCTGGCCGGAAGCCGTTGCCAGATCCTCAAAAGATAACTGTTCGGGTTCCTCCGGCTGCGGTTCAGGCGGCGTATTGTTGATAATGCCGTCAATCATGTTTTCGTTCTGCTCTGTGGACAGCTCGGCGGTACGCAGGGGATTTTCCCGCATAAACTCCGGCACTTCCTGAAAACCGAAGCTGTCACAATAAAACGCCGTTTGCTGGTTGTCGTGGCAAAGCACCACAATGTCGGACACGGAAAGAGAGTGTCCCGTGAAATCTGCCGGATGGTCGATATTGAATGTGCGGTAAATATCTTCTAAAGTGGTGTTTTCATCCAACGGCGCAGTATAAACAAGGTCATAGTTGGCCTTATCCACGGCCAGCCCTGCGGCCTGCAAACGCTCGTAAGGCTCAAACCGATAATCGCGGGTTTCCTCACCTCCCCGAAGCTGATAAATGGAAAAGGTGTCCTGCTGGGGCGGCTCTGCCTGCTCCGGCGTAGGCGTTTCGGCGGCTGGCTGGGCCTGTGTACGTTCTGCAAGGGTCTTTTCAGCACGTTCTAAAACTTCGTTACTGATAGGCAGCGAATACAGTTCAGAAGTTGAGGAAAAGCCCACATTGTTGAAAACATAATCGACATCCGTTTCTTTCAAAGCCCCCGCTGTATAATAATTTTCTTTTGTGGGGATTTCGCTCACTTTGCCGCCCGCTATGTCATAGTTCAATCCTGTTTCCATGTGCGTACAGATTTTTCCGTCAACAGCCAGCGTCACATAATACCAGCCCATATATCCGTTATGCGTATCCTCTGCGCCGTCGTTAAACTCAACATTGAGAACGGTGTACGGCTTCAAGCCCTTTTGTGCGGCGATGGCGTTATCTATGGCCTCACGCTTTATCAGTGCGGCAATCGCAGCTTCCTTTGTTGCGCTGATGATTTCCGGGTTAAACCGTACCAAAGCACTGTCAATGTATTCGTGCTGCACTTTTGCGGTTTTGGCTTTCGGTGTAACATGGTTGCCGATGAACAGGGACGTACCGTTGTCAAACTTAATGGAAATATCGCTTGTACCGCGCCATTTGCCGGAACAGGGGGAAGTTTCGATTTTGCCTGTGGTGCATCCAAACGCCTGCGCGATTACGCCGATCTTGTCTTGCAGAGGGAGCTTTTTATAGCCCTCGGCTATTTCAACGGCCTTTTTCTGCAAATCGGTAAGGCTTTCGGCGGTTGTGGCGGCCTGTGCCTGTGGCTCGGTGGCAGAGTGGGTGTCCTGCTGGGGTGCTTCATAGCCAGCCGCCGCATATTCCTCCACGGTCATACCGGCTGCGGCGGCCTCCTGTGCGATCTCGGCCTGTACCTGTGCTTTGTAGTCCTGCAAGGTCTGGTCGAAGTCGGAAAGTTTCGGCGGCTCCGGCAACTGATACTGGCCCTGATTCAGCATAGGGCGGCACTCCTGCACATAGGAAAGAACGGCATTGCAATAAGCCGTTTCCTCCGGCGTCAGGGTTTCCCCGGACTGTAAACGGCCCTGTGCGGTCTGCTCCATTTGGGAAAGATTGCAATGCAGCTTCATATAGGGGATAAACTCACCCAGCAGCATATCCCGCTGGGCCTTGTCCTGCTCCCATGCCTCCGGCCCGCTATTGGACAGCACAAAGTTTTTCCATTGTTCATCCTGTGCGTAAAATTCATGGTAGCTCTGGATATGCTCGATCAGGGAACCGTCCCGATCTCCAAAGTCCTGCCGTCCCTCGTAGCTGTCCGGCTCCCCCTGAAAGATACAGTCAATGCGGAATTTTGTTTTGTCATAGCCTGCATCTGCCGGGTATTCCGCATCCAGCCGGGCAAACAGGGCGTCGGCCTCATGTAAGGGCATTTGCTGGCCGTCCTTTAGGTGGGGGCTTTCGCTCCAAATCACGGTCACAAGCGGTTCGGCCGCCGGGTCAAGGTCTGGTGCCGGTTCTTCCTCGGCCTGCGCCGGTGCCGGGGATGCGGCGGCCTGCTCTTGGGCGTACAGCTCCTTGACCTGTTCCCGTGTCAGCTCCCCGGCCAGAAGTCGGCCCATCAACTCCTTGCAGCGTTCCGCTGTTCCTACATACAGCATTTCATCCAGCTTTGCCATACCGCTTTCCTGCGTGATATAGCTCCGCAGCATAAAGCGGTTGGCATCGTCGCCCCGTTCCGGGTAAGGCAGTACATGATAAACGGTTTCCGGGGCAAAAGGCTTCTCCACCTCCGGGGCAGCGTCGGCTATGACGGGCTGCTGTTCCTGCTGGGCCTCCCGCTGCTGCTGAAGCTGGGCAAAGTGGCCGTCGATCTCGGTTATCAATTCGCTGGCCGTGGTCCGGATGGTTTCAAGGGAGGCTTTCAGCTCGGACAGCTCCTTGCCGCTGCTCCAATCGGCCACATATCCAAAGGAATAGTCCGATGTGTCCAGCCCGTAATACTGGCAGACGGTATAGGCCACGCTTTCGGCCTGTACCTCACGGGTGCTACGGTCTGGCCGGGCCGCCTGTTCCTCGGCGGGGGCCTCCCGGTCAATGGCGTGGAGCTTGGCATGGGCGATCTCATGGATAGCGGTTTTCAAGGTCTGTAATTCGCTCATGCCCTCGTTGATGGCAATGCGCTGTTCGTTGTAGAAGCAGCGGCCCTTGGCCCCGTCCGTGATTGGCTCTATGCTGATCGGGTACGGTGAAGAATGTTCCAGCGCGGCAAAGAAATCCTGATACTGTTCCACATTGCCGGTAAGCTCACTGATATAGGGCATGGGAAAATCCTTGCCCTCGGTCTGGCTGATGTCAAAGACCGTCACCACCTTAAAGGCCGGAATCGTCACCTCCTGTTCCTCGGTGACAGGCTTCCCGTCCGCGCCGATCAAGGGCTGCTGGGTGGCTGGGTCGATTTTTTCCATCTGCTGTTTGACCTTGAACGGGGCCGGGGCCAGTATCTTGATGCCTTTCTCGCCGCGCTTTACATGGCGGTCAAATTCATCCTGCCATTTGTTATAGCCCGCCACAATGGAGCCGCCCTGCATAGCGATCAACAGCGTATTGTTCAGGCTGTAATCGTGCATCTTGGACATAGCGGCAAGGTAGGCCATATAGCGGTCACTTTCAAAAAGCTCCTGTACGCCGGTTTCCAGACGGTCAGTGATAACTTTCATGCGCTCCTTGCTGTTCATACCGTCCAGCATGAGAGGGATAATCGGGGGCGGCACTTTATCCGGGCTTTCGGATGCCTCCGGCTGCTGTGCCTGTGGTTCCTCCCGGTCTGCCTCCGGCTGGGGATAGCTCATTACCCGGTATTCCTCCGGCACCGGCTGGCCCTCATGGACACGCTGCCACTCGTCGCCGCTTTTTACGATATAGCCGTACTCGGTAAAGGCTCCCTGTTCCTGCTGGGCAATGTGGCGTCCAAACTGCGCTGTATCAATCCCGGCTTTCCATTCCTGCGGCATATCCACCATGCCGGAACGGTTCAGGTAGTAGTCGCCCAAAGCGGCGGCGCTGTGAATATCCGGCAAATGCACAAAATAGTCCACGTTGTCGGCGTAGTCGATGATCTGGCCGATGCTCTCAAAGCCGCCACGGGGATTTTGCATGGCAGCGTTCAGCTCCGCAATCCCGGCGGCATCAAGCTGGCCCAGCCGGGCGGCAAGGAAATTCAGTTCGTCCACATCGGCGGCCAGCACCATATCGTAGGGAATGGCAAGGTGCCTGTCCTCCGGGCAGGAATATCCGTTGATAAAAAAATCCTGCGGATTGTCGGTGGTGATACCAACATCCCGCAGGGCGGCTTGCAGCTTTTCAGTGGTGGTAGGCAAATCCAGCCAGACGCCTTGTTTGCCCTGTTCAAAAAGCTGCCGGTTATGGACTTGGATAGAAAATACTTCGTTCACGCGGTCACTCCTTTCTTTGTCCTGTTCCATCAGACGGTGCATCAGCTCGTAGTCCTCAATGCTCATGTGGCCGTCATATACATAGGGGTCTAAATCTTCGCCATTGTAGGGCTTCTCATAAAAGGGCAGCCCCGCTTCATGGGCCTTGGCCCTTGCTTCCTCCAATACCTCCGGGGGCAGCACATCGTCGTGGGCCTCAATAAACCGGGCAACATCGTTTAAGCTGCTTTCATAGTGGCGGCGTACCCCGGCGGCCAGATCGTCAAGGCTCATGTTCTCGTCCAGATAGCCGCAATAATAACTGTTTAAGACAACGGCCTTGGGATCTGCGGCCTGTATCTCGGCAAGCCTCATTTTGTCCTCCGGGTACAAGGTTTCGCCCATTTCAAGGTGAAAGCTCTCGCTGTTCCATGATCGGCCCTCGCGCCAGAACGCCACCCATGCAATGCCGTCCCGCAATTCTTCCTGATTGTTCTTTACGGCCTCCCGTAAACTCGCCATATATAGCCTCCTTTCTTGGAAAATAGGGGTTTGGGGACTTCCCAACAAGCAAAAATCCCCGGCCCGGCAGGGAACCGGGCCGGGAGATTTTACCGGGAGTGTGGCTACACTCCCTATGCTTGCTACGTTACTTCGTTAGCTTTTCCTCTCAATCCGATAGTTGACGTATTTTCCGCCCGTATCAGCTAAAAGCACAGTCCCGTCATAGGTTTTGCCGGTCTTTACAGAATAGAGGCCCTTTATCTTGACCTTTCCGTTTTTGAGCAGCGCGGCGGCGATTTTCGGGGTGAACGCCTTTTTGCGTTCCTCAAAGAATCGGTCATTTTTCCACATGACAAACTGGCAGGCCCGGTTTCCGCAGTAGTAGTTTTTCTTCCCCTCGTAGACGGCCTCGCCGCAGCGGGGACACGTCCCAATAACCACGCGCTCGGCCTGAAACAATTTCTGCTTTTCCTCACTGATACAGGAATAGGTTTTCACCAGCTCCCGCGCCTGCGCCTCGATACCGTCCATAAATTCGTCCGGGTCGGCCTGCCCCTTGGCGATCTCGGTCAGACGGCTTTCCCATTCAGCGGTGAGCTGGGGAGAGGTCAGCGCATCCGGCAGCACCACAGCCAGATTGATGCCGTCCTTGGTGGGAATGAGCTGCTTGCCCTTTCTCTGGACAAAGCCCATCTGCACCAGCTTTTCCAAAAT
>ULKR01005229.1_pt1 | contig 12957 bp, 9 predicted proteins | sample 1951181 | NCBI WGS metagenome assembly ULKR01 (sample SAMEA4835503, study PRJEB28245) | human gut metagenome | biome: gut microbiome; material: fecal sample | place: Denmark | collected 2008 | reverse complement strand
TTATGCGGGAGCCATTTCTGAACCGCCTTTGCCTGCTCCTTAGATTAGATTTAGAGTTTTTAGAGTCAACTCCCAAAACTCTAATCAATAGTTTACATGCAACAGCCAGAAATTTCGATACACCCTCTTATTGGACGCTTACCAACAATAAACGCTTGCAAAGGAATCTTGGAATTTTAACGCCAATGGAAAAACACGAAAATTACTTGCAAGCTGCATAAAAACTGCCAGCAGATAAATTTCTACTGGCAGGAAAAATTTATATTTTTTCAATTGTCTACTTGACGGGGAGCGGTTCATTTCCCGACAGCCCCTTGCAAGTTAAGCTTTGTTATTTTTTTTTGATGAAGGCTTTTTCATTTGCTGATGCTGGAAGGTTTGGAGTTGTTCCCTTTGGAACCAGACGAACCTCAATTGCCTCGAGACGTTTTGCGTATCCTTCTGTTCCTGAAGATTCTCCATTCTTAGCCCATGCAAGCCATCCATAATCCTGAGCATGAACTCTGTAGTATACATCATAGTTCTTTGCTACATCACCAGACAGTTTGATCTGAATTGCTTCCAGACGTTTACACTGTCCAGTTGTTCCGGATAATGATCCGTTAGATGCCCAATTCTTCTCCCATCCAATATCCTGAACGTGAGATCTGTACTGGATTGAGCTGTTCACTGAAGACGGGAGTTTCATACGGATAGATTCCATACGTTTGCACTCGCCTTCTGTACCTGCCATAGCACCGTCATATACATATGCCTGTGTACCATAGTCCTGTACATGTGTCTGGTATCCGACCAGTCTTGCTTTCATAGCTTCTTTGATAGTACCAATAAGTTCTGGTGCTTTGTCCCCTTTGGTAACCAGCTGAATCTTGATTGCTTCAAGACGGTATCCGTAACCAGCTGTTCCTGCTTCTTCGCCATTCTTAGCCCATCCGAGCCATCCGAAGTTCTCGGCATGTACGCTGTAGTATACGTCATAATTCTCTGCAACTTCACCAGTCAGTCTGATCTGGATTGCTTCCAGACGTTTACACTGTCCTTCTGTACCGGATTTTTCTCCGTTTTTACTCCAGTTCTTTTCCCAACCGATGTCCTGAATATGTGTACGATATTCGATAGATCCAGAAACACCATTTGGTAACTTGATCTGGATAGCCTCTAATCTTTTTGATTCACCAACTGTACCAGACGTTTGTCCGTCTTTCTTCCATTCTTCTTCCCAGCCATAATCCTGACAGTGAACTATGTAAGATACGGACATTTTTGTACTCTTTGTAGCTGTAGCTGTAAATTCCTTACCAGTTTTATCTGTGTATTTAGCAGTTGCTTTGTAGATGATCTGACTGTTCTTGTCTTCTTTAACAACATCTGCAGTTACGTCATGAGAATCTTTACAACGGCTGCATACGAATGTTGCAACAGCTGTATATCCTTTTTCTTTATCAGCTGTCCATTTCCATCCGTCTTTTTCTGAGACTTTGTAGTCATGACCGAGAGCTGCTACTTCTTCTGTCTTAGTATCTTTGTAATCTTTGCCTTCAAATGTAACTGTAGCTGTGTAAGTAATCTTACCTGCCTCTGTACATGTTGCGCCATCAGATTTCTCAGTTACTTTTGCATTAACTGTTTCTACATGTTTCTCATCATTTGCACATGTAAATGTTGCTGTTGCTGTGTAAGTGTTGTTCTCACCCTTTGTCCAGTTCCATGTTGGTTCACCATACTTATGGCCAAGTGCCGGTAAATCAACTTCTTTTGGATCTGCTGTTAATGTACCGATTTCCTTACCATCAGCATCTGTAACTGTCGCTGTTGCTGTATAAACATCTTTACCAGCTTCTGTACATGTTGCTGCTTTGGAATTCTCTGTATCCTTAACAACATTAACTTTAATCTGGTCTTCTGTTGGTTCATTATCACAAACGGAGCATTTAACACCTGTTACAGATGCTGTGCAATTAGTTACATTGCCATTGTCATCTTTAACTTCGTTCCATGTCCATGCACCTGTGTATGCATGCTTTCCAGCTTCCTTTGCCTCAGTAGTTGTTACAACATACTTCACACCATCAGCTGTCTTATCTGCTGCTTTGTAGTACATAGTCACGCCCTGTTCACATGTACCTGTATGGCCAGCAAGTTTAGCCGTTGCAGTTACTTTTTCTGCAAGAGTTTTCTCAATAGAATCTCTGTTAGCTTTGTTTGTTACATTTTCATCTGATTCAAGGAGACAATCCAGTTTATTGATCTGATTTGCACAAGTTTCACATTTCAGATTCTGGAATGTAACGCTTGTGTGATCATCGCTCCATTCAGCATCTGTTGCTGCATAAGCATGTCCTTCTGCTGCGTTCTTCTGAGCTTCATCCCAGATAGCTTTTCTTTTCTCGTATGTAGAATTAGCCTGTTCATATTTGGACTTAACAGGTTCTGTAATACAAGCACCGCACTCTGGGCAAACATAGTTGTCCGCTTCGTTCCAGTTACCGCTATCAGTCTTTGTATAGTATGTTTCATGGAACTTGATGTAATGATGTTCGTGTGCTGTATTCTCTGCTTCTACACGTGTGCCCTCTTTGATCAGACCACAGTCAGAACAACGTTCTTCTGTAAATGCATTACGTCCGCAGTATGCAGGTTCAGAAACTGTTTCATAATTATGAGAAGTACCTGTCAGTGTCTTCATATCAACTGTATCAACGAAGTTAGCTGACCACATGAACTCGTCATTATCATTGCTCTGACTGCCCATGAACTGCTGATACTTCTTGTAGTTTGTATAAGTCGGATTGTAATCTGTCTCTTCGAATTCATAACCGTAGCTGGAATGGTCAAGCAGTTTGCTCTTACCTGAAATGAACGCGAAGTTTGTACCGATTGAAACAACCAGTTCGTCACCCTTCACAGTCAGACCTGCGATTGGATGATTTGTGACAGTGAAATCTGCACTCTTTTCATCTGTTGTTGTAAATGCCATACCGCCAAATAACTTGGTTGTATCACGTTTTGCAGATACTGTGTTATATTCCTTCACAACGGCTACTGCACCGTCTGCAGGATTGTAGGAAACGATATCGTTGGATACGTTGAAGTAAATCTTACCATCTGTATACAGTGCTGCTGTCAGACCGATGGATGGGTAAATGCTCTGTTCATCCACGAACTGTGCATACAGTTTTGTCAGGAGGTCGTTCTTCACCATCTTACCGTCTTTGAGAACGCTTACAAATGTATCGTTGTTTTCCTTGTCTGTGAAATTAATCAGTGTCTCATAATCGCTGTCGCCATCGCCTGTATCCTTATTTGTCAGTTTATGACGAACAATCTTGTACTCTGCAGCCTTCTGGCTCTGATTCATGCTTGTACTGTTTACTCTGTCAAACAAGTCTGTAGAATCATACATGTAGTACGCATAACCGTCTGCATAGTAAACATTACTTGCGGCACGCGCCATCCATGCTTTTTCATATGTTGTATCTGTTGCTTCATTCTGATAAAGTGATCTTAAAACACTAAAGTTATCCTGATACAATTTTCTTGCATCTGTATCGCTGAACAGGAAGAAGACATGGTTCATATCACCATCTGTCTCGACACGGTCACGACTCATAACTTCTGTGTAGACATCTGTATAACAAGGGTCTACATAGTACCACTGACCATCCACCTTGACTGCATTCCAGTAATGGTCGGAACCGAAGTCTTCCTGTTCTTCGCCATACATTGTAACGTTGGACTGGAAGGAAATTCTTACAAGGTCAACTGTGTAGCCTGCATTGATATCCAGTGTCTTACCATCTGAACCATAGTACAGTTCTTTGGCTGTCTTCCAGTTATCACATACTTCTGAAGTTGTACCATCATCTGCTGTAACAGTTTTCTTGCTGTCATAACCTTTACTTGGATCTTTAAGATAAATATCTTTATCCAGGCACTGCACAAGATATGAAAAAGCTCTGGAGTAACCCAGACATACAGATGTACCCATACCGAATGCACCAAACTGAGTACCTTCCCAATAGTTGATGACACCAGTTGTCATACCGGTTGCAGCCTGATTCGTAGCGCTATCTAACTGCTGCTGAGTAAGCTGCTCAACAGTCATCGTAACGCCTTCAGAAACCTCAACGCCTTTTTCTTCAGCATTTTTGATAAATTTATCTGCTTCCTGCTTCAATGGTTCTGCTGCGTCTGGAAGGTTTTCTTTCACAAATGCTTCCGGATCCTTCTCGATAGCTTCTTTATTAGCTTCTACATATGCATTCGCATCTTCCTCAGACTGTCCAGCCTTCACCAAAGTCTGAGCAATAGCTTTTTTATAAAATTTTACAAGCAAATCCTTCTCAATGCCTGCATAAATCTGATCATGGAAATTCTGTTTGATCTGTGGTTCGTAAACCTTATAGATCTCATTGTAAACTTCATCCTCATGCTCCTGCTTCTGAGGATCCTTTGCAATCATCGGCTTGTCATCATCTGATTCCTTACCAGAGTTCATGATGTAGGACATATCAAATGTATTGTTATGGGCCAACCAGTCATTCAGAACAAGCAGCTTCTGTGCCTTTGTCTGTGCACCTGATGCTGTAACTGCAGCAAGAGCTTCATCTCTTGCATTTGTTACATCTGGACCATAATACTTAATACCTAACTTATCACCATATGTGAAAGTAAAGATCATACCTGTCAGGTCATCGTAGCTCACCTTGCCATCTCTGACATCCTGAACAGATTTGCCGTCTAAGGCAAGCATCTCACCAAGGATACCAAGACCATCTGTATCATCGTTGAAATCCAGAAAGAATGGATTCTGAACACCGAGTACATTAGCATTGGCTGACCACTGATTCAGATACTGCTGATACATACCAACAACTGTATTAATCTGGTCTGCTGTCAGCTTCTTGGTTTCAGCCTGTTCATCTGCTTCATACAGGTCTGCTGTGCTGATATTAGATTCATTGGATTCTGTGCCGGCTTCTCCTCCAACCATTTCGAGATCCCCCAATGCTTCACGCAGGCTCTGGATTGCCGGATCGCTTTCATCAATCTTTATATCTTTTGTAAGTGCTTCTGCTACTGCTGCATTAGCACCCTTGAACTGGATGACTGGTGTCTGTATTGTAATACCTGAAATAGTTACTTTATTTTCATCATTATCTGTCTGGGCCACAGCATCATTATCTGTGTTTGAAGAATCAGTAGTTGCTTCTGTTGCATCATCTTCTGTCACAGAATCTTCTGTTGCTGGATCTTCTGCCTCATTTGTATTGGTGTTATCCTGCACGGCTTCTGTAGTATTTTCCTGCACTGCTGGTGTTTCTTCATGTGCAGGCTCTGCAAGAACTCTTGAAGGCACTACACTGAATACCATTATAGTAGAGAGGAATAAACTCAAAAGCATTTTACTTCTCTTTTTCATAATGTCTACCCTTCCTTTCGTGTTTGTATTAGATAATTCATATTATGTTTTTTGTTTGCCCCCACCTCATTTCCATTGTATTTTATTTATACTCCACCCTCTATTATATGCTACTGTAATTCGTATTTTGCATATATTTTTGCATATAATATAGTAATTAGGTATTTACTTTAATATATCACTGCTAACTGTTTTGTTCAAGACATACTGACGTTTTTTGCACAAAAACACATCGAAAAGTCTGGTTTTCAGGTTTCTGGCATGTATAAACGTAATAAAGAAATTCCCCCGTATCTTATGATTTGTTAAAATACGGGGAATCATCAAGTTTTTTCTTACTTATTTATATAGAATTTACATATTGATGCGACAGAGGAGTCTTTTTTAGTTCAGTTCCTCAAGAATTGCTGCTGTGAGTTCTTTTCTGTTTGTCTTGAAGTGGAAATACGGTCTTTCCTTGATTACGCGGATGTCTACCGGATATTCATATTCTTCCAGTGCATCTGCAAGACCTGCTTTTACTTCATCCAGACTCTTTGTTTCATCAAGGATTACAAAGAAATATGGAAGGAAATATCCTTCATGATCCTGATCTGGTACAAAGCAGAAGAATCCATCTTCTACACCAGCTACACGTACTGCTTTTGTCTCCATTCTCATCATGTAAAGTTCTCCGCCACCGAAACGCTTTGTTGTTCCACGTCCAAGAATGTATACAATTCCGTGTTCATTGATGTAAGCTTTATCTCCCGTATGTAACCAGCAGTTCCCATCTGGATGATTGATCAGTGTTCTTTCAGTAAGTTCATCACCTCTCCATCCCGCATAGTGGAGCATCATAGCAGGACCCGTCATACATAATTCTCCGATTTCTCCATAATTCAGTTCTTCCAGATCCTCTGAGAATACTGCCATAGTTGTTGCCGGCATTGGCATTCCAACGCATCCGTCTACCAGCGGGAACATCGGATTTGGAAGTGTAAAGTTTGAACATCCTTCACTCTGACCATATCCGGCACTTAAAGTTGCTTTAACATTATGCTTATGGAAGAATGCTTCTACTTCTTGTGTTTTCCTTTCGTTCATTGCTTCAGCTCCGGTTCCGATACTTCTTAGATGAGACATATCGTAATCTTCCGGAATTCTGTCACTCTTCATAAGCATTTCACAGAACATTGGAATCAGTGCCCAGAAGTTTGGCTTCTGCTCCATAAATGCGATATCAATATCTTCCAGCGGACAGAATGGATCAAGTACCATAATCAGTCCTGCTGACAATGGGAAGATTGCCATTGATACAGTTACTGCAATCAGTGCAGGTGGTAAGATTGGCAGCCACCATTTTTCCGGTACATCTGACGGCGGAATAAAGATGGACATCTGGAATGCAGTTGCTACTATATTAGAAGAAGAATGAATAACTAATTTAGAGATTCCTGTGGATCCGCTTGTATATGCGCCAAATACTGGTCTGTTCACATCTTCTTGTGCCATATAGTCTTCTGTATAATCTTTCCCAAGTGCCAGGAACTCGTCCCATGTAAGATCTCCTTCTGTTGTCTCTATCGCACCGGTATATCTGGATGCAATTTCTTTTTCAACATAGTCCGGGACAGATTTTCTATCTGCATAATCATATGGAGAAACCTTAATTACACGCTTCATTGGTGTCGTTGCACGGAACAGATCTTCATCTGACTTTGATGTATAATCCATGACAAATGCTGTCTCTGATTTTGATTTTCTGATTGCAAAACATAATTCTTCTGGAATGTCATCTCTGCAGATAATTGCAGCTCCGATTCTTTCTGCTGCGATCAGAAGGATAAAATGTGCCGGAACACTTTGCAGAAATACAGGAATTCTGTTTCCTTCACCAAATCCAAGTATCTTTAAAGATTTTGCTGCTTTATCAACTTCTCCCCAGAATTCTTTCCATGTAATTTTGTTTCCGTAATATTCAAATGCAATTTTATTTTCGTCTGGATTTTTTGCTCTTAAAAACGTTTCAACAGTTATTGTTGGCACTTCAACGTTGCGCAGTGCTTCTGGATAAAACTGTAACCATGGTTTATCAACGCTCGCTTTTCCAGTTAATGTTGCTCCTGTATTTTCCATAATTATTTACTTCCTTTTCCGATTATTTATTTGTTTTATAATGACGATTCGTATTCTATCATGGATATTTTTCCTTTTCAATAGAAGTGGTGAATTTGGCATATTGAATCAAACAAATCAACTAATTCATTTTTTTCAGGATTTCATTCAATAGGAAATTTTTTGTATAAATGTTCTTGTTTTCTTATTTTGTATGCAGTACACTAAAATTATAATAGAAGAGAGGGGCTTTTGATTATTATGAAAGAAAAAAACAGATTCAGTGTTCTGTTAGAGCATCTGACATCTATGGCCAATTTAAAAAATTATGTACTTGCCAAAGCTGTGCAGTATGATGAATCTTATATAAGCAAATGGATTAGTGGAAAATCACTTCCAACAGAAAAAAATCACGAAATTATTTTGCAGAATATCAGCCAGTGTATTGTTGAGGCTCTGACTGATGATAACCGGGACACTTTTTTAGAAGAATATCAAATTTCTGACGTTTCGAATCTTCAGAAAGCGATTTACGATCATCTCGAATCTGAATATACATATGTAAAAGAACTTCAGGTAACAACTGGTTCTAAAGTGGCTACTAAAATTTCATATTATCCGGAACTTACACTGGATCAGTTTATCTTTAAAATGAAACATCCATCACTCCGTAAAGTAAAGTCGCTAAATATTTATGCTATGGTAGATATTCTGAATGTAGACACGAATTATCAGCTTTTAATTGCTGAATTTAACAGCATGCACAATGACATAGGACTTGTGCTTCCAGGAGTTCATTTTTCTTTAATGATTGATTTGGAATCGTCTTCAGATAATCCGGTTTATACGGCTGGTTTCCTGATGAATTTGCTTTCAAATCTTTCGAATATTGATTTTAATCTTTATTGCGGAACACAGGCACAGAAAAAAATGGTTTTTGCGATTAAAGATATTTATTCGCTTTCAGGTATGTTAGTTGATCAGAACCATTGTCTTGCTGTTACAACAATTGAAGATTCGTCTCTTTCAACGGAACTTTATTACAAATTAAAATTACTTTGCAGCAAAGAAACATTGCTTATTCGACGGACATCTATTCCTGAAATGATTCGTACTTACGAATATGAGCATTCACTGTTTGCCCGGAATTCTTCTTGTCTGCTTGGACATTTTACAGAACATTTTCTTCCAACTGATTTACATAATGAGCTGCTTGATAAGTATGGCTCTTTTATAGGAAAGACATACAGACCTGTACTTCAAAAAATGCATTCTCTGGTATCGCAGATACTTGCTGTTACACCGATAAGAGCACTGATTTATGCTTCTGCATTTACAGATTTTACAGTTACTGGCGAATTGGATTTCTATGGTTATCGAATTCAGCTTTCGCCGGAACAGCGTCTTCATTTTTTTAAGCATATGAAACATCTGCATGAAATTTCAAATGCGCTTCAGATTAAGATTTTGCCGAATGGTTTGCTGTCTGATTACCAGCATATCCCAAGACCGACACTGTTTTTTGCAGATGAGTTTTCTTATTTGCGTTTTAGGAGAAATACACCGTATTACAATATCTGTATTCCGAACAAAATTAGTTTGAATCGAATTTTTTCGGCCTTTTACGATACCGTTTGGGAGTTTGAATCCTGTATTGCACCGGATGCATATCTTACTCATGCAATCCATTCTGTAGAAATTTTGCAATCAGATGCTTCAGGTGATGTGCACAATTAAGAGAAGTCAAGTGGGCTGTTGCAAAATAGATGAGTAATCATCTATGGAGCAATAGCTCCATTTTTATGTCCAAAAGCAGAAAACGGACTCCGAAGAGCCCGCAATCCATGGTATAATTAAGTATGACCAAATACATAAAATACCATAAAAATTATACCGAATTCGGCGAGCCTTATCAACTGGTTTTGCCATTAAATTTGGAAGGTCTGGTTCCTGATGATGATTCTGTCCGACTGCTGAGCCACGAATTGGAGGATTTAGATTACAGTTTACTGTATCAGGCATACTCTACCAAAGGCAGAAATCCGGCAGTGGACCCAAAGACCATGTTCAAGATACTGACCTATGCTTATTCCCAAAATATTTATTCTTGCAGAAAGATTGAAACCGCTTGTAAACGTGATATTAACTTTATGTAGCTGCTTGCTGGTCAGAAAGAACCGGATCACAGCACGATTGCAAGGTTCCGTACTGGATTTTTGGCAGACACCTGCGAAGCCCTGTTTTATCAGATGGTACGTCGCTTGGAACGAATGGGAAGAAAATATGTTTCTGAAAATACAGGAGGCGGTCACCCTACTGAACCAAGAGTACCTACAGGCTGTCCGTATAAAGAACGATGTTCCCGTGCTAAAGGGAATAAACGTCTGTACATCTCCAAAAGTTTCTTAGAGAAGCGTCAAGAATCCTATGAAAATATCCTGAGTGAAAAGGGGATCTTATACCGGATGAATCGCTCGATATGATGCTGGGATCCTTTCAATTATTACTGGGGATGCCGAAATTTGCTATTCGTGCGACAGCCTCTTTTCTCTTTCAGGCTGCCTGTAACCGTATTTTTTCAGAAGCGGTACGGTTTCTGGCATTATTTTCCATATTTTCGCGGCTGGTCGGAAATACCTGCGAGGTAATCGAGACTGCAGTCGTACGTCTTTGCCAGCAGCATCAGCGAGTCCAACGGGATCTCACGAATGCCTTTCTCATACCGGTTGTAGGTGTCCAGATGGCTGAAAATCTTCCGCGCCGCCTGTAACATCGAGTAGCCTCGTTTCAGACGGAGCTCTTTTAACCGGATCAGCATTTTCTCCCGCTCCGGCGTTTCTTCTATTTTTCTGTACATGAATGAACTTCTTTTTCCTGTCCTGCTTCGTCTGCGGCTTTTTCCGCCTCCGGTACGTATCCCGGGTTGTCGTCGTATCCTTCCAGGAAATTGTGGCGGATACCGTGCTGTTTATAGCCGACTACCGTGTCAATATTGACATTTTCCACACTGCGGAAAATATTGCTCTCGACAAACGGATTCACCTTTTTCAGATTTTTGATCAGTTCTTTGATCTCTACGCGCTTGGAGCGGTTTTCTTCATTGTTACAGGTTGTACACGTATCTGTGAATTTGCAGGCACACTGGATAAAATGCAGACCATTGTAATCTCTCCACGCCTTGATATCGTCCTCACGCACCAAATACAGCGGGCGGATCAGCTCCATTCCCTCAAAGTGGATGCTGTGAAGCTTTGGCATCATCGTCTGTACCTGCGCACCGTAGAGCATTCCCATCAGGATCGTCTCGATGACATCGTCATAGTGATGGCCGAGCGCAATTTTGTTGCAGCCAAGCTGCTGTGCAAAATGGTACAGATGGCCGCGGCGCATTCTCGCACAGAGATAGCACGGCGAATTTTCCACATAGTAAACGGAGTCAAAAATATCGGTCTCAAAAATAGTAATCGGAATATGAAGACTCTTTGCGTTGTCCTCGATGACTTTGCGGTTCTCCGGGCTGTATCCCGGGTCCATGACAACAAATTTCACTTCAAAATCAAATTTGTTGTGGAGCTTTAACTCCTAGAAGCATTTCGCCATCAGCATCGAATCTTTTCCGCCGGAAATGCAGACTGCGATTTTGTCCCCCGGTTTTACCAGCTCATATGTGTTGATCGCCTTTGTAAATTTGGACCAGATCGACTTTTTGAACTTCTTGCGTAGGCTCTGCTCCACGGCTGCAGCAGATGATCGTCTTTTTCGTCCGATCAATCGCATCGCTGGTCTCAATTTCTTCTGTCTTCATCGCAAGCGCCCCCGGAATGGCTCCGTGGGAAATCTCTACTGCGTCGCGGATATCCACGATCTGATAGCTCGACGGATCGAGTTCTTTTAATTCTTTTATTGAAATACTGGTACTCATGTAAATTTTCCTTTTCTTTCTTCTTTTGATTTACTTTTTGCGGATGTCTGCCATCGTATTCAACAACAGTTCCCGTTTCCAGAACACCAGGCCTGCACTTGCGAACAGAATCGCATACCGCAGGATCCTGTATGGGAACAGCAGATTGCAGATTACGCTTACTCCAATCAGAAATGCGGAACATGCCAGCAGAAATCCGGCATCCATCAGGTTTTCCTCAATGCCTTCTGCCACCAGAATCCGTTTGCTCACCACCTAGTGTCCAACCGAATACAGAATATAGCATGCCAGCGTCGTGTAACCGGCTGCAACATAACCGAAAATACGGATAAAAATAAAGTTCAGCACTACGTTGGCTACCGCTGCCGCCCGTGCCTGAATCGAAAGAGAGCGGTATTTTGAAGTAATGTTCATGAAAGAACTCCCTGCTTTCAAATTATTTGCGAGTTTTTGACGATTCAGAGCCATGCGAAATGGAAGAAAAATTGCGAATCATGGTTACATGAATGAGCTATTTTTGTGGAATTTCATATAGCGAGAAGCAACATCGAGATGCAGCGTAAGCGGAATCAAGATGGGGTTCTGAATCGTTATGTGTATTTTATGATACCAGCTCTTACATAAAGGTTAGTTTTTATCTGTCTGCGGAGTTTTCTTACATTCCAGTTGCATTTCATACACTCTGTTTCGTAAAAAAATCGTTCAAACGCATCATTTAATACCATAATTTCTCGAATATGTGAAAAAGATAAGTTATTAACTAAAACATCTGGATCTGTTACAAATTCGTTCGACACTGTCGAACTTTTTCCAAAATCTGGTAATTTAAATTCGCTCGACACTGTCGAACCAATTTGAGGATATACTTTATAAAACTGTCTACAAGCCTTAAAAAGCGTATAATTCATTCCTTTTTGATCAATTTGCTTTTCCAGATTTTTCAAAAGATGAGAACCATATTCTGCTCTGTCGCTGCCATCTTGTTCGTATTCAACTATATAATAACCAATCGCCCAATTGCGCAATGTCATGAGCTGATTTACAGCTGATTTACAGCACTTTTTGCTGCTGAACTTGCTTTATCATTTATTTGCTTAATACTATCTGCAAGCAGTTCAAATTCCATTGCATTACCTCCAATACATTGTCCTAAGACTGTTATAAATTCGCATAGACACAGTATACCACAGCTCCTGTGTCTATGCGATTTCTTTGGCCAACTTGACCAAAAATTCTCTCATATGTTGACAGCAGGCACCCGTAGCCGTGCTTTTCAGCACGAAGAAAGGCCCTGACTCTCCAAAATCATTATCTGGAAAATCAGAGCCTTCCGGCTTGGAAATAGCCTAGCACGGCTACCCCTACAGTAAACATATGCAATTACTCAAAATACTAATAATTATGGTAAAATACTAAAAAGGCTCACCAGAACACACACAATATTCTCTAGTGAACCTTTTTATTCAATAAGCTCAAATCTAGTTTAGTGCACGCACCGCCCTAGTAAAAACCTCTA
>ULKR01014971.1_pt1 | contig 13056 bp, 9 predicted proteins | sample 1951181 | NCBI WGS metagenome assembly ULKR01 (sample SAMEA4835503, study PRJEB28245) | human gut metagenome | biome: gut microbiome; material: fecal sample | place: Denmark | collected 2008 | reverse complement strand
AGAATGAGCTGGTTGCGACCGTTGGTGAGACGTACATCGACCACTTCGTCGCCCTCGTTGATCGTGATGGCGCGCACGCCGACATTGCGCGGATGGGAGAATGCCTCCAGGCTGGTCTTCTTTACGATGCCTCGCTTGGTGGCGAAGACGACATAGTGGCTCTTGACAAACTCCTCACTCAGTCCGCGCAGACGCAGGAAGGCATTGACGCTGTCGCCCGGATCGAGGGCGAGCATATTCTGTATGGCCCGTCCCTTGGAGTTTTTGTCGCCTTCAGGAATCTCATAACACTTCATCCAGTAGCAGCGGCCCTTCTTGGTGAAGAAGAGCATCGTCTGGTGCATCGTGGCGGGATAGATAAATTCGGTGAAGTCCTTGTCCCTTGTCTTCGCACCCTTGGAACCTACGCCACCGCGTGCCTGCTCGCGGAAGTCGGAGAGCGGCGTGCGCTTGATGTAGCCAAGGTGGCTGATGGTAATGACGACGGGGTCGTTGGGATAGAAATCCTCTGCATTGAACTCATGCTCGTCGGCGATGATCTGTGTGCGACGAGGATCGCCATATTTCTCTTTCACCTCCTGGAGTTCTTCTTTCATCACCTCCTTGCAACGCTCGGGATTGTCAAGGATCTCCTGCAGGTCTTTGATGGTCTGCATGAGTTCGTCATACTCGGCGTGCAACTGGTCCATGCGCAGGCCCGTAAGCTGGGAGAGGCGCATGTCCACAATGGCCTTCGACTGAAGGGCGTCGAGGTCGAAGCGCTTCTCGAGGTTTGCTTGGGCGTCGGCAGGCGTCTTGCTGCCACGAATGATGTGTACTACCTCGTCGATGTTGTCGCAGGCAATGATGAGGCCTTCGAGGATATGGGCGCGTTCCTGAGCTTTCTTCAAGTCAAACTGTGTGCGACGTATCGTCACCTCATGACGGTGCTCCACGAAGTTTTTCACACAGTCCTTGAGAGTAAGCAGACAAGGACGTCCCTTGACGAGCGCAATGCAATTGACTGCAAATGAACTCTGCAAGGCCGTCATCTTGAAGAGCTTGTTGAGTATGACGTTGGCATTGGAGTCGCGCTTCACGTCTACGACGATGCGCATGCCTTGTCGGCCCGTCTCGTCGTTGACATTGGCGATGCCATCGATCTTGCCTTCCTTCACCAGTTCGGCGATATACTCAATGAGCTGCTGCTTATTGACACCGTAGGGAATCTCCGTGACCACAATCTTGTCGTGGCTGTCGTCGCTCTCTATCTCGGCCTTGGCACGCATGAGAATGCGTCCCTTTCCCGTCTCGTAGGCATCTTTTACACCTTGCAAGCCGTAGATGTAGGCACCTGTGGGGAAGTCGGGGGCGGGGATGTATTGCATCAGTCCGTCGGTGCTGATCTCAGGGTCATCGATGTAGGCGCAGCATCCGTCGATCACTTCTCCAAGATTGTGTGTCGGGATATTGGTCGCCATACCAACGGCAATACCGTTGCCACCGTTGACGAGCAGGTTGGGAATCTTCGTCGGCATGACGGCCGGTTCCTTCAGCGTGTCGTCAAAGTTGTTCACCATATCGACCGTGTCCTTGTCGATGTCGTCCATGATGTGCTCACCCATCTTGGAGAGACGGCACTCGGTGTAACGCATGGCTGCCGGTGAGTCGCCATCGACACTACCAAAGTTGCCCTGTCCATCGACCAAGGTATAGCGCATGTTCCAGCTTTGTCCCATGCGGACCAGCGCTCCATAGACGGAGCTGTCGCCGTGGGGATGGTACTTACCAAGTACTTCACCTACCACACGGGCACATTTCTTGTACGCTTGGTTGCTGAAATTGCCAATACCGCGCATTCCGAAGAGGATACGGCGGTGTACGGGCTTGAATCCATCGCGTACATCGGGGAGGGCACGGGCTACGATGACTGACATACTGTAGTCGATGTAGCTCTTCTTCATCTCCTCCTCGATGTTGATTTTCATGATCCTGTCTTGATCAATCGTCTGTGAATCGTCCATTGAGTATTATTATTTTTTTGTTATTTCATCATTGTGTCGGTCATTCCCTGTCACGATGCTACTGCAACGGGTGTTTCTGTGCCCATTCAGAGGATGGTCACTACCACCCCGTCTTCGGCAGAAAATGGCCCAGAAGGCCCTTTATTTCGCTTCTAAGCGATTTGGCCTTAGTTTTCAAGGTGTAAAAGTACGACATTTTTCTCACATACAAAAATATAAAAGCGTTAATTTAACTTTTACCCTGTGTTTTTCATGCTGGGGGATGATAATGCGGGGTTGCGATGGGGCTTAGACCTTTGTTTTTGCGAAGAAAACTTCTCTTCTCTTACTCTGTTTTTTAGTTAAAACCAAAGTGCTCCAAAACACAACAACCCATACCAAGTCAGAGGGCAGCGGTGGGTGTTCTACCATCTGGGTTGGTATGGGCTGGAGCGGTAAGCAGGAGCAGTGTCTGTCGACTATTTGCGATATTCTGGACGCAACTCCACCTTGGGTACCAAGATCGTGTCGCCTGGCGATCGGCGTTTCTGACCGTTGATAGCCTCAAAATAGCCAATCATATCTTTGCCAAGAGTACGTCGGCAAACTTTTTCCATAGTCTCTCCTGGGCGCAATACCACCTTCTTCTCTACACCAATGATGCGGTAAGCGCCATAGCGGAGCTTTCGGTAATTGTTGGCTGCTGCCAAGTCGATACCCTCGGGGGTGACCTGTTTGGTTTCCTTACTCTCGGCAACCACTTCCTTCTTCTGTGCTTGGTCCGTTTGAACCTCTGTCTTATTTTCAGTCTTGGTTGAATTCTCGACCTTGGCCTGTGCGGAGTCATTGGCCTTCGCTGGTTGCGGGGCAGAAGATTGTGGCTTTTCCACCTCGGGAGTGGTAGGTCTTTGTGGGATCTCCTGCTGCGACTTACCGTAGTAATATGCTCCTGTGGCAATGGCAATCACAGACAACAGAGCTACGATAGGAAGGACAACATTGCGGACCAAATGGCCCTGCGGGGTTTCCATCTTGTCATCCTCGTTCTCGGGATCTGCCCAAAGGGAAGTTTCCTCTGTAGCAGAATCAGTAGAGTTCTCCTCGACCTCGGAATCTTCCTCAACCGTAGAATTCTCCTCTTCTGTAGCTTTTATGGTTTCATTCTCTTCTGTTGATTCCACATCACCTTTGGTTCTCACTTCATCTTTGGTTTCCTCTGCATCCAAAGTTTCCTCTATATTCTCTTCAGAGCATGTTTCATCTGCTTGTGATTCCTCTGCGTTGTCTGAGTCAGCGCGGTCTGAAAGAGGAGTTTCTCTCTCGGGCTCTGTCTTTGCTTTTTCAGGAGAATTGTACTCTTTCTCGGTAGCTTCATGTGTAGAAGTAAAACTTGGTGATTCCTGCTCAACCTCTTCTGAGACAAGTGATTGCACCTCGCTCTCTAAAGCGCTTTCTTGTTTCTCGTCAGAATCGTCAACAATGGCTTTGTCATCGTTGCTATGCACCTGTTCTTCTTCGTCCTCATCATCTCCCATTAGTTGCGAGAAGCGCTCCATGGGTGTGGGTTTGCGGGGACGAGGAACAACCCTTTGAGGTGGTGTTGGCACCGTGGCCTCTGATGGTGATTCTTCTTTGGTCTGCGTCTCTATGACCTGCTGGTCATTCACGACCGTAGGTTGTTCATCCTTTCCTTCGTTCTGTTCTTTATCAGACGACGACTTCTCCTCGTCGGACCGAGCCTTGATCTCTTCATCATGAGGCAGATCCTCTTCTGTAGCGAGAGTGTTCTTATCTGCTGAAGGTTGATGATCCTCTTCGGCCAGGAGTGTTTCCTCTTCGGCGGGAAGTACTTCTTTTACAACCGGTTGCGGTTCGTTCCTGTTGGTGTGTCCTTCATCGACGACAGGAGGTTTTTCCTCTGTTGCGGGCTGGTGGCCTTCTCCTGACGATTCACTCTCTGTCTCGGTAGGCGTAGTTTCGGTGGTACATTCGTTACCATCCTCATCAGTGGCTGATTCTGCAGGTGTGGGAATGGCATCGATATTGACTCCATCCTTGATCATCACGGTCTCAAAATCTGCAAAAGGACGGTTGACGAGCTCTTTCATCGCATTGTCGGGCGTGAATGCCATCTTGTCGTGACCGTTGATGACGAGGCGTTCCCCAGTATTGACATTGACACTCTCTCTCGCTTTGACCGGTTGAAGCTTGAACGTACCAAGGCCGCGCACTTTTACCTGCTTGTCCTGTGCCAGTCCCTCTCGTATTTGGTCAAAGAACGCGGCAACAAAGGCCGTGGCATCGCTGCTTTTCAGCTCGTAGCGATCAGCGATGACGGCTGCGATGGCTTGCAATGTGGATTTGGCCATAACTACTCTACTCCTCCCTTCTTATATTGATCCTTGATGATGGAAGACGGTTTGAATCCCAGTACGAGTTTGGGAGGAACCAGCATGCGCTGTCCAGAAGCAGGATTGATGATGCCCCGTTCCAACCGCTTGCGCACCTCAAACGTGCCAAAGCCGTTGACCACGACCGATTCGCCATTCTCAAAATGATGGCCCATAGCCTCTATGAGTGTCTTTGCCATCTTCTGGGTCTGCTCCTGCGGGTAGCCGAGCTTGCCCGCAAGTGCTGCAATGTATTCCTTGTTGTTCATACGAGATTGCTATCTTTCCGTTATTGTGTGGCTCGCTTGCTTTTTTTGACTCGTTTGCCGTAGAGGTCAAACTCGCTGGAGTCCGTGATTTCCACTTGGTAGAAAGTGCCCACGCGCAACATTCCGTCGCTGACCGGGATGAGCACTTCTGGATCGACCTCGGGCGAACTGTACTCCGTTCGTCCCACATAGTAGTCGCCCTCCTTGCGGTCGATCACCACTTCCAAAACACGCCCCACCTGGGCGGCTTCTATCTCCGCGCTCACCTCCTGTTGCACGGCCATCAGTTGGTCGAGGCGGCGCTGCTTCGTTTCGGCGGGAATGTTGTCCTCGTAGTGATTCGCTGCGAATGTGCCCTCCTCTTCAGAATAGGCAAAGGCACCCATCCGCTCAAACTTAGCCCAGCGCACGAAGTCCATCAGTTCGATGAAGTCGGCCTCGGTCTCGCCCGGGAAGCCCACCATCAGCGTGGTACGGAGGGCAATGCCTGGCACGCGGCGTCGGATTTCCGTTATTAGGTCGATGGTTTCCTGCTTGGTGACATGACGGTGCATAGCTTTCAGAACGGGATTGCTGATGTGCTGCAGCGCAATGTCGAGATATTTGCAGACGTTGGGGCGCTCCCTGATCACGTCGAGGAGCTCCATCGGGAAGTCGTTGGGATAGGCGTAGTGGAGACGGATCCAACGCACACCCGTCACATCGGCCATACGCGAGATGAGCTCCGCGATGCGGCGTTTGCCGTCAATATCCACACCATAGTAGGTCAGTTCCTGTGCGATGACCTGTATCTCCGTTACTCCTTGAGCTACCAGTTCCCTCACCTCCTGCAGGACTTCGTCCATCGGCCGACTCTTGTGCGAACCTGTGATGATGGGAATAGCGCAATAGGCGCAATGGCGGTCGCAGCCCTCGGCTATCTTCAGATAGGCATAGTGGCGTGGTGTGGTGAGATGGCGCACACCGTCGCACGCTGCCACCTCAGCCTTGCCAAGGTCTGTGAGGAGTTGCTTGTAGTTAAACTTACCGTAGAACTTATCCACCTCAGGAATTTCCTTCTCCAGTTCGCTCTTGTATCTCTGTGATAAGCAGCCCATTACGTAGAGCTTGTTCAAGTGACCATATTTCTTCCTCGCCACAAATTCGAGGATGGTATTGATGCTCTCCTCCTTGGCTGACTCGATGAAGCCACAGGTGTTGATGACGGCTATCTCGCCCTGTGGCCGCTTGGAATCGTGGACACAGTGTTAGCCGTTGGCCTCGAACTGCTTCATGAGCAACTCCGAGTCGACGAGGTTTTTAGAGCACCCCATCGTGATGATATCTATCTGATTTTTCTTCATTCCTTGGTGAGCGTTTATCCGTTCTTGCCGTCAAAGAGTGAGTTGACAAACTCGCGCTTGTTGAAAAGCTGCAAGTCCTCCATACCCTCGCCCAGTCCGATATAGCGCACGGGCACCTGGAGCTGGTCGCTGATGCCAATGACCACACCACCCTTGGCGGTGCCGTCGAGCTTCGTGATGGCCAGCGAACTGATCTGTGTGACTGCGGCAAACTGCTTTGCCTGTTCAAAGGCGTTCTGTCCGGTACTGCCGTCGAGGACGAGCATCACATCATCCGGAGCCTCGGGGAGAACTTTCTTCATCACCTCCTTGATCTTCTTCAACTCGTTCATCAGGCCCACCTTGTTGTGGAGTCGGCCTGCCGTGTCTATCAGTACCACGTCAGCGCCATTGGCCTTGGCGCTCTGCAGGGTGTCGAAGGCCACGCTTGCAGGGTCGGCGCCCATCTGCTGCTTGATGACAGGTACGCCGACACGCTCGCCCCAGATGGAGATTTGCTCCACGGCAGCGGCACGGAAGGTGTCTGCCGCACCGAGATATACTTTCTTGCCGGCTTTCTTAAACTGGTAGGCCAGTTTGCCGATGGTGGTTGTCTTGCCCACACCATTGACACCAACGACGAGGATGACATAGGGCTTGTGGTCCGTGGGGAGATCCCAGCTATCCGTGTCGGAAACTCCCGTCTCGGTGAGGAGCTGGGCTATCTCGTCGCGCAGGATGCCATTGAGTTCCGAGGTGGAGACGTATTTGTCACGCGCCACGCGCTCTTCGATTCGCTTGATAACCTTCAAGGTCGTATCTACGCCCACATCCGAGGTGATGAGCACTTCCTCCAGGTCGTCGAGGACTTCATCATCGACCTTCGATTTGCCGGCTACTGCGCGCGCCAACTTAGAGAAAACACTCTGCTTGGTCTTTTCCAAACCCTTGTCGAGCGTCTCCTTTTTCTTCTTGTTAAACAGTCCGAATAATCCCATAATTAGCTAATTTGATGCAAAAGCAATGCAAGCGAGGGCAATGAGAATTGGTTCCCAGGTTGCCGTGTGCAGCTTATTTTTCTGCAAAGATACGAAAAAACGGACACAAACGGAAGAATTTTTGCCATTTCTTATCAGTAAGCAACAGATGCGGCGGGTTTTGAGGCCATAGACCGAGGCTTTTCGGCCGAATGGCGAGCTCTTGGCGCTGCAAATCACATGGCCTGGAGACGGATGGATGAAAAGGACCCAGCGAACAATGTCTGTCACATTGCCCGCTGGCGAACCTTGTCCGTTACGATACCGACAGGCAGAACAAGCGGCGGTAGAGGACCAACTGGACCACGCCCCTTGCCGTGAGGAAGAGAATGTAGGCCAACCATAGGATATGATTGTGGTCGAGCGAGGCGGGCCACACCTCGGTCTCTGCCAGCAGTATCAGCCCGATGTTGACACCGAAGAAGACGAGGGCGGCAACGAAGGTTGTGGCAAGCATTGCCCGCGTTTTCGTGGTCCCGATGAACACGCCGTCGTAGATGAAAGCCGCCACACCTGCTACGGGTATCAGATAGGCCCAAAAGAGATAGTGGGTGGAAGCCTCCACTACGGACGTGTCGCTCGTCATCAGTAGTAGTATTTCTTTTCCAAAGAGCACATAGACAGTGGTGAACGCCACTACCATGACTGCACCAAAGATCATCAGTCGTCGTGTAGTGAAGCGAAGTTGTGCTATTTCGCCAGCTCCATAGTGTTTGCCGCATAGCGCCTCGCCAGCAAAGGCGAAACCGTCCATGATGTAAGAGAAAAAAGTGAAGAACATGAGCAGCAGTGTATTGGCCGACAACACCAGAGCCCCCTGTCTTCCTCCGAAGGATGTAAACGACGCATTGACGGCCACCATGCAGAGCGTACGTAGGAAGATGTCACGGTTGACTACGAAGAAGCGGTGGAGGGCGGGACGGCTGAAGACTTCCTTGCGATGAGGAAGATAGTCGGCCAGGAGACCGACTAAGCTCGTATGGAGAAATGGCTGGTGAAGTCTGCGTGCGAGGGCTGCCAACGCCACCAGTGCCCCACTCCATTGCGCCACGAGCGTGCCTGTGGCCACTCCTTCCATCTTCCATCCACAAACGACGACAAGCAGTAGGGAGACAACGATATTGACCACGTTTTGGAAGATAGCGACCCACATCGGCGTGCGTGTGTCCTGCATGCCGACAAACCAGCCTGTCAGTCCGTAGAGTGCGAGCATGGCGGGTGCGCCAAAGATTACAATGTCAAAATAGGTCTCGACCAGTGCCACGGCATCGGGAGGCGTGCTCATGAGATAGATGAGGAGAGGGCGAAGCAAGGGTGAGAGCATCAGCAGCAAGACGCCTAGGAATAGTCCGACGAAAAGCGTCCGTTGCAAGATGCGCAGCACTTCCGTTCTGTCTTGTGCGCCGAAGGCCTGCGCCGTCATCCCACTCGTGCCCATGCGTAGAAACAGCGTCAGCCAATAGATGGAGTTGAAGATCATCGTGCCGATGGCTACTGCGCTGATGTAGCGTGCGTCGCCCATGTGGCCTACGATCGTCAGATCGACCAGTCCGAGCAGCGGGACTGTGATATTGCTGACGATAGAGGGAATGGCCAGACGGAGAATATTGCGATTGACAGGATTCATAATGCTGATATGAGAGTATTTCTTATAAATATGCGAGTAATTGGAGTTTGGAACACCATTCTTGCTCATTTTCCGTAAAATTGGTTATTCGTTCCGTAATTTTTATAATCGCTTGGTTGCTGAAAGTACTAACTTTGCAGCGTCATTCAATTTAATGGGTGAAGAAAGACATAAGGTAGAAAGGTTTCAGGAACTGTTAATGGACAGAAAATCGTATTAGTCCTGGGTAACAAAGATTGTACATGGATATTTTGGAATCAAATTGGTTAAATAAATGCGTATGAGAGTCATCTCATGCGCATTTATCTTTTTTTGTCCATTCCTGTCTTTTCCTTTTACCCTTTTACCCTTTTATCCTTTTCAGTCAACTTCAACTTAGAAATCGGGTGTGACATTCGTTTGTGGCAATGGGAGAGCGTCTGGAAAACTATCATCTATTACTCCGTTCATCCTGCTGCCCATGATCTCGCCTTCGCCATTCGGAGCCTGAGGTTCTGCGTCGAAGGAGTCGGGATTGGAGAAGCGAGTGTATTCACCCTTGAAGTCGAGCAGCACATCACCCGTCGCACCCTTACGGTGCTTGGCAATGATGATCTGTGCACGTCCACGGAGATCCTGCCCGTTGCTGTCCTGGTAGATGTGGTAGTACTCCGGTCGGTGTACGAAGAGTACCATATCGGCATCCTGCTCGATGGCACCCGACTCGCGAAGGTCGCTGAGCTGTGGGCGCTTGCCGTCAAGTCCGTCGCGTTGCTCTACGGTACGGTTGAGCTGTGAGAGTGCGATGATGGGAATATCCAGTTCCTTGGCCAGGCCTTTAAGCGATCGCGAAATGGTGGAGACCTCCTCCTGTCGGCTGTTGAAGCGCATGCCGTTGGCGTTCATCAGCTGGAGGTAGTCAATCATCAGCAGTTGTATGTCGTGCTCGCGTTTCAGTCGGCGCGCCTTCGTTCTCAGTTCGAAGACCGAGAGTCCGGGCGTGTCATCGACATAGAGCGGCGCCCCCTGCATCTGCGGCGGACGCTTGTCAAGGCGCACCCACTCGTCCTCCGACAACTGACCGCTGAGAATCTTGCTGCCCGGCACCTCGCAGACGTTGGAGATGAGACGGTTGATCAGCTGCACGTTGTTCATCTCAAGCGAGAAGAACGCCACGGGCTTGCGGTAGTCGATGGCGATATTCTTGGCAATACTCAGGGCAAACGATGTCTTACCCATCGCCGGTCGTCCAGCGATGATGATGAGGTCCGACTGCTGCCATCCCGCCGTCATCTCGTCGAGTTTGGTATAGCCTGTCGGCACACCCGTGAGTCCTCCCGTGTTGTTGGCCGCTTTGAGGAGGATGTCGTGCGCCTGCTTGATGACTGGGTCTATCTGTGTGTAGTCCTGCATCATGTTGCGCTGTGAGAGTTCGAAGAGTCCGCCCTCCGCCTTCTGCATCAGCGCGTCCACGTCCACCGTCTCGTCGAAGGCCTCCGTTTCCACCATAGAAGCGAAACTGATCAGTTGGCGTGCAAGATACTTCTGTTGCAGGATGCGCGCGTGATATTCGATATGTGCCGACGAGGCGACGTGGGAGCTCAGTTCGACGATATATCCCGGTCCGCCTATGTTCTGCAGTTCGCCCTCATGGCGCAGTTCCTCCGTGACGGTCATGATGTCCACGGGCTTCTCCGCCATGTTGAGGGTCTGTATGGCCGTATAGACCTTTTGGTTGCGCGGCTCATAGAACGTATCGGGACGCAGTATCTCCGAGACGACCGTGAAGGCGTCTTTGTCGATCATTAGCGCTCCCAGTACGACACGCTCCAGTTCCAGCGCCTGCGGTTGCAGGTGGCCGTAGGTGGAATCCACGGGAGCCTTGCTGGCCGCTGAACGACGTCCTCCCCCGTTGGCAGTATTATTATTTGATGGCATGATATAAACTGATAGTCCTTTATGATTATTGTCCCTCCCTCACGGCATCCGCCATGAGTGTGAGGTCCGTATGCGAGATACCGTTGCGTTGAAGCAGTTCTCTGTCTTTCTCAAACTCATCCATGATGTGTGGCGTGTTGGGGTAGCGTCCGAAGGTCTCGTGCGCCCCTACCACGTCGCCTGCTATCCAGCGCGCGTACCCCGCGTTGATATAGTCCTCATCCACAGGTTTGCCCGCCAGCAGCTTCTCGTAGATCGGCAGCGCCTTCTGCGGGTTGTCGCCATTGAGTAGCGTCCAGGCCAGCACACGCTGAACGGTGAGGTCGTCGGGGTGGTTGTAGTAGAGCTCATAGAGCGTGTTGAGCGTCTCTTTCACCTTTCCTGCGTTGAGCGCCGCCAGGCAGGTGTTGAGGCGTGTTCTGAAGTTGTTCGGTTCCAACTCCTGGAGTTTGCTCAGGCAGTTGTACGCCAGGAGGTAGTCGCCCGTGGCCATGGCAGCTTTCGCCGTTGCCTTGAGCAGCGACAGACTCTGGCGTCCGTTAGCCAGCAGTCTGCTAAAGATGTCGAGTGCCCCCTGGTTCTGGCCATCGTGGAGGTAGAGACAACCCCGCAGGAAGTCCAGTTTTCCACCCTCTTCTTTGCCCTCCATCGTCTCCAGCAGGAAGCGCAGGCGGTCGTACATTCCCCGTCTAAGGAGGAAGGAACCAAGTTGTAGTTTCGATACCATGAAGTCTTGGTGCTCAAACAATGGCGAGCAGAAGAAGAAAGCCTTGTCGCTCTTTTGGTCCGTGAAGCAGCCCTCTATCTGCGACCGCATCGGCCACAGGCGGAAGAAGCGGTAGAGATTCTGTAGATACAGTCGGCGTACGTAGGTCGGCGAGGCCAGTTCCTCCTTGTCCGCTTGCGGCAAGTCGCCAAATTCTCCGGCAGCCCGCATAGCGTCTCGCAGATTAGCCGGAATGCGGTCGATGATCTCTCCCAAGGCCAGGACGAGCGAGTACTTGTCACTGTCACACATGGGTGAGCGGCCCAGCAGCCCGTGGATCATCTTGGAATTCCCTATCTCCCGCTGCGCCTGGGCGATTCCTGGGTGATGGATGCTGAAAGGAGCAAACCAGTTGGAGAGCACGCGATAGAACGGGAAGCTCTTCATGACGGAGAAGCCTCCGAAATAGATGTCAACCCCCTTTCTCTCCATCTCTCGCATTCGATCGATGCTTTTCTCCACCCGCTCCATGGCCTCCTCGTCGGCATTGGGGTGTAGGATGTCGTTGAGTTCGTCGTTGGGTTTCTCTTCGATGCCAAACCTCCCCATGCGCAGGTTCGACCCCTTGATCATATCGGGGAGAATTTCCTTATGGATGGTAACATTGTCCTTCTCCGCGTTCATGCAGAAGAAAACCTGCTTTTGGAGTTCCAGAAGTTCGGCCCGCGTCTGCTCGTCAGCCGTCAGGCGCACGAATGCCTCCTGCTGGCTTTTGAAAAACGGTATCTCCGGGTGGGACGTTAAAGCCCATCCTGTCAGGGCGCGCTGGCGAAGAGGCTCGCTGGTGGCTCGTGTGTAAATATTGGCCAGCATCAACCATTTGCGCTCGTCATAGACATTCATTGTCGCCAGAGTCACACCGCTGATGATCAGCAGCGCGTCGTTTGGGTCGATCAGTGGCGAGAGCAGGAGACTCTCGAAGAACGTCTGATCGGCCTCTGTCCACTGCAGGGAGATGAAAAGGGCGGAGAAAAGTCGCTCCATAAACGTTTGGTGGCGCGTATAGCGCTCCTTCGTGGCCTCATCCGTTTCGCTGCTCGCCGGCTCCACCATCGTCCTATCGGCGAGGAAGCGCTCCAGGGTTGTCTTGATAAAGTCGTGGCTTCTGTTCAGATGGTTATCAGTGCGAAAGGCTGTGGCGTACACCTCGACGTTCTTGCACCGCCAGGAGACCATCAAGTTGGCCACGACGCGATAGAGGTCGTGGAGCAAGCGGTCGTAGAGTTGATTCCGCTGTGGGTCGGCATAGCCTTGGAGCATGTAGTCGCGCATCATGGCATAATCCTTGCCGATGCGGTCCAAATCGTCATAGCCCACCAGCGACGGATGGCCGTCGTAGATGGGCCGCAACAAGTCGATGGCCTCTTTGAGGCGACCGTCGTAGAGGACTTGTGTGGCCTTCTGGATGGTTTCTTCAAATTTCACCGTCATTGTTTCTCTTCTATCTATATAATGTACGTGCGCGATCTTATTTTATATATCATCATCACCATATCTTATGTCCAGGTCGTAGGATTGCGCTATCTTCGGAGCCTGCCTTAAGTATGGTCGTGTATGGTGATGGAAAGACCGCAGGAGTCGTCAGAGTGGCAGATAGACCAGTTCCTTCTCCTTAAACCATTCCTCGTCAAACCACTGGCTGAGTGGCTCCCGGTCAGCCAGACCACGAAAAGGTCGCAACTCGGCCGTGAGGTCTCCGCCCTTGAGTACAACGAGGCCGTTGGGGTGTGCGTTCTGCTGCTCGCG
>ULKR01026068.1_pt1 | contig 13330 bp, 10 predicted proteins | sample 1951181 | NCBI WGS metagenome assembly ULKR01 (sample SAMEA4835503, study PRJEB28245) | human gut metagenome | biome: gut microbiome; material: fecal sample | place: Denmark | collected 2008 | reverse complement strand
TTTCGAGCCGGAGAAGCCATCTTCCGCCCCCCTCTCCATCAAAAACAACGCCGAACCAGGGAGAACCCGTCCGAGCAAAAGTTCCCCTCCTTCTTCAAGCGTTTCCTTACCCTTATTCCAAATCCTGCCGGGCGCCGCAAACGGCCCGTTTCACTTTCCTGAGCTTGAAAAAGAAAACCATGCAGAATAAATACAGCTTTTGCGGCAGGCAGTGGACGATACCCATCCATCCCGGCCGCCTCAACGCCCATCTCCGCCGAAAGGGATAACTCCACCAATTCTGCTGCCGGTTAATGCTGTCTATGATTTTTCTCCTCTCCTCCATTTCGGCAAGCAGATATTCCCGCGAACGAAAAACCGGAGCAAGGCCCTCCAGCAATTCCCCGCACAGTTCCAACCCCGCCTCCTTGCTTTTTTTCAACTGGCTTTTCATTTCCAGCTCCCTTTTTTCAAAGGCCGCCGCCGTCCGCATGTCGGCAAACCGGAACGCGCTGTTGACAGCGCAAATATTTTTAAGCGCAAACCGGTAATAATATAAGGATATGCCCGGCATTTCATAAATGTTGCCCTGAAGCCATGCGTGGAATCCCATCAAGTCGTCTTCAAAACTGGCCGTCATCCGCAGGGAGCTACCCCATTCGCAGGCGCTCTTCCTGATCATCATGCTTCCTCCGTAATGGGCGGAAGAAGAAAAAGCTCCCGCCTGAAGCGCAACAGCCGGCCTTTCCCCCGGAGCAGCAGGAAAGGCCGGGAATTCAAACGCAATGCCCGGTTCCTCATAGACGCTGGTCATCTGGCTGACCACAGCCACGGCATCCGGGCGTTCCATCACGGCCCAGGCAAAAAGCCTGCATCTCCAGGGGAAGGAACAATCGTCCCCATCCTGACGGAGAATCCATTCATGGGAAGCCAGACCAACCGCCTGCCGGATATGAGGCCCGCGCCCCAGCGGCGTTTCATTCCGGTTTAAGATTACCCGGTACGGCCCCCTGTATTGAGCCGCCATTTCCTGCATGACGGAGAAGGTTCCGTCGGAAGAGCCGTCGTCCGAAAGGATGATTTCCACCGGCCCTTCATAATCCTGCCCGAATACGCTCCGGATAGCATCCCTGATGCTGCTCTCCTCATTATGCCCGGTCAGGATAATGCTGATGGAAGGGAGTTCCGAAGGGTTCATGAAGAAAAAACACGGAAAAGAAAGCGTCAACCATGAAGAGGACCATGTCCTTTTCTGTTTATTAATAAGGCGTCACGTTCATACCGGATTCCAAATCCGGGGTCAAGGGTTGATTTTTATACCAAGGAACTTATGTTGCGCGGACGTTTTGTCATCAAGAATCTCCCCCTTGCGGGCAGGGAGTACGAAGCCGGGAAAACAGGACGAAAGATTCTGCTTTCCCTTACTGCTCCCAACATACACATTTTTTCATAAGCAATTATTTTTTAGAATCATAGAACTCTTAGAACCAGACCTGGCCGGAATACCTCCATACCCCACCGGTTCCATGAGGTCTTGGGACAATTCTCTGTTCATTCATGCTGAATCCGGAATTTCCCAATCGAATTTGGAATTCGCTATGACAGGTTCATTCGCGCACTGATGAATCATGGGAGGAACGATGGATTCGTCCTCCTGCCATCCACCGGTTGCAATGGTTACAGCCCCATCAGAATCATGTTCTCCATATCCTGATTCCCGTTCCACTCACGAAGCAGTTCATCATTCCCCTTACATGCAGAAACCGTTCTTCAGCATTATTATCCCGGCCTATAATCTGGAGAATTATATTGCTGCCGCCCTTCAGTCAGTACTGGTTCAAACATTTCAGGATTTTGAGATCATCATCGTGGATGACGGTTCTTCCGATGAGACTGTTTCCATCATCCAATCTTTTCATGACCCCAGAATTCGCCTGGTTTCCCAAGTTAACGGCGGCGTATCGCGAGCGCGAAACGCAGGGATGAAGAAGGCCATGGGGGCTTACATCGCTTTCCTGGACGGAGACGATTACTGGTATCCCGAGCATCTGGAGCTGGCAGCCGATTTTTTCAACCGTCATCCGGAGATATTGGCCTATGCCAACCGCTACATGAGGGATGAACTGGAGGCCATCCCGCCGCGCCCTCCATCTTATCCCGAATCTATCCGGAGATTGGGGATACGGGGAGTGCTTTTCATGAATTCCAGCAGCGTAATCCTGAATTCGTCTCTTGCGTCCCGGCTTCCCCCCTGGGAAGAAGCGATGCCCTATGGGGAAGACGGCCTGTACTGGACACGGTGCATGCGGGGGACAGGCCTGATCGGGCTGGGAGGCTCCGTCACCTCCATCTACAGGCAGAGAGCTTCTTCCGCCATGCATGACGAGCATTACCAGCATATCTCCCCCCACTCACTCATTGCGCCTCTGCTGAATGAGCTTGAAGCCATGAAAAATCCCAAATGGCAATTTGCCGTCCATTATCTGGTCATCAGGGAATTGCATCCCAAAAGACTGTTATCGCTCAACGCAGAGGAGCGGATTTCCCTGACGGGCAGGATCAGGAAAATCATGCATCCATGCCTGAACCGGCCGTTTTTGGACTCCTATATGAAAGCGTGTTCCGCAAGGGCAGGCATGGAACAATCATTTTCCGCGCTCATGGACAGAACCATGTTCTCCTGCAAATGGCTGGACCGCCTGGAAAGGATGGGACGCTCTCTGTTTTTCCGGTTGCAAACCAATAACGGAATGGAGAGCAAACACCAAGATCCAGTCCGTTCACGCTCATGAATATCGTATACGCTACAGACGATAACGGCGCGCTGGGAACGGGCGTGAGCATTGTGTCCCTCATGGAGAATTTGCCGCCCGGCGATCATGTCGATATTTATATCATGACTGGCGGGTTAAGCGGGGATAATACGGCCCGTTTCCATTCCCTGCAACAGGGCTACAATCTCCATTTGCACTTCATTGACATGAAGAATAAATATACGGATTTCCCCGTCGGTCCCAAATGGTCGGCGGCGACGTATTACCGTCTTGGCCTCGCAGGGGAACTTCCCGCCACGGTAGAACGCGCCCTTTACGTGGATATTGATACCATTTTCAACAGGGACATAAGCCCCATGTATGAATCCGAATTCGGAGATTGCCTCATTGCCGGCGTTTTCACCACGGAAGATTTATCCGAGGAGTCTTTTTCTCGCTGGAAGAGAGAAATGAATCTGGACCGGGACTCCATTTACATCAATGCCGGCGTCATTCTTTACCATATCGGAAGAATACGTGAAGAATGTTTTGAATCCCAGGTTTTATCCTGGGCGAAAAACAATATTCACCGCCTTTCCTGGCAGGATCAGGATATTTTGAATGTATGCTATCAGCAGCGTATCTTGTTGCTTCACCCCATGTGGAACATTTGCGACGGGGCTATCTGGTCCATTCGCTGGGAAGGCGTAAAAAGCTTCAGAAATAATCCCCTAAAGCCGGCAGACCTGCTGGAAGCCGCCAAGCGGCCGGGCATTATCCACTACTGGGGCCATCCCAAACCCTGGCATCCCAACAGCATTCGCCAGGATTACGGATTGTTCTACAAGTATTGGAAGAAATCTCCGTGGAAAGAGGACATCAGGGATTTCCGGAAGCAAAACGATCCCGGCCGGATGTTCATCTCCAAAATGAGATGCCTCCTGGGAAAGGGTAAACGGCTTCTACAAGGCAGGCATCAGTAGAAATACGGAGGGAAGGCCTTATTTTTCTGACACCCGGCCATTTACAAAACCGCCTTTTATGGGGAAATACCGGAGACGGCTATTTTTTTAACAAGCCGGCTCAGCTTCATTCCTGAATTTTTCCGAATCCGGAAAGAACCGCCCGCATACTTCTTCAGAAACGTCTCAACGTTTTATGCCTGATGATTTTTCCGGAGTTTTATCAATAGTTAAAAAAATAATTTATTTATGAAAGTTGATACTATTAAGGGAAGTTCCTATGTCATGACCTGTACAAAAGCTTGTACTGTAAGCGCCATTTTCAATTCCGGAGAGACGTCCATGCTTATTCTGGAAGCAGAGAAAAAAGGGCAATACGGTTTTGCGGCTCCGACGGACGCCGTAGAAGTATCCGATGAAGAAGCCCTGATCACCCAGGTTTTCAAAACAGCCGTTCCAGGGTTGCCAGGCCAGAACGGCATCAGGCAAGGAGAAAATGCCGAATTAAAAAACCTGACGGCTGAGTCCGGGACTTTTGCAGGGGCCGTCAACGCCAACGGAGGCATCAACATCCCGCTGGCCGTGGGGGCGGCAACGGATACGTCAGCGGTCAACCGCCTGTACGCCGCCGGGCTGGCTGCCGTAACTGACGCTTTTTCCGTCAGGTGTTATCCGCTCCTGGCGGATTGCTCGTCTTCCAATGGGACGGTTTTCAAAACGGACAAGGAACCCAATTCCCTTTATTTCAATGTCCCTCCCAATTCCGCCTTTACCGTGAAATGCGGCCTCGTGACCAACGCGAGGCCCATGCACAATTATTCCAGCATCCGGGGGTGGGTGGCCCCGCTGCGGCTGCCGTCTGTCAGCACGAAATTCACGGCCAGGTTCGGCCAGATGACAACGGTTGCGCGCATGGGGCGGGACAGGGACGCGTTTACGCTGGTGCCGGATCAGGCGGCAGGCGGCTACAAGATTGGGGAGATTATCGATATTACGTTTGATCCTATCCGGGACGCGGACGCGGGGGGATACCGCATTCGTGTCCGGGAGATCTATTATTCCAATGCCGAACAGAAATGGAAGATGAAGACGACGCAGGCCTTCGCGCAGGAGACGTCTTCCAATAACGGTTATCCCGTCTGCGTGTACGCGGTGGTTTACGAGCAATACCAGGACGGAGGATATGATACTGAAGACAGGGGTGCGCTGTGGCTGCTGCATGGCGGGAATTCCTCCCGCGGCTGTGTCAAAATCGCCACGGTGAAGGGAGTCCATTGCTTTGAGAGTATTTATCCATTTTCCGGGTACTATCTTGATATGGAGAATACCAACAGCTGGGCGTTGTCCGGAGCTTTCCTTCCTGCGACGATGCACTTGCATTGCAATAACGTCAATCCGGCGTATTACGGTTTTTCCTCCATGGAGAGCAATATCATTGTCTCCGAGGCGGTGGAGGATTTTGTTGACCCGGAAGCCGAAACGACTACTGAAGATTGAGCATAAATGACGCAGCGTCCCCATTCCCGATGCCCAGCAACACCTCTGCGTCCCTATTCAGTTTTTTTCCGCCACGGCAACCGGGTTCCCGCCATCTCCAGCGCACGGCGCACCATTCCGCGCATGCCCTGCGTACCGCAATACATTAAAAGAAGCGTCACACCTCCATAAGAAACGGCCATAAGGAAGGCGCATAAAAACCAGGAAAAGAAAGACGCGGAAGGCTGCAGAGGAACAAATTTCCAGATCCAGCCCATGAACACGGCCGAAATCAAAATCAGCGCCAGCTGGTAACCGAATTGGAACCAGTAATTCATCACATTTTTCCTGAATCCCCAGTTATACAGCATGAAAGGCTTCCATATGCCCACAATAAGTATCAGGCTGGAGATGCCCCCCAGCAAAACGCCGGGCAATCCCCATAAGTAACCTCCGATGATCGCCACGGAAATGTTGATCACGCTTTCCGCAAGAGGAGCCCATACATCCCAGAACAAACCGTAACCGTATAAAAACTGATCCACAACCCCCCGCGTAATGGTGATGAACAGCCTGATAACGAGCAGCAGCATGATTTCCCGGGGAAGGATATAGCCCGCTCCCAGCCAAAGCGTGATGAATGGCTCCAAAAGCTGGTAAAGGGGGAAACATACCGTCCCGGCAATCAGCATGCGCAGGGAAAACAATTCACTGAACACCTTGCGGATTTTTCCCACATTTCCCTCCGCAATCAAGTTGCCCACACTGGCTTCCGTACTGCCGAGCAGGTTATTGACCAGAAGGTGCAGTTTCTCCACAATGGTGGAATAGTTGCCGAAGTAGGCCGCCATCTGGAGGGAAACAAAGGCATATACCAGAAACGGCGTCACCTGGAACTGGAAAAAGCTTCCCAGCCGATGCATAAACAACTGCTTGGTGTATTTAGTGACTTCAGGATATTTTTTGAACAGCTCCTTCCCCAGGGCCACATTGCTCTTCAGCCAGGGATAGACCTGATTTATCTTCCAATTCAGGATGAAGGAATAAATAATGCCGAAGAACAGCTCTATCCCTATCCATAAATAATAGCTTCCCGTATACCATGCAGACAGCATCTGGCATATGATTTTGATGATGGATGCCGTCTGGAAATAAAACGCCACTACGTAATTCCTCTGGTCCGCTCCCAAAAGGGTCTGCCTGTAGTTGGCAAAATACCCGATCAGGGAAGAGGCCAGAAAGGAATAATAAGCAAAATAGATGATTCCATAGGAAAAACCTGTGGAAGGGAAAATAACCGGCAGGAAACAGGAAAGCGCTACTCCAGCCGCAATGATTATCCGCCCTATCCACCGGTACATGTATCCCAGCACGGAGATAATTTCATTAATCCTGGTCTCATCATGTTCAAAGATCGGCTTGTAAAGCACATACCCGATAGCCGTGCTTATCCCAAGTTCCGCCAAATTGAGGAAATTCAGCAGACTCATTAATGTTCCCGTCAAACCGACAAAATCGGCACCCAGGCAATTCAAGAATATCTTTCTTGAAAAAAAGGAAATGAGAAGAATCAAAACATAAAAAATGAGATTGACCCTGGCGTTCAACAGGCTTTTCTTTACGCGGGATTCTTCCATGTTATTTATTCCATCAACCTTATCCTTTCCCGGGAGAAGTTAAAAATATCTGTTTTATTAATAACCGGATTATTTATTCAACCGGCAATATACCAACGGCATATTGCGGCTATACGGGTACGGAAAGCGGTGCCAATCTAGCACAACATCCTGCCGCATCAATATCTTTTTATGAAGCCTCAGCCAACAGGCCTTCACAGGGGATAGAAACCTGGCAGAATCGCCTGTTCCCATGACGCCTCCTTATCGCTCACCGGATAAAAAACAAATTCCTCATTTTTACAGGTTCCATGGACCGGAACAGTTCCATAAAGTGTCCTTGTTTTATTTTTTCTTTTCATCTACATTACCGCCCGTGAGCAAGGGCAGGGTTCTCATCGTTACATATGTTTTTCCTCCGGAGGAAGGAGGCGTAGGCATGGCTGCCTATGAAATGGCCTGCAGCCTGAGCTCCCTGGACTGGGATATCCACGTCCTCACCCGCCCGCTGGATTCACCGGATGAGTCCTTCCGCTCCCACCAATACAGCCCTCTCACAACCCTGCCGGACACCCTGACGAAGGACAGTGCCCGTTTAAGGGAATACCTGGACGGGTTTCTGAAAGATTTCCGGCCGGATGTTATTATCTACCACTCCTGGGCGGACTGGTGCCGGGAAGAATTGCTGGACGCGGCACGGGATTCAGGCATTCCGTTTTTCCTCCGCTCCCATGGTGCAGCTACCAATTTCCGCTCTTTTTTCCGCTTCAATTACCCTCCTTTCTTCGGCCTGAAAAAATGGCTCTGCTCCTTTTTTCAAGTACGCAGGGATATCCTCAACGTATGCCGGAAATCATCGTTAAACCGTCTCGTTTTTCTCGATCCTTACGGGACACTGTTCAAGAGCTTTGATTATTACTGCGCATCCAGAAGCAAACTTGCCCATTACTCCTGCATTCCCAACACATTCCCGGCTCTGAAAAGAACCGCTCCTTTTTTCCGGGAAAAATACGGACTTTCCTCCGCCCCCGTTTTTACCTGCCCTGCCGGCGCCAGCATGAGGAAACGGCAGCTTCTCTTCATCCGCCATGTGAAACGCTCCCGTCTGCGGCATATCATTTTTCTTTTTCTGATTCCCCAGCACAATGCCTACGCGGAACAAATGGAACAAGCCATCGGGGATGACCCCAGATTCAGGATTCTCTACAGGCTCCCCCGTTTGGAAGTAGAAGCCGCCATTATGGAAAGCGATGCCGTTTTCCTTTACTCTTATCAGGAACAGCAGCCCCTCTCCATTCTGGAGGCGATGTCATGCGGCGTTCCCTGGTTCGCTCCGGACGCAGGAGCTCTTTCCACCCTGGAGGGGGGAATCGTCCTGAAAAACACCTCCCCCTCCGTGCTGGAAAAAGCCGTGGAATCGTTGACGGACGAAAAAACACGCAAACTACTGGGGAGTAAAGGCCGCCGGCAATGGGAAGCCTGTTACGCCCCCGACGCAGTAAACCAGGAATGGGAGCAACTGCTTTTTTCCTCCATCCGCCCGGAAGGAAAGCCTCCGTTCGCGTCTTCCATCGTCCGGGAGCATTTACCCACCTGCTAACCTTGCCTCCTCTTTCCAATCCATGCCGTTCAAACGCCTCCGTCCCGTATTAGCCATAGCAGCGGACCTCCCCCTGGGCCGGCTGCTGACGTCTTTCCGTAATAAGGACCGGCGTACGATTCCCTGGATTTTTTCCCTTTTTCATGCTCTGGAATCTCAGGAAGATTTTGACATCCACTGGATCACCCTCAGCAAAGCCGTTTCTGCACCGGAAACCATCCGGATGCGCAACCAGACCATCCATATTCTTCCCCTGGGCAGCATGGGCAGGAATATCCTGACGGCCCATTTCCTGACCGTCCGGAGAATACGCAAGACCCTGAACGATATCCAGCCGGATCTCCTGCACGTATGGGGCGTGGAGCAGGCTTACGCTCTGGCGGGGATTGCCTTCCGGGGAAAGAAGCTCCTTTCCTACCAGGGAGCCCTCACCGCCTACTGCCAGCGCGCTCCGCAGGCCTTCCTCCTCCATATGCAGGCCCTCTGGGAACGGATGGCCGTCAAACATTATGATCTTATCACGTGCGAATCCCCCTGGGCGTGCGGCCGCGTTGCGGAAATTGCCCCCCATGCCCGTCTATCCTGCATGGAATACGGCGTGGAACCTTCCTTTTACCATCTTGCCAGAAAACCTTCCCCGGAACCTTCCTGCCTCTTTGCCGGAACCATTTACGAGTTGAAGGGCATTTCCTACCTGGTGGAGGCCTTTACGCATCCGTCCCTTTCCCATGTCCAGCTGTTCATTGCGGGCAACGGAGCCCTCAGGGAAAGGCTGGAAGCCCTGTCCACTCCCAATATCCACTGGCTGGGCAGCATTTCCCGCGCAGAACTTCAGCAGCACCTTTCCACGGCGTGGTTCCTGGTGCATCCCACCCTGGGGGATTGCTGCCCCAACATCGTGAAGGAGGCAAGAGTCATGGGCCTTCCGGTAATCACCACGGAAGAAGGCGGACAGACTCAATATGTTCAGGACGGCGTATCCGGCTATATTGTCCCTGTCCGCAACAGCGCCGCCGTCAGGGAAGCCGCGCAGAAACTTTCCGTCAGCCTGGATAAAGCCATGTCCATGGGAATGGAGCGGCATCAGGAATGCCGCCGCCTGCTGGACGTAAAGCAGACAGTAACCGGGTGCCTGTCACGTTATCATACCATGCTGTATCCACGCTGATGAAATTATTCCTTATCCATCTGCTTTCCGGGATAGGCCGCCTGCTGCTCAGGCTCAGGGGGGTGCGCACCGGAACAGGCATCATTCTTTCCGGATTTCCCCTCATTAAAAAATTCCCGGGAGCGTCCATCACCATCGGCAACGGAGTCACCATCCACTCCCTGACTCGGATGAATCCGGTACTTTCCCATCACACCTGCCTGGCCGCCCTTTCCCATCAGGCAAGCATCATTCTGGAGGACGGCTGCGGCATCAGCGGAGCCACCCTGGTCTGCGTCAACGGCATCCGCATCGGACGCCACACGCTGATAGGAGCAGACGCGCTGATTCTGGACAACGACATGCACTATCCCCGGAGCGGCGCCAGGTGGGGATCAACCTTGGGGCAGCCCGAACAGGGACAACCCATTTCCATCGGGGAAGGATGCTTCATCGGCGCCAGGGCCACCATCTTGAAAGGAGTCACCATCGGCTCCGGTTCCGTAGTCGCCGCAGGAGCCGTCGTCACCCGGGATGTGCCTCCCGGCTGCCTGGCCATCGGAAATCCCGCAGTAAATAAACCGCTCCCCGAACGTCTCAAACATCCCCGGGAAACACAAAAAGCCATCTGCCCTTGAGCATTTCCCCTGCCTGCCTCAGGGGGCTCCAAAGGCAGACTCTTTCATGACACCGCAAAATCCTACAATTTTATTACCCTCATCCCGGGAACATTGGATTGACATATCCCGATTCCTCGCGGCATGCCTGATTGTATGCGTCCACGCGCCGGCCTTCTCTTTCGCCAGCCTGTTCCAGCTTCCGGTTTTCAACGGCCGCGTGGCATTTTTCCTGATTCTGGCAGGCTATTTCATGGGCCGGAATAATTCCTGGAACAAAGCGTTCAAACGGGGTTATACGCTTCTCATTCCCTTTCTGTTCTGGAATATAGTCATCTCTTTCCTCCATCCGGGAATCATGAATATGGGACTGCCGGAATACTTATGCAACCTTGCAGGCTTCCGCTCCCTTTTCACTCCCGATTTTATTCCTCTTTCCATCAATGGATTGACGGGAGAACCCTTTTCCCCTCCCACATGGTTTTTGAGGGATATCATTCTCTGTTCCCTCATTTCCCCCATCCTGCTGAAATTGAAATATCCGGTTTTTGTCCTGATCCTGATCTGCTTCAGCACGGACTGGCTCCAATACCCCGTGCCGGCCAACAAGATTACCCTTGCTCCATCCACCGTCTCCCTGTTCAGTCTGGGCCTTTTCCTGTCTTCCATCAAACTGGCTGAAGTAAAACACGTTTACAAAAATTCCTTTACTCCCCTCGTCCTGCTCGCCGTAGGAACCGGGTTTCTGCTCAGCATCACCAATTACTTGAGCGTTTGCCAGAATAACCCGGAATGGAACATGCACAAAATACTGGCATCCTATGGAGTATGGAATATCTCCTGGCCGGCTGTCCATTTGAATTCCCTCTGCCCAGTCTTCGGGGCGCTTCTTCTCATGGCCCTTGGAATCTGGCTGGAAAAGAAAATTCCCGTTGCCAGAAAGCTGTCCAACTATGCTCCCGCCTGTTTCCTGATATTCGTTCTTCATTATCCTTTGATCATGCTGATCCCCTCCCACATCTGGAAACAATCCTTTTTCGCTCCCTTTGTATTAATACCGGCCATCATTTTCCTGATCGTCGCATTCTATCTTTTCCTGAGAAAATTCTTCCCGGCCTGCCTGCCCTACGTCGCCAACGACCGCATCACCCATGTTCCCAAAAAAAATTAAGGCCTGTATCCTCTTTCTTCTTTTAACCGTTCCGGCCGCATTAGGCGCCGTCTGGTGCGCCAAACACGCCTACCGCTACCATTTGGCTGTCCATCCCCTTCCCTATTCCCCGGAACAGGGCGCCCTGCTGGAAAAACACCGGCAGGACAAACGCAATGCCCGGCTGAATCCCCATGCCCCCGTGTTGTTCCTGGGTTCCTCCACCATGGAATTCTGGCTGAAAGAAGGGAAACATTCCTGGGAAACCTGGTTTTCCCCTCTGGGATGCCTCAACCTGGGAACCAGGAGCGAGACCACGGGCAACCTGCTCTGGCGCCTCAATGACGGCCTGACAAGCCCGCTGGCGCCCAGAATCATCATCCTGTATTCGGGAGTCAACAATCTGGGAGTACAAAAAAGCCTGGGATGGACGGCTTTTCAGGGAAACGTGGCCATCGTCAAAAAAATCAGGGAGATTTACAGCCCGGAAACGACCGCCATCATTGTCATTCCCCCGCTCATCGCACAAAAAGGGTCGCGCATGGAAACCTTCAGGAATTGTCTGCTGCAACACGACTTTGGAGAAAATGTCCATGTCCTCCCCCTCCATTTCTTCCTTCCGGGAAAAGACGCCAGCCTTTATACTTGGGACGGCCTCCATCTCAACGCCCTGGGATATGAAGCCATTTCGCCTCCGCTTTTCCGCTTCCTCCAACAGCTTTTAAGCAGGAGCAGCTTTTAGGGCTTCACAGGAACAACAAACTTTATCCGCCATTACTCCACGTGATGATTGAATCTTCTCCACCCCATCAGGCAACACTTCCCATGACCCTGTTTCTGGCAGGTCCCACCGGATCGGGCAAATCCGCGGTAGCCGTGGAACTGGCGGAGATGCTGGACGCAGAAATCGTCAGTTCCGACGCTTACCAGGTGTACCGGGAGCTGCCCATCCTGACGGCGGCGCCTTCCCCGGCAGACCGGGAACGGGTCCCCCACCACATGGTTTCCATCATTCCGGTCCAAAGGAACTGGAATGCCACGGAACACTACCACCGCGCCATGCGCTGCATGGAAGAAATTCACGCACGCGGAAAAATCGCCATCGTCACGGGCGGTTCCGGCCTGTACTTCAAATTCCTCTCCCACGGCCTGTCGGAAGCGCCGCCGGGGGACGCTGCTCTCCGCGCCGCTTTCGCGAACTGTTCCACGGAAGCGCTATACGCCAGACTCTCTTCCCTGGATCCGGAAGGAGCGGCCTCGACGGATGCCTCCAACCGGCGTTATGTGGAACGCAATCTGGAAATCGTCCTTGCCGGGGGGAAACCTCTTTCCTTCTGGAAAAGGAACTGGCTGACCCCGCCGCGCGGGCCCGGCTGGGTCATCAGCAGGGATGTTCCTGAACTGGACGAAAGAATAGCCCACCGTGCCGCACGCATGATGCAGGAGGGGGCCGTGGAGGAAACGGCTTCCCTCGGCCCATGCTCCGCCACAGCGGAACGCACCCTGGGCCTGGCGTTGATACGAAGCATGCTGCGCGGGGAAATCTCCCGTGAAAACTGCCAGGGCCAGCTGGCCCTCGCCACCCGGCAAGACGCCAAACGGCAGCGCACCTGGCTGAAACGCGAACAATGGCTCCGGAAACTTCCGGCTTCCCCTTCCGACTCTCCCCGGGCTCTTGCAGAACGCATCATGGAAGAACTGGAACATTCACCCTTGTCCATACGGCGGTAAATATCCGGAACCGTCCCACAGCGGGGAAAATGCCAGACGCCATCCATGATGCATGCCGCAACGAACCTTGGACACAGGATGCGCACTGCAAATTGAGCTTACGCCACCCGCTTAAAAGCCAGAGATCTGTCGAAAGCTCCGCCGAATAACCGGATCGGGATGCCTGTCTTCCGTGCTTTTTGTCTTGGCTTACGGAAACATCTCTGGTTTACAGGGGCAGGCGGCAAAGCCTTTCTCAAGGCGGTCCGCCTTATCACCCCCATATCTTTTCCAGCATCGTGGCACGCATACTTGTAGGC
>ULKR01029739.1_pt1 | contig 13372 bp, 10 predicted proteins | sample 1951181 | NCBI WGS metagenome assembly ULKR01 (sample SAMEA4835503, study PRJEB28245) | human gut metagenome | biome: gut microbiome; material: fecal sample | place: Denmark | collected 2008 | reverse complement strand
CCGTATGTTTCTTATCCGTATGTTTCTTATCAGAATGATTCTTATTCGTATCAGGCATAACCGGCTGATTTGAGGAATCCGCAATCAGTCTTTTGAGTCCCTTGTATTCAAGTGGTGTTACTGCCCTGTACTTTCCTCTTGGCAGGTCACCAAGCTCAATATTCATGATTCTCACTCTCTCAAGCTTGACCACACGGTAGCCAAAGTATTCACACATCCGTCTTATCTGCCTGTTGTAGCCCTGTGTCAGAATAATCTTAAACTGCTTTGAGGACAGCTTTTTCACATGGCACTTTCTGGTTGTCACACCAAGCTCTACAAGCGGTACGCCTCCTGCGAGCCCTCTTATGAAGCTGTCAGATATTGTTTTGTTTACTGTGACAATATACTCTTTTTCGTGTCTGTTGCCGGAGCGCATCATCTTATTTACTATCTCGCCATTGTTGGTCAGAAGTAAAAGTCCCTCTGAATCCTTATCCAGCCTGCCAATGGGATAAATGCGCTTTGGGTAATTAAGATAATCTATCACGTTGTTTTTTTCCCTTTTTTCTGCTGTGCAGACTATGCCGGCCGGCTTATTGAGGGCAATCAGTATCATCTCTTCTTCCTTTGATACTACCTGTCCATTATATGTGACAGTCTGTCCCTTTAGAACTCTGTCACCTGTCTTTGCTGTCACGCCGTCTATTCCTACTTTGCCGGCTTCTATCTGCCTGTCTGCCTCACGCCTTGAGCACACGCCCGCTTCGCTGAGGAATTTATTTATTCTTACACCATTTTCTTCCATACCATATCCTCTTTTTAGATTGCTTTATCCGATATACATAAACCAAGCTAAAGCCTTTTCTACTCTTTACGGCAGCCATTTGCTATGTAGATTAAAACACGGAGACCTTTAAGCCTCCGTGTTGCTTCTTATTATTGTATGCACATCTGTTACTTTGTATTGCTTTTACTGTCCTACTGTCTGGAGATTCTCTGTCTTGATATAAGCTCTGCCATTTGTTCCGGCGCTGTAGGATACTATAGTCCAGTCGCCCTCTGTGCCATATGCTGTAAGTGTTACCTGTTCCTTTAAGAGACCAAGCTCCTTTGCATCTGTGCTTGCACCGTCACGTACCTTTACAACATCCTTTGTCACTACCTGATATTCAGCCGGTGCCTGTGGCTGCTCGGCTGTCTGCTGATTTGCTGCATTTGTATCCGTGGTCTGCTGGTCTGGGGTCTGTCCTGCATTTGCATCCGTGGTCTGCTGATTTGTGGTCTGTCCGGCATTTGCATCCGTAGTCTGCTGGTCTGCAGTCTGTCCTGCATTTGCATCTGTAGTCTGCTGGTCACCACTCTGTGATGCATCATCTGCCTCTGTAGTCTGTGTGTCTGCATCAGACTTCTTTAAATTGGCAATACCTGACGATGTGTACCACTGCTTTATAGCACCTGTGAGTGTTGTCTCAAGCATAGTCTTTAAATTGGCATCAGAACCGACCGCCTGCTCATATGCCTTTTGTACCTCCTCATGAAGGTCTGCAAACTCAGATGAAGCAGTATACTTAGAAATAAGCTCCATAATATCGTCATCGAGTTCATTCTCGCAGTATGTTCTGTTGAAATTACTGTATACATTATTTATAAAGAGCTTTCCGTCCTTATCTGTCTCTATATAAAAGAAGTCAAGTGTAGGTGCCTGTGTATCAACTCCCGTAAACTTTATACTGTTTTTAACAGACACAAAGTATGTTCCCTTTTTCAAACCATTCTTGGTGTAAGGTGTAATGTCATTGACTGACTCATAGTACTGGCTGACAACACCAATATAGCTCTTCTCGTTGTCGCTCATAGGTGTCGCAAGCTTGCCAAGGGTATCAAGGTCATCACCCACGTATGCCTTATAATAATCAGCAAGTAATGTGCTGATATCGTCCTTTGCGTCATTTGTGTAATCCTTTTCAAACTCAAAATCCTTCACCGAAATCTCTGTCTGTGATCCGGCTTCGGTATTGGATTGTCTGCCATTATTGCCTCCTGCGACAACTACTATAAGTATGAGTATGAGTCCTACAAGTACACCTGCTACTCCAACGTATTTTTTATTTTCTGCGCAAAACTGCTTTATATTATCCAATGTTTCCTTGTTAAAAAAGTCCTTCATGTGATTCCTCCATTAACCCAACATATCAAAATCAAAGTATGTGACCGACGCGAATCGAACGCGCACTCGCCGGAGTCGGAGTCCGGAATTTTATCCATTAAACTACGGTCACAAAAAAGTTACCAACTATTTATATCACATCTTTTACTTTTTTTCAATGTTACTTTTTTCTTATTATAGCCTTTTAGTGTTTTATTATAACTTTTTATGCATACTATTATAATTGATAAAAATTTGACAATATATTTCATTTATCTTATTATTTAACTGTTTGGGCATTATATATTGGAAATTTTTTCCGATATGCCATAAAAATATACCATTTTAATTAATAAAATTACTATTTATATAAGGAGCACTATTATGAGTTTCACATTTTTAAACCAGCTTCCAACTCCTGCACAGATTAAGGAGGAATATCCTCTGTCAAAGGAGCTTACCGAGCTTAAAGCGAAGCGCGATGCAATGATTTCAGATGTTATCTGCGGAAAAGATGATAGATTTCTCGTCATTATCGGACCGTGTTCAGCCGACAACGAGGATTCAGTCTGTGACTATGTCAGCCGCCTGACAAATATTCAGGAGGATGTAAAGGACCGCGTAATCATCATCCCTCGTGTATATACAAACAAGCCAAGAACAACCGGCGAGGGCTACAAGGGAATTGCCTCACAGCCTGACCCTGAGAAGGCTCCTGACATGGTTGAGGGTCTTATCGCCATGAGAAAAATGCACATCCGTGCCATCGCAGAGAGTGGACTCACCTGTGCAGATGAGATGCTTTACCCTGAGAACTGGGGCTATGTTGAGGATCTTCTCTCATATGTGGCAATCGGCGCTCGTTCTGTTGAGGATCAACAGCATCGTCTCACCGTCAGCGGCTTCGATGTGGCCAGCGGCATGAAAAACCCTACAAGCGGTGATTTTTCCGTCATGCTCAATTCTGTTTACGCAGCACAGCACCCACATCATTTTGTTTACAGAGGCTATGAGGTTGAGACATCAGGAAATCCTCTGACTCACGTTGTTTTAAGAGGTGCTGTCAGCAAGCATGGCAACACTACAACAAACTACCATTACGAGGACTTAATCCGTCTGCACGAAATGTACGACAAGATGGACGTTGTCAACCAGGCGGCTATCATCGATACCAACCATTCCAACTCCGGAAAGAAGTTCAAGGAGCAGATTCGTATCGCCAAGGAAGTTATGCACAACAGACAGCTTTCCTCTGATATCAAATCACTTGTCAAGGGTCTTATGATTGAGAGCTATATTGAGGAGGGCAGCCAGAAGATTGGTGAGCATGTCTACGGAAAATCCATCACCGATCCATGTCTAGGATGGGAGGATTCAAAGAAGCTTATCTACGACATTGCAGAAATGAATTCTTAAATCACAAATTATACACACATTTTTTTACAAAACACAAGCCACAGGAGTATATATCCTGTGGCTTGCATTATTTTGTCGGTTTATTATTTAATCATATTACTATAAGCAAGAACTGCACTGACTGTTTTGGAATCCTGGATTTTCCCGGCATAAATCATGTCGCACAGCTCCTTTAGGGTGTATATTTCTACATCGATTGACTCGGCATCATCTAGATGCTGCTCGCCCTTTTTCAGGTTTTTGGCAAGATAGACATCTACTTCTTCGTCGCAAAAGGCTACTGTTGTGCGAAGTGAAAGTAAAAACGAGATATCATCAGAGCTGTAGCCCGTCTCCTCCTTAAGCTCCCTTTCTGCACACAGTCTGGTATCTTCTCCCACAAAGTCTCTGCAGCCGGCCGGAATCTCTATTGTCTCCCTCTCGAGAGCGTTTCTATACTGACGCACCATGATTATCCTGCCGTCATCAAGCACCGGAAGCACTGCCGCAGCGCCCTTTCTGTGTGAAACAAAATCCCATTCCTCAGTCTTACCGTTTGCAAACTGCATTGTATCCTTGTATATATCAAGTATTGAGCCCTTATATACAAGCTCTCTTTTTTGCCGTTTCATTTCATCAATCATTTTTCCTGTTTACCTTCTAAATAATTTAAATTCAGAGTACCGTTTTTATTAGAAATCCACCTCTGTGTCATAATAGCAGCATTTGAGAAGCTTCTCCATCTCCTCCTGGCTTGGCTGGCGAGGATTTGAGCCTGTACAAGCATCAAGGATAGCATTTGCAGCAATCTCAGGAAGTCTCTCAAGGAATACTTCCTCCGGTACAAAGCCCTGCTCTGTTGGATAGCTGTCTGCTCCGTAATTCTTGATGCAGTGTGGGATATTCAGATCATCATTCATGCCACGTAAGTATTTGATAAGAAGCTCAACCTTCTCATCAAGTGTCTCTCCACCCAGTTTCATAAAATCTGCTATTACGCCATAGCGTTCCTTTGCTGTCTCATCCTTTGCATTAAAAGCAATAACCTTTGGCAAATACATGGCATTGGCTGCTCCGTGGATGATATGTGCACCATAATCTGCAAAAGCTGCGCCTGTCTTGTGTGCCATGGAATGAACTATTCCAAGTAGTGCGTTGGAGAATGCCATTCCTGCCAGACACTGCGCATTGTGCATCGCATCTCTCTTTGCCATATCACCATTGTATGAATCAATCAGGTCATGCTGTATCATCTCTATTGCATGGAGTGCAAGCGGATCTGTAAAGTCGCTGTTGGCTGTTGATACATATGCCTCGATGGCATGTGTCATGGCATCCATTCCTGTGTGTGCAACAAGCTTCTGTGGCATTGTCTCTGCAAGCTCAGGGTCTACGATTGCAACATCAGGTGTTATCTCAAAGTCTGCGATTGGATATTTGATACCCTTCTCATAATCTGTGATGATTGAGAACGCAGTAACCTCTGTTGCTGTGCCAGATGTAGATGAAATAGCACAGAAATGTGCCTTCTTTCTAAGCTTTGGAATACCAAATACCTTGCACATATCCTCAAATGTGATATCCGGATACTCATACTTAATCCACATAGCCTTTGCTGCATCTATAGGTGAGCCACCACCAATTGCTACAATCCAGTCCGGTTCAAACTCAGCCATGGCAGCCGCACCTTTCATGACTGTCTCAACTGACGGATCCGGCTCAATTCCCTCAAAAAGCTTTACTTCCATACCTGCTTCCTTCAAATAAGCCTCGGCTTTGTCTAAAAAGCCAAATCTCTTCATTGAGCCTCCGCCCACACAGATAATAGCCTTCTTTCCCTCAAAGCTCTTTAATGCCTCAAGCGCACCCTTTCCGTGATATAAATCTCTTGGTAATGTAAATCTCTGCATTGTAAAACCCTCCATATGATATTTTAATTATATAGTTTCTCCCTTGTAATATTTATAAAAATCGCAGCCATCAACACTGAATAGTTACTAAATATTACATTTATTATTTTATAACATTTTACTAATTTTGTCACGTACCATTATCTATTTTTGTGAATACAAGATATTTTATACATATATTTTTATGCAATATATACAATTATCTTCAGTAGTAATAAACAGTTACCGATAATTTATTTCATACCAATAAGCACTACATTGTAAAAATCGGCTGCATTTACGTTTTTATTTTTTGCAAAAAAGAAAAGGCTTCATACGAAGCCTTTTCAAATGTACATGTTATTATGTCAAACCGACAATACGCTAATGCTCTACTTTGCGTAATCCACTATACGTGACTCACGTATTACATTAACCTTTATCTGACCCGGATACTCTAACTCAGACTCAATCTGCTTAGATATATCTCTGGCCATGATAACCATGTCGGCATCACTGACCTGCTCAGGAACTACCATAATACGAATCTCTCTACCTGCCTGAATAGCAAAAGATTTCTCTACCCCTTTATAACCATTTGTAATGTCCTCTAACTGCTGAAGACGATTTGAATATGTCTCCAAAGTCTCTCTTCTTGCACCCGGACGTGCCGCACTGATTGTATCAGCTGCCTGTACGAGACATGCAATAAGTGACTCCGGTTCAACATCACCGTGATGTGATTCTACTGCATTAATCACAAGTGGTGACTCTTTGTATTTCTTACATAATTCGGCACCGAGCTGGATGTGTGAACCCTCCATCTCGTGATCTACTGCCTTACCTATATCATGTAATAAGCCTGCACGCTTTGCCATTCTGACATCCTCACCAATTTCAGCAGCCAGTAAACCTGCCAGCTGTGCAACCTCGATAGAATGCTTTAACGCATTCTGACCGTAGCTTGTTCTAAACTTCATCTTTCCAAGAAGACGCACAAGCTCCGGGTGAATACCATGTATGCCCACCTCAAGTGTGGCAGCTTCACCCTCTTCACGAATCATATTATCGACTTCTTTTTGAGCCTTCTCAACCATCTCCTCTATACGGGCCGGATGGATTCTTCCGTCAACAATAAGCTTCTCAAGAGCTATTCTTGCAACCTCTCTTCTAATTGGATCAAAGCTTGACAAAATAACTGCCTCAGGTGTGTCATCTATAATCAGATCTACACCTGTCATAGTCTCGAGAGTACGGATATTACGTCCCTCTCTTCCTATGATACGTCCCTTCATCTCATCATTCGGAAGCGATACTACTGAAATAGTAGTCTCAGACACATGGTCTGCTGCACATTTCTGAATAGCTGTAACCACGTAATCCTTAGCCTTACGGTTTGCCTCTTCCTTTGCTTTGTTTTCCATTTCCTTAATCATTTTTGCAGTATCAAGTTTTACATCTTCTTCAATGGTCTTTAAGAGATATTCTTTAGCTTGCTCGGAGGTTAATCCAGAGATTCTTTCAAGTTCCTGTAAACGCTGCTCGTTAAGCTTTGATATTTCAATCTTCTGCTTCTTGAGTTCCTCTTCCTTAACTACAAATCCGGCTTCACGCTTCTCGATAGCTTCGAGCTTCTTGTCGACATTTTCTTCCTTCTGAACGATACGACGCTCATTACGGGAAATCTCGTTTCTACGCTCTTTGATTTCCTTATCCAGATCATTCTTAGCCTTTATAGACTCTTCCTTGATCTCAAGCATAGACTCGCGCTTCTTTTCCTCCGCAGTCTTTACAGCCTCATCAATGATTCCTCTTGCCTTCTCCTCAGCATTTCCGATCTTGGAGTTAGCAGATTTCTTCTGGTATAAAGCGGCTGCAAACCATACAATCAATGCAGTAATAATAATAGAAACTACAGCAGTAATGATATACGGTAGCATTACAGGAGCACCTCCTTTATTAAATTTTCATTGTATTTCACAAATTACAACAATTAAATTCTATACTTTTTGGTGCAAATTGTCAAGGTAATTGTGATCTCATTGCTGAAAGAATCTGGCTGCTCTTAAAGCCCCTGCGCATAAGAAACTGGTATATCCTGCGAAACTCCTTTTCATCACAGTTATCAGGATCATAGTGTTTCTTTTCAAGCAGCTTTGCTATATGTTTCTCTTCATCAGCAGTGTATTCGCTGTCTATGGCACAATTTATATCATCTCTGCCTATGCCCTTTGCCATAAGCTTCTGCTCAAGCTGCCTGCGGCTTAAGCTGTCCTGATGATACCTGACATATGTGGAAGCAAATCTGTAATCATCAAGATAATGAAAGCTCTTGACATAATCTATTGCTGCATCCACACAGCAATCCGGATATCCGCCCTGTGTGAGCTTTTCCCTAAGCTTTCTTTCACTCCTGTCCATCTGTTCAAGCAGATGCAGTGCTCTCTTTTTGGCTCTCTTTCCTACCACCTCAGTTATCAGCTTTTCGTAATCCGCTTCACTGATAAAGGCTCCATCCATAATAGAGTACCGCACGGCCTCTGTACGGTACAGCACACATGTCGTGCCATTATCAAAGGTCGTGCGGTATTTGCCTTTACCAATATTCTCATATCCGGTAATCTCTATCATATATAACCCTGCTCACTTATTATTCTTCTGCTTCAGGCTTTTCAGAGTCTTCCTGTACTGCAGCATCTTCGTCCTCAGGCTGTGTAAAGTAAAAATCCCTTACCTTTGCCTCAAGCATATCAAAAAATGCCGGATTCTCATGGATATAAGTCTTTGCATTCTCACGACCCTGTCCTATCTTGTCTCCCTCGTATGCGTACCATGCACCGGATTTGTTGACAATGCCTGCATTTACTGCAAGATCAAGCACATCTCCTTCTCTTGAGATACCCTGGCCAAACATGATATCAAACTCTGCCTCCCTGAAAGGAGGAGCTATTTTATTCTTAACAACCTTTACGCGGACATGGTTGCCGACTATCTCACCGGCCTGCTTGAGTGACTCAGTTCTTCTGACATCAAGACGCACTGATGAATAGAACTTTAATGCCCTTCCACCTGTGGTAGTCTCAGGATTTCCAAACATCACACCGACCTTCTCACGAAGCTGATTGATGAATATAACGATACAATTTGACTTGCTGATAACTGCCGTGAGCTTACGGAGCGCCTGGCTCATAAGCCTGGCCTGAAGTCCGACATGGGAATCACCCATATCTCCGTCAATCTCGGCCTTTGGTACGAGTGCCGCAACAGAATCTACAACCACGATATCCACAGCGCCGGAACGTACCATTGTCTCTGTTATCTCAAGTGCCTGCTCACCGCAGTCCGGCTGTGAAATATAGAGATTGTCAATATCAACACCTATATTTCTGGCATATACAGGGTCAAGCGCATGCTCTGCATCTATAAAGCCTGCTATGCCGCCTCGCTTCTGTACCTCTGCAACACAGTGGAGTGCAACCGTTGTCTTACCTGATGACTCCGGTCCGTACACCTCAATAATCCTGCCCTTTGGAAGGCCTCCGAGTCCTAATGCAATATCAAGGCTTAATGAGCCTGTAGGTACTGTCTCTACATTCATATTGGCTGAATTGTCACCAAGCTTCATGACAGAGCCCTTTCCGTATTGTTTCTCAATCTGCGCGATGGCAGCGTCTAATGCTTTTAATTTATCTTCCTTTGCCATAATAATCTCCTATCCTCTCGCGAACAAACGTTCGTTCTGTTATTATAATAATACACTTCTATTCAATTGTCAACAAATAAATTGGAATAATTACAGAATCAGATAGCTGCACGTGCTGCTGTTTGTGCCTCACGCTATACTCTAAAACAGCTATAGCTAAAATACTCAAAAATATATAAATAAAACATAATTAAAAAGACAGTTGCTTTCACAACTGTCTTCATTATACACATAATCTCTCACTAACGTCAAGTCCAAATTCAACCTTGAAATCCTTACCTAGTTTCTTCCAAACTCAGTAAGCACAAGTCCGTCATTTCTATCGAGTGTCATGCCGATGCTCCACTCATTGATGAACAGAAGAAGCGGATTTCCCTTCATGTCGACAACCTTCTTCATATCGCTTGTTCCGTTAATTGTATCTACATTGACCTCATCCTTGTTCTCAATCCATCTGATATGCTCATATGGCAGATTCTCAAGTCTGATCTGCACATTGTACTCATTTTCAAGTCTGAATTTAAGCACGTCAAACTGAAGCACACCGACCACGCCGACTATGATTTCTTCCATGCCGCCCTTGTACTCCTGGAACATCTGGATAGCACCCTCCTGCGCTATCTGTGTGACGCCCTTCACAAACTGCTTTCTCTTCATGGAATCAACAAGTGATACCCTCGCAAAATGCTCAGGTGCAAATGTCGGGATGCCCTCAAACTCAAATTTATCCTTTGCTGTCGTGAGTGTATCTCCTATAGAGTATACGCCCGGGTCAAACACACCTATGATGTCGCCCGCATATGCCTTGTCCACTATTTTTCTCTCATCTGCCATCATCTGCTGCGGCTGTGAAAGCTTTAGGCTCTTGCCTCCCTGCACATGGTATACCTCCATGCCGGCTGTAAACTGCCCGGAGCAGATTCGCATAAATGCTATTCTGTCCCTGTGATTTTTATTCATATTGGCCTGAATTTTGAATACAAATGCAGAAAAATCCTCTGAAAAAGGATCAATCATTCCGATGTCAGATTGTCTTGCTGTCGGTGCATATGTCATCTTAAGGAAATGCTGTAAAAATGTCTCAACACCAAAGTTTGTAAGAGCAGAGCCGAAAAATACAGGTGAAAGCTCTCCCTTTGTGACAAGCTCCATATCAAAATCGGCACTGGCGCCATCCAGCAGCTCAATCTCATCCATGAGCTGACTTTTAAATTCCTCTCCGATCTCATCGGAAAGAGCCGGATCATCTATATGAATAATCTTCTCCGAGCCCTCTTTTGTACCCTTTAAGGTATCTGCAAAGGTCATGACCTCCTTGCTGTTTCTGTCATACACACCCTTAAACTGCTTTCCTGAGCCTATCGGCCAGTTGATAGGACATGTCGCGATGCCCAGCTCTTTTTCGATGTCATCGAGAAGCTCAAACGTATCGTTGGCATCACGGTCCATCTTGTTTATGAATGTAAAAATCGGAATATGTCTCATGACACAGACCTTAAAGAGCTTTCTGGTCTGTGCCTCAACACCCTTGCTCGCATCAATTACCATGACGGCCGAATCGGCTGCCATGAGTGTACGGTATGTGTCCTCTGAGAAATCCTGGTGTCCCGGTGTATCAAGGATATTGATGCAATATCCGTCATAATTAAACTGTAATACAGATGAAGTAACCGAAATACCTCTCTGCTTTTCTATTTCCATCCAGTCTGAAACAGCATGCTTTGCCGTAGCCTTTCCCTTTACTGAACCGGCCTGGTTTATTGCCCCTCCGTACAAAAGAAACTTCTCTGTCAGAGTAGTCTTTCCTGCATCCGGATGGGAAATTATTGCAAATGTTCTTCTTTTTTCTATTTCCTGTCTTAAGTTATCCACTGATATTTCCTCCAAACAAAATCAGAGTATAGTATAGCTTAAAACGGTTTCCATTTCAAGACACTAAAAATTTATGTATCAGTCCATCGTCGATATGACAATATTTGATGCCCCGATATTTGTCTTGCGCTTGATTATATCCTCTATCTGAGCTCTCTTTTCATCAGTCACATCTTCCTTTCCCACAATCACATCACAGCATTCATCACTGAGACTTACCACAGCATTCTTAAAGCCCTTTGCCTCCAGCATCATCTGGGCATCCTCCTCCATCTGTGCATTTTCCGTCAGCTTCACCATGGCATCGACCGCACTCTTCTTCTCGGCCTCTGACACTCCTGCATCATCGATAATCTTCTGCAGAGCCTCCTTGTTCTTTGAGCGCACCTGCTCGCGTCCCAGCTTCACCTGTGCCACACATTCCTCGCTCTCTGTGGATGCACTTGTCAGTACCGTTTCGCCGGCATTTAATATTTCCTCTGTCGAGTCTGTCTCAAGCGCAACCTCATCTGATGCCTGTGTATCCTCACATTCCTTAGACTCCTTTGTATCTGCCTTTCCATTTACAGCTTCGATTTCAGTGGAAAGCACATCCTTTGCATTCATAAAGGTATCCCTGTTATCGTAGCTTATGTAACCGACCACTGCCAAAAGAAGTGCAAGTGTCGTAATAATTATCTGATTTTTATGGCTGCCTTTCTTCACTTTTATTCCTCCCTGGATATCATTTTTGCTATTTTTATTTTATGCATGGGCACATCAAATAATGCAGAAACCGCATTAGAAATATCGTTGTTTACCTGTGGGTTTCCTCCGCCCTGCGCTACCACAAGCACTCCTGAAACAGTCGGTTTGTCCGTGCTTGTGACATAAGGTACGCTTGCATCCTCGTCATCGTATATGACCGTAGTCTTTTCAATGCTCTCCGAGGTCTCCTTAGTATCCTTATCCACTATCCTTGTGCCATCGTCTGACAGCGTAATCATCACAGATACCTCACCCACACCGTCCATCCTTTCAAGAATACCCTCAAGCTTTTTTTCAAGCAGCTTCTCATATTCTTCATCATCGTAGGTTCTTTCACTTACTGACTTGGCTTTAGCTTTCTTTTGTGAATTACTACAGATCTTTTTATCCTCTTTTACCGGAAGCACCACAATAAGAAGCAGTACTCCGACAAGTAAAATCACTATGTAGTCAGTTTTCTTCAGCTTCGAAAGCCGTAAACAAATCTGTCGTATCCGCGTCATATTCATACGAAATCCCCTCTATTTTCTTTGTAAGCTCAGCAAATCTCATGTCATATTCATACCCTGCCGCAAGAGGTTTTAGAATAATGACCGCCAAAAACACCCCAAGCATAAACCTAAAGTACCTCCTGTACTGCTCCTTTGGCGTTAAATATGTCATTACCATGAAAAAAAATGCCAGATACAAATAACTCTTCATGCCCTATCAACCTCCCATAAAGCTTGTAGATGCACATACTATCGCAATCACTATAAAAAACAATATAGATGCATCTCTTATCACGATATAATACAGATTTCCTGCCCTGGCAACGGCTTCTATGCCCTCCACAATCCTGTTATCTGAAACCGGCTGCAACGCAGCGGAAAGCAATCTGTACATCAGCGAAAAGATTAGTGTTTTTACAAGAGGGGTCAGTACAATGAAAAAAAGCACGATAATCGCAGCCATACCAACACTGTTTTTTATGAGCATCGCACAGCCAAGCATAATTTCACCTGCACCCTGCCCAAGCCTCCCCACACCCGGTATCGCCTGAAAACTTTTTAAGATAAGGCTTTCCGATATTTTGTCCTTTGCGGGAGCAATCATGGCCTGGACTATGCCTATGCCTGCCACTATCTTTATGGATGCCTTCATTATTTTTGTAACTGCTGATTCAATAAACTCGGCAAGCTTTTCAAGCTTCTTTTCACTTGATACGTGATTAAGCACCTCAAGCACCAGAAACAGATGAATTCCCGGTATGAGCACCAGCTTTATAAGCCACTCCACTACATAAATAAGCACAAATGCCAGCATGTAAAAGCCTGATGCCGAAAATCCTTTTCCGGACGCAAGAAGTACTGTCGCATATGCCGGCACAAGCGCTGTAAGATAAGTCAAAAGCACATCAATACAGCCCTTTGCCACATCAGACAATACAAAAAAAGATGCCATAAGCATTGATATAACCGATGCATACATAAACAGAAAGCTTACATTGTATACATAATCCTGCCGCCAGAAAATAAGCCTTGAAAACACCATAAAAAGTATCGTATAGCACAGCACATTTATAATAACAGGCTTCACCGCCGCTATCTCATAAAAAAACAGCTCATAAATATACTCACAGATTTTTTCACCGGCCTT
>ULKR01018857.1_pt1 | contig 13431 bp, 9 predicted proteins | sample 1951181 | NCBI WGS metagenome assembly ULKR01 (sample SAMEA4835503, study PRJEB28245) | human gut metagenome | biome: gut microbiome; material: fecal sample | place: Denmark | collected 2008 | reverse complement strand
TAGCCGATGGCGGGAAATGTCTGCCATCGGCATGCTTAAAATTATCAGACGTTCTTCGCGCCCCACTGCTCGAGCAGAGCTTTTGCTTCCTCTTTGCTCTTGCCCCAGCTTTCGAGGATCTCGTAGCTGTTCTCACCTATGCGGGGAGCGAGCTGCGGACGGCGATCTTCGTCGCTGACATCCGAGAAATCGGCAAAGTACGCGCAGTGCTTGTTCGATGCAACATCCGTTCCCTCCCACTCGGGATACATCGGGAAGTTGACCCACCAGCCGAGGCGGTTGTATTCCTCGTCTTCCCATGCTTCCTCGGGCGTGAGCACCGGGCAGCAGGGCACACCGGCTGCATCGAGCTTATCATAAGCTTCTTTGGAATCGTCAAAAGTGTTGATCCAGTCGGTGATGATCTGCTCTACAAGGGTATGGTGCTTGCAGCGGTCCGGCATCGTCACAAAGCGCGGATCTTCCTTGTATTCGGGATGCCCCATGCAGTCGCAAAGTGCGTTCCACGTTGCGGGAGATACTGCGCCGATGACCATGGACATGGTTTTGCCGGTGTAAATACCGTAGGGGCAGAGATTCGCATTGTGGTTGCCGCTGCGCCCCTGAATATGACCCTTGTGATTGTGGATCTGAAGTGTGCTGGAGTTTATGTGCAGGACATTGCGTACAAGGGAGAAGTCAACAAACTGACCGCGGCCGGTCTTGAGCTTATGAATATAAGCAAGCAGCGTCGATGCAAACATACCCTCTGCGCCGCTGGTATCGCCTATAACGGAGCCGATACGCGTCGGTGCTCCGTCGGCTTCGCCGGTCTGGGCGTTTATGCCGCTCATCGCCACCGCGCATATATCATAGGAGGGCTTGTTGCTGTACTTCGACGGCTTCACGCCAAACGGGGTAAGCGAGGCATAGATTATGCCGGGATTGACCTTGCGCATTTCCTCGTAGCCCAGGCCGAACTTTTCCATAAAGCCGGGCTTATTTGAAACAAGAACAATATCAAAATTTTTGACCTGCTCAAGAATGAGCTTCTGAGCCGCAGGATCGCTGAGCTTCATCTCAATTGACTTCTTGCCGCGGTCTTTTCCGCATGCATAAGTCGATATGCCGTTTGCAACATATGCAAATCTGCGTCCGGCTTCGCCGCCGGGCACCTCGACCTTTATAACTTCCGCACCGTAATCGGCAAAATACGAGCCGACGATCGGTCCGGCAGCGTTGGTCGTAAAATCGAGAACTCTTACACCTTCAAGCATTTTCATTGTTTTTTCCTCCCATCATAGTCAGTTTAGCCCAAATCTCCCCGGGCAGAATTCTGTCCGGAGAGACCGGTCTATAATATTTCAAAGAAAGGGATATTGTTTATCAGATGTTGCTTGCGCCCCACTTTTCGAGCAGAGCCTTTGCTTCTTCCTCGGTCTTGCCCCACTCCTTGAGGACCTCATAGTTGTTCTCGCCGATGCGGGTGCTGATATTTGCAGGGCGATTCTCGGGGTGTTCATCAATGGTGGAGAAGTCTGCAAAATATGCGCAGTGCTTGTTGGAGATGATGTCGGTGCCTTCCCACTCTGGGTACATGGGGAAGTTGACCCACCAGCCGAGGCGGTTGTACTCTTCGTCTTCCCAGACTTCCTCAGCGGTCATAACGGGAGCAACGGCTACGCCGGCCTTTTCCATCATTTCATATGCTTCGCGAGTATCGTCAAAGGTCATGAGCCAATCGGTAATGATCTGCTCGACCTTCTCGTGATTCTTCGATCTCATAGGCAGAGTTGCAAAATCAGGATCGGTCTTAAGGTCGGGGCGGTTCATGCAGTCGCACAGGGGATTCCAGGTGCTCGGTGCAACGGCTCCGATAACGATGGACATGGTCTTGCCGGTGTAGATGCCGTAAGGCGACATGTTGGAGTTGTGGTTTCCGGAGCGGTACTGGATGTGGCCCTTCTTGTTGTGATACTGGAGGGTGTCGTTGATGTGAACGAGGTTGCGGACGAGCGAGAAGTCAACGAACTGGCCTTCGCCGGTGCGCTGCTTGTGGAACAGAGCGAGCATCAGAGCCGCGAAGAAGCCCTCTGCGCCGATCATGTCGCCGATAACCGAGCCGATACGGGTGGGGTTGCCGTCACGCTCGCCGGTCTGAGCGTTCAGGCCGCTCATTGCAACTGCGCAGATATCGTACGACGGCTTGTCGCTGTACTTATTGGGCTTGTAGCCGAACGGAGTCAGCGCACCGTAAACGATGCCGGGGTTTACCTTCTTAACATTCTCGTAGCCAAGGCCGAACTTTTCAAGGAAGCCGGGCTTATTAGAGGAAATAATAACGTCATAGTCCTTTACGACGTAAAGCAGGAGCTTCTGTGCGTCGGGGTCGCTGAGCTTGATCTCAACGGACTTCTTGCCGCGGTCCTTGCCGCAGGCGTAGGTGGATATACCGTTGACATAGAACGCGAACTTTCTGCCGCCCTCGCCGCCGGGGACTTCGACTTTGACTACTTCTGCGCCGTAGTCGGCAAAATAGGTACCTGCCTTGGGGCCGGATGCATTGGTGGTAAAGTCAAGAACCTTGATGCCTTCGAGCATTTTCATATCGTTTTCTCCTTGTATTTTTTAATTTAAATTATTCCGTTTTTCTCAAACTCGGCTATCTGCTCATCGCTGTAGCCGACAGCTTTGAGGTATTCCGCATTGTGCTCGCCTTTTCTCGGGGGGAAAAGCTCCTGGCGAGCCGGGGTTTCTGACAGCTTAACTGCCGAGCCTATCATTTTCACGCTGCCGTAACAGCCTGCGGGGTCGGTCATCTCATAGACCATGTCGCGCGCAAGCACCTGAGGATCCGCAAAGACCTCTTCAAGATTCTTTACGGGTGCCCAGCAGCAGTCAACGCCCGTGAGCTTTTCTATCCACTCCGCCTGCGTCTTGGACTTGAACATTTCGCGCAGACATGCGAACATCTCGTCCTGCTTTGTCAGATCACGCTGCCAGAGCTTGAACTCCTCCTTGCCGATGGCGTCGCAGAAATTTGCCCACAGATGCGGCTCTATCGCGCCGATGCTGATGTATCTGCCGTCCGCAGTTTCATAGACCTCATAGCATGCATTCTGTCCGTTGAGGATATTCTCTGCCGCCTTGGGCGATACGCCCTTGACGAAATAATCGTTTGCCAGAACAGGCAGCCACGAAACCGCTCCGTCGAGCATCGACGTATCAACATACTGACCGACGCCGTTCTGCTTTACGCCCATGAGCGCAATGAGAATACCTATGGCCGCATACAGTGCGCCGCCGCCGATATCAGCGATCTGAACGCCGGGGATGGTCGGTGTCTGTCCCTTGCGGGCTGTAAGGCCGAGGATACCTGCGTAGCTTATATAATTAAGGTCATGCCCCGAGGTCAGGCGATACGGGCCGGTCTGGCCGTAGCCTGACAGGGAGCAGTAAACTATCTTCGGATTTATGGCCTTTATCGTTTCGTAATCAACGCCCAGCTTTTTCACAACACCGGGGCGATACTGCTCAAGTACAACATCTGCGTCTTTGGCAAGCTTATAGAATATTTCCTTTCCCTCTTCGCTTTTGAGGTTCAGGGTTATGCTTTTCTTATTGCGGTTGACCTGGAAAAAGGCTCCGCCCGTGTCGCCGATCTTGGGAACGCCGCCGCGGAAGAGGTCGCCGCCCTTGACAGCTTCAACTTTGATGACCTCTGCGCCGAAGTCGGCAAGAATCATCGAGCAGAACGGGCCGGGAAGCATTGTGCTCAGGTCAAGAATTTTTATACCTTCAAGCGGTAATGCCATTAGAGCACCTCCTTGCACTTATCGGGGGGTCTGAAGAGATCCCCCTTTTATAGTTCTTACTTCTTTTTGCCAAGGCCGATCGCCTTTGCGATGATGCCAAGCTGAACCTCGGAGGTTCCTGCCATCAGGCGATAGTGGCGGGTATCGACGAACTGACGTGCGATTGCGTTCTCGCGCAGGATGCCGGGGCCTCCCCAGATCTGAACGCCGAGGTCGGAGATCTTGTATGCAAGCTCGCTGGTTGCGTACTTTGCAATGGAGACCTGAGTGTTGACGCTCTCGCCTGCCATAAACAGAAGGGTCAGATGCTCAACATAGCTTCTTGCCTGGTCAAGCTCTGCCGCTGCCTTTGCTATCTCAAACTGCCAGTGCTGATATGCGCCGAGGGGCTTGCCGGCAACAAGGCGCTCGTTTGCACGCTGCACGCACAGCTCAAATGCATACTCGGCCATGCCGAGGGTACCCCAGGAGCCCATAAGGCGCTCTTTCTCGAGGTGCTGCATAAGGTAGTAGAAGCCGCGGTTTTCCTCGCCGAGCAGATTCTCTTCGGGAACAACGACATCGTGGAAGATGTACTCGGATGTATCCTGAGAGTTCAGGCCGATCTTGTTGAGCAGCTTGCGCTCGAAGCCCGGTGCGTCGGTAGGAATGATAAGAAGGCTTATGCCCTTGTGAGGCTTCTCGGCATTGGGATTGGTGACGACCGCAACGATCGCATAGTCGGAAACCATACCGTTGGAGATATAAATTTTTCCGCCGTTTACGATGTAATTGCCCTTACCGTCCTTAACTGCACTGGTTTCAATGTGAGCAAGGTCGGAACCGTGCTCTGCCTCGGTCATGCAGATGCAGATGCAGGTATCGCCGGATGCCACGCCGGGGAGGTACTTTGCCTTCTGCTCCTCGGTGCCGTGTGCATAGATGTAGGGGGCGACGGTGTCACTGCTAAGACGGGTCAGGACGCCGTTAAGGCCGCGCTTATTGAGTTCTTCGCCATATACGATGGAATAGAGCATGTCAAGCTCTCTGCCGCCGTATTTCTTATCGAGCCACAGGCAGCCGTAGCCTGCATCGCCGAATTTTTTGAAGGTCTCCTTGCCGACGGAATGGTTCTTCTCCATGTCCATGTAGTAGGGAACGATCTCTCTGTCGAGGAATTCGCCAAACTCTTTACGGAATGCTTCATGCTCCTCGGTGAAGGGCAGAAGAGATTTTTTAGGTAAGCTTTGCATTTGTATTCTCCTTTCAGATACTTTTTATTGAATTGCTCTGCTCACAGAGCATATTACTTATTTCTTTTTTCCTTATTAAATGCTTTTACAAGCTGCTGGTTGCGGTTTTCGATCTTTATCGCGGTATCGAGATCGCCGACCGATTCCATCATGTTCAGAAGCTGCTTGCTGTACCGCAACGCTTCGGATGAATATCCTGCAAGCACTCGTGCCTTTTCCATGGCCGCGTTATCAAGCTCGGAAAGCGGATAGCAGCCGGATGCATAGCCAAGGGACATTGCCTCGTCAGCGAACATATACCTGCCCGTGAGCAGAATATCCCGCGCAACGCCATCGCCTATCAGCCGCGGCAGCATGTAAGCGCAGCCGAGATCTCCGCAGCTCATGCTCATTTTAAGAAGTGGGCACGAAAATTTGACGTCATCCGCGATCAATCGGATATCCGATGCCATGGTCAGGAAGAAGCCTCCGCCTACCGCATAGCCATGTGCCGCAGTTATGATTATCTGCTTTGCCTCGTGAACCGAAACAATAAGCTCACGCAGCTCCTCCTGAAACGCGAAAGACTTTTCAACGCTGTCACGGTCGCCCTCGCCGGGGAACAGACTGTTAAAGTCTGCTCCCGTGCAGAAGGCTCTGTCCCCTTCTCCTCGGATGATGAGAACCTTTGTCTCATCATCCGTTTTGAGGAGTCGGAAGAAGTTCAGCATATCGTTGAACACTTCGCGCGACCACGAGTTGAGCTTTTCCGGCCGGATGAAGCTCATCACGGCTATTCCCGGCTCGGGCTGCTCAACGCGAATGTACTCGTAATCGTACATGCTCAATTACAGAAGGCCCAGTGCCATCCAGAGAGGCACACTGCAGGTCATTGCAATGAGGTTGATGATGCAGTATGCATAAGAGCCCTTGGATGCGGTTGCAAAGTCGAGGGACGGATCGCACATCTTGATAAGGCCTGCGGATGCGGGGTTCTGGTAAGCAACGTTCCAGCAGGTACCGGAAACCCAGGAGGTAAATACGAGGACAAAGATGTTTATTCCGTGTGCCTCAAGCAGCGAGCCGAAGATTGCGATCATGACTGCCATGCAGCAGGACTGGGAGACGATAACGAAACGAAGCAGATAGGTGATGATGCACAGGCAGGGGATGAATATCCAGGGGCTGCTCATGATGGGAGCGAGGATGGGGCCGAGGATGCCGGCGAGCCAGGTGCTCACGCCGAGGGATGCCATAAGGCCTGCAACGGAGAGAACGCCGCCGACGAAGATGGTGATGGTCCACATGCCCTTTGCGCCGACCTCGGGAGGAGTGATCAGACCACATGCGATGAATGCAACGTCTGCGAGAATTGCGACCATGCCTGCGTCAATTTTGTGAGTGGACTGAGTAAGCCAGAGGATAAGTGCTGCGAGAACAATGATGATGCCCTGCTTTTCCTTGGTGTTGAGCTTGCCGAGAGCCTTGTAAGAGTCCTTGATGAATTCAACATTTGCTGCCTTCTGAGTATCGGTGGGCTTGCAGAATACAAGGCAGAACACATAGACAAGCACTATGCAGACTACATACCATACGCATGCGCGGACAAACCACTGACCCCAGGAAACGCTCTCGCCGACGAAGCCGAGCATAAGTGCGACATAAACCGAGCCGGAAACGAAAGCCATACCGAGCTGGTTGGTGCCCATGAAGTTTGCAAACCACAGGCCGAGAGACTGCTTGGAGTTGCGCTCTGCGCCGGACGCCTCACATACCTGGTTGACAAACGGAGCCATCATGGAAGTCTTTGCGGTGGAGGAAGGAATAATGGGGCTCATGATAACGCCGGAAAGAAGCATTGCAGTTACCTGACCTGCATAGGTTCCGGGGAAGCGGGTCAGCACCCACAGCGCCAGGCGCTTCATAAAGCCGCTGTTGTTGATGCCTATCGACATGATGAACACGCCGATGCAAAGCCATACGGTGCTGGATGCAAAGTTTGAGGTAACTTCGGCAACCGTTGCAACTTTAAGCGCAACGAGCACTGCCATCGTGCACAGGACCGCCGCCCAGTCGGGGATCGCACGGGAAATGATAAGTACGAGCATGAATACGAAGCAGCCAAGATACTGCCACGCTGCGCGGCTCATTGCCTCGGTTTCGGCCGGGAGATAGGCTATGAGCAGAAGCGCTGCGATCGCAACTGCGAATCCAAGAAGTGTCCTTTTTGTGTTCTTTGACATTTTAATCTTCTCCTCTGTTTTTTGTTTATTAATTAATTAACAAGTGCTGGTTAATTAAATTCAAATGTTCCTACTTTTGGTCATCGAATGCATGTTCAAGATACAGCTTCTTGACCATTTTTCTGTCGGGCTTGCGATTTTTGGTTTTGGGGAGCATGTCCATGACGTAATACTCCTTAGGAACCTTGAAGCGCGAAAGCTTTTCGCGGCAAACTCTCTCTACCTCGTTGAGGTCTACTGTTTTGCCGGCAATCGGCTGAACGAATATCGCAGGCACCTCGCCTCTGCGCTCGTTCGGAACGCCTATCGCTATTGCGTCGGCTACGTTCTCTGCTGTTATGGCGACCGCCTCAAGCTCACTGGGAAACACGTTAAAGCCGCCGGTGATAATAAGATCCTTCTTGCGGTCGCAGATGATAAGGAAGCCTTCCTCGTCAATGCGGCCTATATCGCCGGTGTAGAGCCAACCGTTGCGCAGCATTTTTGCCGTTTCCTCGGGATTATTCCAATATTCGTGCATCACGCACTCGCCTCGGCAGATGATCTCGCCGGGCTGACCGTCCTCCACTACCTCAGTGCCGGTTTCCTGGTCTACGATGAGGTATTCAATGTTGGGGTTTACAACGCCTACGGTGCCGACCTTGCGGTGGTCATGGCCGTTTATCGTTATGGTGTTGACTGTTTCGGTCATGCCGTAGCCCTCGGTGATAACTGCGCCTGTCAGCTCCTCGACTCGCCTTATTACGTCAACAGGCAGCGGAGCCGAGCCGCAGGTTATGACCTTCAGCGAGCTTATATCGTATTTCTGATATTCCTCGTGGGTAGCTATAAGCTTCATCCACAGCGGAACGCTCGGCCAAACGGTAGGACGGTATTTTTCGATCACCCGGAGTATCTCGTCCAGGCTTTCCGCAAAGAATATCGTGCCGCCCATAGTCAGGTTGACCACAATGCCCTGACCGAAGCCAAATGCATGAGACATTCCGAGAGCAATGATGACGATGTAGTTTTCATAGTCATTATCGTTAAGGAAGGGTCTGAAATACTGCACCTGAGCCATTGCCTTGGCAACAAATGCATGGTTTGTCTGGCAGCAGCCCTTGAGCACGCCCGTAGTGCCACCAGTGTACTGCAATATTGCAATATCCTCGGGTTCGATGGCGATATCGGGTTCGGTGGCGTCATCGGAGATTATGCTCTCCCATGCGCCGAGCTCATCCCAGCGGTTTTCCTTTTCGAGCGCCGGACAGAACACCATGTGTTCGACGCCGGCTTTATCGTCTTTAAGGGCCTGCACGACTGCATCTGCGCCGTCGGAGTCGGTTATGACCATTTTGGGTGTGCAGTCTTTAATTCTGCGGATGATCTCATCAGCAGTGGAACGTGGATTTGTGTTTACCATTATGATGCCTGTTTTGAAGCAGGCATGTGCCAGCGCAACGAACTCAAAACCGTTAGAGACATATGTTATAACTCTGTCGCCTTTTTTCAGTCCTTTTGCGAGAAAGCCGTTTGCGATTTTTGCTGCAAGCGTATTGCACTCGACATAGCTCATCTTTGCGCCGCGGCTGATAACATAGGTCTTGTCGGGATGTTCGCTAACTCTTTTGAGGAACAGTTCCTTACAGGAAACATCGGGGATCGGAAAATCATAAACAACACAGGGGTCTTTGATCTTGTCCCACTTTTCTCTGTACCGAACCAGAGCTTCCTCAAAGCTCTTGTTTTGCAGCTGATTCATTTCTCATATCCTCTAAGCATTTTAACTTTTTATTTTTCCTTACCCGCCTCCGCCCTCAGGCGCCGGAGCTTATCCGGCAGCCCAGGGAGAAGGAAGAGGGGGAGGAGAACACTTGAGCCTCTATTTTGGCTCAGGCGATTTATATGCTTGCGGCCAGCTTGTAGGCAGATTCGACCGCATCCGGAATTCTTGCTACCTTGACAGCATCGCCGATGCAGTCAACATTTTTGACCTTGCCGACGAGCTGCTCATACATATCATTATTGGGCTTTGCACCGGCTGCTATAACAACGGTGTCTGCCGGGAGAGTCTGGCGGCCTTCTGCGTTTTCAACCACAACGCCTTCCTTGGTTATCTCTATGACCTTGGTCTCCTTGAGCATCTTGGTGCCAAGCTGCTTGGTGCGAGCAATGATCGACCAGCGGCTGCCGGGGTTGATGTCGGGAGCAAACTTTTTGCCCATCTCGACGATAGCAACGTTGTGGACACCGTGGTTGAGCAGCTGCTGGAGCTTCTCATAAGGCTCGGTCTTATAGATCATCATGAATCTCAGCTCATCGGCTGTAAGAGTGCCGATCTCACCGATGTACATTGCGACCTCGACGCCGACATCACCGCCGCCGACGACAACTACGTTCTTGCCGAGCTCTGCGGTGCCTTCAAATACATCCCATGCATGAACGATGGGAACACTGGGGTCTCTGGGGATCGGGGGGATAGATGCCTTGGAGCCGCATGCAAGAACAACGCGGTCGTAGTCCTTGCTTGCTGCGATTATATCCTCTGCCGTCGCTTCCTTGTTGAGGATGATCTCAACGCCGAGCTCGCGGCAGGTGCGCGCGAGCCACTGTCCGAAGTAGCGGATATCGTAGCGGCGCGGAGGAGTTGCTGCATACAGCGACAGGCCGATGGTACGGTTGCGCTTTTCCCAAATAGTGACCTTATGGCCGCGCAGAGCTGCTACACGGGCAAACTCCATGCCGGAGGGACCTGCACCGATAACGAGGATCTTTTCGGGATGCTCGCTCTTCTTCTCGGTGGGCATAAGGCCGTTTTCGTCCTCAAGCTCTTCCTCGCGGTTGCACTCGTAGTTGCCAATGCAGCCGATGGGCTTGCTGACCATTGCCATGTCGAGGCACTTTGCATTGCAGCCGACGCATGGACGGATGGTTGATGCCTTGCCGGCCTCGGCCTTGTTAACAACGTCGGGATCTGCCAGGAACGGGCGGCCCATTACGATGGCGTCGAAGTCGCCGCGATCGACGAGCTCTTCGGCCTTTTCTATGTTCATACGCATTCCCTGAGCAACGGGAGCCTTTACGCGAGCCTTGATCTGGCGGCCGAGGTATGCCCATGCGCCGTGGGGAACTTCCATGGTGATAAGGGGAACTGCCGACTCGTGCCAGCCTGCGGTGATCGAGAAGCCGTCAACATAGCCGGTTTTGTCAAGCAGCTCGCAGATCTCTGCGATGTCGTCGCCGTTGCAGCCGCCGTCCATGAAGTCGCTGCCGCTGACGCGCAGAGAGATGGGATAGTCGGGGCCGACTGCCGCGCGCATGCCTTCAAGAGTCTCAACCATGAAACGGCAGCGGTTTTCGAGAGAGCCGCCGTACTCGTCGGTACGGTGGTTGGTCAGCGGAGAGAAGAACTGACCGTACAGGTAGCCGGAGTTTGTTTCGATCTCGATGCCGTCAAAGCCGGCCTTCTTTGCGATGACTGCGGCCTCTGCCTGCCAATCAACAAATTCCTTGATCTCCTCGACGGTAAGCTCCTTGGGCATTTCAAAGTGGGTGAATCTGCCGGGGATGGGAGACGGTGCAACAGCCTGCTCGCCCTGAATGCTTGCGCGATTTGCACATCTGCCGCGATGCATGAGCTGTGCGAAAACCTTGCTGCCTCCTTCATGGATTGCATCGGTGAGCTTCTTAAGCGAAGGGATATATTTCTCGTCAGTGAGCATTGCGCCGTGGTTGGGATTGTAGCGAAGCTTATCCCACTGCATGTTGGCGAAGATGATAAGTCCTACGCCGCCCTGTGCGCGGCGCTTATAAAATTCAACAACGTCATCCATAATGAAGCCATCAACAGTGTGGCCTATGCTCATAGGTGACATGATCACTCTGTTTTTAAGCTCAAGCTTGTTGACCTTAAACGGTGTGTAAAGTCTTTTCATGATTTCCTCCTCAAATTAATAACCGGTTCTCAGCATCGATTATCCCGGCCGGAGAACTGATCGCGCCGATTATTTTTTGTGACGCCTATCTTTACTTGCAAACATCGTGCCAACTTTGTCAAAAAAATATTTTTGCCATCACCTGCGTTTTTCTATCGCGACACATTTGTTGTTCATGTAAAGCAAAAGGAAGCCGACCGTCTTCGTAAATCAGACAGCCGACTTCCTTTTGACTATTTATCGGTTTTGCTATTTTTCATTCTGCGTGTTCTCCGCCGCGTTGAGTATCCTGTAAAGCGTCGAGCGCGATACGCCCATTTCCTTTGCAACACGGGATTTGTTGCCCTTATACTCCACCATAAGCTTTTTGGCCATTTCCAAACGCTGTTTGGTGAAGAAATTGCTCATTATCCTCAGCTCAGAGCTATCCTGCTCGATTTCCGGAACAGGCTCTTCTTTCTCGAGCATGCTTATGCTCTGCGGAAGATCCTCCCTCTCTATCTGATCGGTTTTGCATACGATCACGCTGTATTCCATGCAGTTGCGCAGCTCGCGCACATTGCCGGGCCAGCCGTATTCGCCCATAGCCAGCGCTGCGGCCGTGCTTATGCTGTGGATATTCTTCCCGTTTTCAAACGCGAATCGCTCAAGGAAATACTCTGCAAGCTCTTTAATATCCTCTTTGCGACGCCTGAGAGGTATCATTGTGAGGTTAATTACGTTCAGCCTGTAATACAGATCCGCCCTGAAAGTTCCATCTGCTATGCACTTTGTCAGGTCCTTATTGGTGGCTGTAATTATTCGTACATCAACGTTTATCGGCTTTGTAGCACCGATACGGGTTATGCAGTTTTCCTCAAGCGCGCGCAGCAGGACACTCTGCATTTCAACCGGCATTTCACCGATCTCATCGAGAAACAGAGTGCCTCCGTCGGCAAGCTCGAATTTGCCTTTTGCACCGCTTCTGCTCGCGCCTGTGAACGAGCCTCCGACGTAGCCGAACAACTCGCTGCCTATAAGATCGCGTGGGATCGCAGCGCAGTTTACGGCAACAAAGGGCTTATCCTTGCGCTGGCTCGTGCAATGGATCGCATTTGCGAAAAGTTCCTTGCCCGTGCCGGACTCGCCTTGAATGAGTATAGGACTCGAGGTTGCGGATATCTGCTCGGCAAAGCGTTTGAGCTGCACAAAATTATCCGAAACGCCTATAAGATCATCGAATGTATAGCGCGCATGGTTGCCGTCGGCAGGTTTTTCCTCTTTTCTTATTTTGTCTTTATATATGGTTATAAGTGCCCCGAATTGACGCGAATTTGTATTTATCGGACTGCAATCTGCGGAATACTGCTCGCGCACTCCGTTGCCGCGGACAAGCTCTACCGGCTTGCCTACGACCCGTTTTCCCTCGGCTATTTTCGATACGAGCGACACGAGCTCGGGACAAATATCGCCCAAAAAGCTGTTTATCGTTTCCTGCGGATGATAATTATAAAAATCATAAAACATATCGTTCGCAAAGGTCACCGAGCAGCTGTTATCGACCAGTATCACTATATCGTTGGTGCTGCCCCTGCTGTATTCATTGCGCTGCATAATATCGCGCATGATAACATCCTTTGTAACATGGCCGGTGGTTATTATGGTCTCGGTAGATTCGAGAAGTTTAAAGAGCGTATACATGCACTCATCAAAGTTTTCCTTGTACGTTAGAAGCACAACATACCCGTTTCGGCCGTATTTTCCCTTGATCCCGAACGCAAATGTCACATAAGGCTTGAGCGCGTCAAGATAGTGCTCATCCCCTACCACCCATGTGCTTTTTGGGCTGCGTGCAGCCATGACAGCCGCATTTGTGCCGGCAAAATTCTCGCCGAGATTTCCGCCAAGCTTGATATTTTTCTGTGAAAGCTCATCCTTTAGCTGTTTATTACCGTAACGTCCGAAAATATCGAAATTATCGTACAAATACAGCAAAACCGCCTTGTTTGCTGAAAGTGTCTCAGCCACTGCCTGATAGTACTCGGGTGTGCTTTTTCGCATGAGTCGGATATGTCCTGTGACATGCTTTTTGCAGCGCTCCGTATCCTCTTCCGTGACATCCGGAAGCTTAAGCGCATGCGCATCCAAGCCGTTTCTCTCGCACATGTATTTCGAGCTTTCAAACATCGCTTGACAAGGGCACACAGAGAAAAACAACTGAAAATGAGCTGCCAAGCCTTACACAATGCACCGCCTAACAGGACATAGGCGGTGTTTTTGTATGCAGACA
>ULKR01024976.1_pt1 | contig 13464 bp, 10 predicted proteins | sample 1951181 | NCBI WGS metagenome assembly ULKR01 (sample SAMEA4835503, study PRJEB28245) | human gut metagenome | biome: gut microbiome; material: fecal sample | place: Denmark | collected 2008 | reverse complement strand
TTAAATTTTATTATTTTAGGAATATCCCTAATTATCATGTGAAGTATGAGAACATGAGAAATGATTTCGCGAAATCATTTCTAGTGCGTATTAGATTACTGCATCTTTCAGCCATTTTCCGAAAAAACGGTCATAGACAATATACCCATCTGGTGTATTATATATCAGTTCTTTATTCAGTAAGGATTTTAGTGCCACGTTAACGCTGCTGGGCGTTTTTAAATGATGCTTTTTGATGAAGTCATTGGCATTTATGCTTTTTATACAGCCTTCTGTGGCAATAGCTTTCAATAAATCTACTTGATTGTTGGTTAGTAGAGTCAGGTTACTTTGATATATGGTTTCCTGTTCATCTAAAATGTCGTTTATACATCTATCTACCAGTCGGTTATCAATGGGGTTGATTTTCTTTTCATACAATCGGTTGAGTATACTTTGGACGTACCATGTGTGTCCGTTTTCAAGTTGGTACAAATAAGAAAATGTTTCTAGTGTCAACTCTCTTTTTTCCTTAGCAAAGAATGAGTGTGCGAACGAATAATAATTCTCCAGTGGGATTTCCGTTAATACAATGATTTGGGTACTTTGATAAAAAGGACGTTTTGCAGAAGTAAACATTTCTTCCATTACATGCTTTTTACTTCCGGAAAAGATAAAATGTACATTGGGCATGAATTGGATATGAGAGCGGAGCAATGCTTCTACACCTTTTTCCGGATATTCTGTAATTTGTTGGAATTCATCAATGGCAAGATAACACTGTTTCTTTGAGGCTACCATATAATTGAGTATTTCTTTCAATGTTTGTTCAGCGTGGGTAGGAGCAAAGTCTAATGTTACGGTAGGCATACCACTTCTTTCGTCAGCGCTGATAATAGGACGGCAAGATTTGAAGAAAGCAGTCATTTGCCGGAGTATGTTTTGGGACAGAGTATCTAATTCTCCAAGTACATTTTGAGCAAGTAACTGGATGAATGCTTTTAAATCACGTGTGGAGTAAATGTCCATATAAAAATAGGCAGCATTCGGATTATTTTCCCGCTTCATTTGATAGAATACATTTTTGATGAGTCCCGTCTTTCCCATGCGTCGGGGGGATATTAAGGTCAGGTTACGTTCATTTAGTAAAGCTGAAATCATTTTATCAGTTTCTTTCTCCCGATCGCAAAAGTATTCGGGACTGTTGTAACCGTATACAAGGAATGGATTGTATGGCTTCATGACTTATTACATATTTTACGTTACATGTTTTATGTAACACAAAGAACGTAATAAATCTGGAATATTCAAAGATTTATTTGAATTATATAAAAAACAAACGCTGATGAGAACAAGTAATCATTCTTTTCTCATCAGCGTATATTATGTCGGATTACAACTATTTCTTATCTTTTTTCTCGTCAGCTTTAGTTGCAGGCTTTTCCTCCGTTTTGCTTTCCGGATTAATAATACCTTTCACAGTTTCACCGATAGGAAGCTTGTCCAATACGCCAAGGCTCGGAGCTACTGTCTTTACTAATGTATTCAGGAAATTGCTAGTTCCACCGTTTCCTCCGTCGAATACAGTGATATTTCCCAAGTTCATGTGTTCGAACGCCTTTACCTGTTCGCCGGCGATTTCCTTCCATTGGTCTACCATCTTATATTGGATAGCGATAGCCGGATTCGATTCGGCTGCTCTTACCATTGCTTCGAAACCTTCCGCTTCAGCAAGTAATGACCGTTTCTTACCTTCCGCTTCTGCTTCCAGTTTCATTTGGATAGCTTTTGCTTCCGCTTCGGCTTGTGCTAAAGTAGCCTTTGCACGTGCTTCCGCTTCGCGGGTAATCTTTTCAGCGATGGCATTTGCCTGAAGAATAGCTTCCTGTCTGGCGATTTCCGCAGGAACAATCTTTTCAGCCTTCAATGAAGATTCCACTTTCCGTGCCTTAGCTTCTTCCACTTCCTTTTGCGCAATTTCGCGTGCCGTTTGTACGGCAGCTTCCGATTTTGCGGCAGCTTCACCTGCTTGCTTATCGGCATTGGCTTGTGTTACAGCTAGTTCCGCATTGGAAAGTGCTACCTCTTTCTGTGCGTCATTTCGTCCGATGGCAGCTTTCTTGGCAGCTTCCGCCTGTTTGATTTCCATATCCGAGTTTAGTTCGGCAACACGGCTTTCTTTTTCTGTATTTGCCTGCTCGATACGGATATTCTTTTCAGCTTCAGCCTTTGCTACTTGTGATTCTTTTTCTGCATTGGCAATGGCTACTTGCGAGATTCTGTCCTTATCCGCATTTGCAACGGAGATTTCCTGTAGTTTTTTGGTTTCTGCAATAGCAATATCCTGATCTTTGCGGGTTTCTGCTACTTTCGTTTCACGTTCCTTTATCTGATTGGCAATTTTGATAGCACCTAGCTTTTCCTGTTCTTCGATGTTAGCCTGTGCTTCGTTCAGTGCTTTACTTTCAGCTTCCTTACCTAAGTTGACAATGTAGTTGGCAGCGTCGCGAATATCACTGATGTTGATGTTCATCAGATACAAACCGAATTTGCGAAGTTCGGTATCGATGTTATCTTTCACTTTAGCCAGGAACTTATCTCGGTCTGAATTTAATTCTTCGATAGTCATATCGGCGATCACCATACGCATCTGACCATATACAACATCAGTAATTAAGTTCTGCTTGTCATCCATTGTTAATCCCAGCATACGTTCAGCAGCATTTTGCATCACTTCAGGATCGGTGCTGATAGCTACAGTAATTGTAGTCGGCACATCTACACGAATGTTTTGAGCGGATAATGCACCGGTCAGTTTACATTCGATCTGCATTGGTTTCATGGATAAGAATTCATATCCCTGAATAATCGGCCATACAAAAGCCGCACCACCATGATATAGTTTTGCAGACTTCTTATCTCCTCCCGTTTTACCATATACAACGAGGACTTCATCACTCTTACATTTGCGGTAACGCGAAAGGATACCAATAAAAGTGAGTAGGATGACTGCCACTAGTATAGCAGCCATGATTAACATTTCTTGTGTCATAAAATTGTGTATTTGAATAATTATTGAATGAATAGCGTTCCGTCTTTGTAGCTGGTAATCATTGTTCTGTCGCCAGTCTGATATGCTTTTCCGGATTCGGAGATGACGTCTACTTCGCGCATGGCTCCGTCCCGGGTGGTCTGTACAGTATATTTGCTGTCGCTTTGTTTGAAATAGATCACACATTCCCGTCCCACAAGCTGATCGGTCTGCTCGTTGTGGTTCACTTGTTGCAGTTGATAAGCTTTCTTATAGAGGAACCAGACGGCAAAAACAAAGAAAAGACCCACTAGAATACCGATTATGTAACTTTGAATTTCCGTGTTTCCCGCCAGATACATGTACCATCCGAATCCAATTCCGAAATGGGTAAGTCCTTTAAAAGAAACTACGCTACTGATATCAGCATCCACGTCTACATCTGCATCTATATCTCCGAAAAAGATGGATAATACGAATTGAATAAGAAAGATGCCTGTCGTGACGAGGGCGATGATGAGGAAAATGGTACTACTCATAATTGTGGGGTATTAGTAAATCATGATTATTTTGTTCTGTAAATATACAGGTTTATGTGAATTATACAAAGATAAATGAGATAAAATGATTAATTTTGCGCGCGAAAACCCTAAAATGAGGAATTAGCGTGCAAAGGTATTTTATTTATTTGGCTTACGACGGGACCAACTATCATGGTTGGCAAATTCAACCGAATGGGATTAGTGTGCAGGAATGTCTGATGAAAGCATTGTCTACCTTTCTGCGTCGCGAAATTGAAGTAATAGGGGCAGGTCGGACAGATGCCGGGGTACATGCTTCCCTGATGGTTGCTCATTTTGACTTCGATGAGCCGTTGGATGAAATATCAGTTGCCGATAAATTAAACCGTTTGTTACCTCCCGATATTTCCATTTATCGTGTTTGCCGGGTCCGGCCGGATGCGCATGCCCGCTTTGATGCGACTGCGCGAACTTACAAGTATTATGTAACGACATCGAAATATCCTTTTAACCGGCAATATCGTTGGCGAGTTTATAATCAGTTGGATTATGCACTCATGAACGAAGCTGCACGTACCCTTTTCGAGTACACTGACTTTACGAGCTTCAGCAAACTTCATACGGATGTAAAGACCAATATCTGTCATATCACTCATGCCGAATGGACGCAGGAAGATGATGCTACTTGGGTGTTTACCATCCGTGCCGACCGTTTCCTGCGAAATATGGTGCGAGCTATCGTAGGTACGCTGATTGAAGTGGGACGAGGGAAACTTACTGTTGAAGGCTTCCGGCGGGTTATCGAACAACAAGACCGTTGCAAAGCCGGGACATCTGCTCCGGGGCAAGCCCTGTTTCTGGTAAATGTGGAATATCCCGAAAGTATATTTGAATAATAAATAATAAATATTCTCATGTGGTTATTATTAGCATTTCTCTCGGCTACTTTGCTGGGCTTTTATGATGTATTCAAGAAGAAATCGTTGAAAGATAATGCGGTACTTCCCGTTTTGTTTCTAAATACATTTTTTTCCAGTCTCATCTTTCTGCCGTTTATCCTGATATCCGTATATAAACCGGACCTGTTGGGAGGAACGATATTTAATGTTCCCGTTGTTGGTTGGGAACAGCATAAATATATCATCATCAAGTCGTTCATCGTGTTGTCTTCGTGGATATTCGGATATTTCGGAATGAAACATCTGCCTTTAACCATAGTAGGACCTATCAACGCCACTCGTCCGGTGATGGTGCTTGTGGGAGCGATGCTGGTATTTGGCGAACGGTTGAATCTCTATCAATGGATTGGGGTAATGCTGGCCATTGTCTCTTTCTTTATGTTAAGTCGTTCGGGGAAGAAAGAAGGAATTGATTTTAAGCATAACAAATGGATATTCTTTATTGTGTTGGCTGCCATTACAGGTGCTATCAGCGGATTATATGACAAGTATCTGATGAAATCTCTGAATCCGATGCTGGTACAATCCTGGTATAATGTTTATCAAGTGTTTATTATGTGTCCTATTTTGTTATTGCTTTGGTGGCCTAAAAGAAAGTCTACCACCCCGTTTCGCTGGGACTGGACGATTATACTGATTTCTATCTTTCTTTCGGCTGCCGATTTCGTTTACTTTTACGCATTGAGCTATGACGATTCCATGATTTCCATTGTTTCGATGGTCCGTCGGGGAAGTGTAGTAGTCTCTTTCACTTTCGGTGCACTTCTCTTCCGTGAAAAGAATTTAAAAAGCAAAGCGATTGACCTTATACTGGTGTTAATCGGAATGATATTCTTATATTTGGGGTCTAAAAATTAAAACAGTTACACAAAATCTGTTTGTCACAGGTTAAATAAGATAGATATGAAAATAAATAAATTTGTAATCACTATATTCTTTTCTGCTGTCGGACTCTTTGCTTCGACCGCTCTTTGGGCACAAGAAGCCAAAACGCTGTTTGTGAATATGCCGGATTCTCTAAGCCCGTTACTAACCAAAGTAAACCGGGAAGATTGTATTGACTTTCTGGAAAGTAAGATGAAAGCGCAAGTAGAGAATCGTTTCGGCAAGAAGTCGGAGATGACTGATCTAAGTAAAGATTATATTCGTATGCAGATGTCTTCTCAATCTACCTGGCAGATGAAAGTGTTGGCTTTGAATGACTCGACGAACGTGATCTGTACAGTCTCTACAGCTTGTGCACCTGCCTGCGACAGCAGCATCCGTTTCTATACAGATGACTGGAAACCGCTTACAGCATCTCTCTTTATTACCCTGCCTGTGATGGGCGACTTTTTGAATACGCCGGATTCAGCAGGCGTGTATGAGTTTGACGAAGCACGCCGTTCGGCAGATATATTATTGATGAAAGCCGATTTTAATAAAGAAAATACAGAATTGACTGTTACATTGGCTACTCCTGATTATATGTCAACAGAAACGGCAGAGAAACTGAAACCGTTTCTCCGCCGTCCGATTGTTTATCATTGGAAGAATGGAGCCTTTACCAAATAGATAATTCTCCATTCTCTTTTTTCCTCTATTCTCAACTCTTTAAGCATTCGTTGATGAATGCGATCATTTCCGGTGTGTTGGCTTCCACACTTTGAAGCAGTTTGAATTGTGCTTTAGTACGAACCAAATTATGCTCCGGATATTTGATTTTATAATAAGTATCTCCATTGATATAGTCTGCCAAGAATCGTACACACTGCATGTATGGGAATAAAGCGGCTGCATAAGGAAGATTCTCTATCTCAATTGGAGTCAGGAATGATTTGGCTCCTTTCAGATAGCCTTTGGTAAACGCTTTGAATATTTCCATATTGAAGTTTACACGATCAAGGTCTTTATCATCCTCATCACCCGTGTTGGCGCCTGTACGAAGGAAATCTCCATAATCGGAGAAGACAAAGCTGGGCATTACCGTATCCAGGTCGATGACACAAAGCACTTTGCCATCCTCGTCGAACATCATGTTATTCACTTTCGTATCGCAGTGGCAAACACGTTTGGGGAGTTTTCCTTCACGATATAAACGTTCTGCTTTACACATTTCATCTGCACGCTTCTCTATTTCGTCCAGATAGTATTTCACTTCCGATACCCGTCCGGCAGCATCTTTCGCAACAGCTTCACGTAGTTGTTTGAGGCGGAACTCCATATTGTGGAAGTCAGGTATGGTTTCACCCAATGTTTCCGGAATATCGGCCAACATAGCCTGGAAGTTACCAAAAGCTTCTCCAGCATAATTTGAATATTCGGGATTCACCGTCTCATACGTTTTGGCGCGTGGGATGAATACCATCACACGCCAGTAGCTATCACCGTCGAACCAATATGCTTTACCCTCTTCTGTTTCGAGGAAACTCAAAACCTTGCGCTCTATATCCGATTCTCCTGCCTCCGTTAGTTTCTTGCGAATATGATTGGTGACAGCGGTAATATTGGATTGAAGCATCTCTACATTCTGAAAAATGGCATGATTGATGCGTTGCAAAACGTAGTCGGGAGCATCTGCTTCTTTGGTGTTTACTTTGTAAGTGTCGTTAATAAGTCCTGTACCCAAAGGTTTGATTTCTTCTATCGTACCTTGGACTTTAAAATTAGCTACAATGCTAGATAAATCTTTCATGAGTTTTTTCTTTAAAAATTTATACTAAGGTTATCGATAATCGTATTTAGCCGCTTCGTTGGCCTGATTAGCCGAGCGAACAGGTACTAATGTGAAGCCCCAATGGTAATCACGATTAGCCGGGATTTGGTGGAAAGGTTCCGGGCGTGCACCCCAACTGTCATATCCGCCTACACCTTGTTGCTTCATGTCCACACAAACCTCTACGAAATCTCTCGGAACGATGTCATTAACATGATGCATTCTCCGCAATACATTACGGGCGGCATTCTCATCATGATTGGCTACTTCTTCCGGACTAAAGTTATTCCATTGGTAAGGGTGGGGCAGAGCCTCTTCAGAGTCAAAATCTTCGATAGAGTTGCGCAAGGCATTGAAACCGATCGTACTGTCGGCTACCAAAACCAGGCCATTTCCTTTGGCGGGAGATAAAGCGATCCAACGGGTATCGGTGTGATGCCCGTTTTCCTGTGGACGTACATAGTTGAAGTACATTTTATCTGCTGTTGTCTTATATACGCCAACGAGGGTTCCATGATTACGGTCGATATAGTTCTCTTCCGGACCACGGCCAAAGTATTGTACGTTGTTCATCTGTGCCGGCAAGCGGAAACGAACACCGATACGGGGGACTTCCAGTTTGGAAGCGGCCTTGCGGGCAGCGTCACTTCCGGGAGTAAACGTAGCCATGCGGGTAGCTTCGGAAACTTCAGTTTCTGTTGCCTGCATATCTGTTGACGTGAATTTGGCATTTACATTGACTACTCCGTTCGGATAGATTTTGTACGTGACAACATACAAGTTGCCGGCAGCCAATAAGTAGGTCACATTTAAGGAAACTACCTTATTCTCTGTTGTCATGGTTGCATCCGTTACGTGGAAGTTTTTGCTTGATTGCTTCCATACCTGTAAACGTTTAGGAGCGCCATTACCATAATCATTATCATTAGGAGCACGCCAGAAGTTAGGCTGAATACCAAATCCGTCTTTGAAATATTCTGTGCCGTCCACTTTATACGAGGTAACTAATCCGCTATTCTTGTTGAATACAAAATTCACTTTGGAAGAAGAAACGATTAGCTCATCTCCTTGAGTCGTTGTTTTCAGTGCCGGACCGTTTGCTTTATAAATAGCTTTCTCTGCCTGGATAGGAAGCTGGAACTGGTCGTATGCTATTTCATATCCTGTTGGAATCAACGGTTCAGGTTCTGTGGTTGTCACGCTGAAGTTTACAAAATATTCCACTCCCGGTTGGGCTTTCAAGCCGTTTACCGGTACGGTGAATTCTTTGGATGCCTGCGGAGCAATATCCAAAGATACTTTTCCACCTTTTATAGTCTTTCCGTTAGCGAGTACGTTATAGTGAATCTGATACTTTTTCAGATTGGTGAAATAGAAACGGTTGGTGATTTTGAATATACCGGCAGCGGCATCTACTGCCTCAAAGCCTACATTCTGATGTACATATTTCACTTCAGCCATTGCCGGATGCGGACCACGATCCGGATTGACAAGACCGTTGCAGAGGAAGTTGCCATCGCTCGGCGCGTCTACACCGAAGTCACCTCCGTAAGCCCAGTATTCTCTTCCATTCTCATCTTTCTGGAGAAGACCTTGGTCTACCCAGTCCCAGATATATCCACCCTGTAGGTTCGGATATTTGTAAATCGCCTGCCATTGTCCCCACAGGTTTCCGGTGGAGTTTCCCATTGCGTGCGCATATTCGGAAGGAGCTACAGGACGGTCGCTGCCGTTCTTTCCTGTATTTTCCAGCCAGTCGGCACCTGGATATTGCGGAACATACATATCGGAGTTCCATTCCCATTGAGCACGCTCATAGTTGACAGGGCGATTCATCAGCTCTTTGTCAGCCTCTTTCAGCCACAAGTAAGTCTGATAGAAATTATATCCGTTTCCGGCTTCATTTCCCAACGACCAGAAGGTGACGCTCGGATAGTTCTTGTTGCGTTCGAACATATTGATGGTACGGTCCATGTGTGGTTTCAGCCATTCGGGGTTGTTACCCAATGAACCGCCCTTTCGAAGATCGTAATACATTCCGTGGCTTTCGACATTGGCTTCATCGTACACATAAAGACCGTATTCATCGCAAAGTTCGTAGAAACGGCGGTCTTGCGGATAGTGGCAAAGGCGTACGCTGTTCAGGTTATGTTGCTTCATAAGCTCGAAGTCACGACGCATTAACTCTTCTGTTACATAATGACCTGTTGACGGGTTGTGTTCGTGGATATTTACCCCTTTCAGTTTTAGTGGCTGACCATTGATGAACAGGCAAACGTATGGTTTTCCGTTAGCAGCTTTTTGTTCGATAGGTTTGATTTCAATACGGCGGAATCCTACATTAAAAGGAATAATCTCATTTATTTTGCCATTCTCTTTGACGGTCATCAGCAGTTTGTACAGATTCGGATGTTCGGATGTCCATGTATTGACATCTGCCAGCTTCTGATCGAAAGAAAGTGTACGTACTTCGTCCGATGGGATATAGGCGGTCTTCTCTTCAGTAGAGATTACTTTTCCCTGTGCATCCAATAGCTCATAAACTAATGTGAGATTAGTTGCTGCCTTCTCGTGATTTCTCAAATCGACATTCAAGCTGAAGATTCCATTCTTGTAGCTGTCATCCAGGGTAGACTTCACCCGGAAATCTTTGAGGGCTGCTTTAGGTTGTGAATACAGATAAACATCGCGTTCAATACCGCTCATGCGCCAGAAATCCTGACATTCCAGATAGGAACCAGTGCTCCAGCGGAAGATTTTAACGGTAAGCACGTTCTTGCCGGGCTTCACATAGTTGTTAATAAGAAACTCTGCCGGATTTTTGGAGTCTTCGCTATATCCAACTTCTTGCCCGTTGATATATACATATACGCCGGACTTGGCTCCTGCCAGATGCAGGTAGATATCCCGTCCGTCCCAATCTGCCGGAATATCAATATCCCGGCGGTAAACTCCCACCGGATTCGCTTCGGGAAGAGCCGGAGGTTGCGGATTGCGCGGCTTGAATTCATAACCATGATTGGTGTAGATGGCTATTCCGTGTCCTTGTACTTCCCAGTTGCCGGGTACCTGAATATCATTCCACGAATCTGTATTTGTATTCGGGTCAGTAATGTTGTCGGGAAGCTTTTTGTAAGAGTCTACAAAGTAGAATTTCCAGGTTCCGTTCAGCAAGCGGTAATACTTGCTTCGTTCGAACTTGCCACTCAAGGCATCAGCGCGATTGTTGTATGTCATAAAAGAAGTGCGTGGATACTCTTTGTTGACTTCAACTACCTGCACATCCTGCCAATAGGGTTTCACGGCTTTTTCAGCCATTACATTAAATGTTGTCAGGGAAAATATTCCCATGAAAATGCCTGTTAATAAATTGGGGGTTGGTCGAAATTTCATGTTTCTCAATATTGGTTTTTCATTTCTTTTTTATTTTACTTTAATATGATCGAATCCTTCTCCATAAACTCCGATGACAGCACTTTGTGACACAAATGCATTCGGGTCTATATCTTTAATCAACCGGAAGATGATAGGTGATTCCCTCTTCTTGGCTAATACGAACAGCATCTTTACTTCTCGTCCTGTATAAAAGCCGGTTGCATTGATAATCGTAACTCCCCGGTGTGGATATTCGTTGATATGCCGTCCTATTTCTTCATATTTATTGGATATGATAAAGAACTGTACGGATTGACGGGCACTATTCACTACCTGGTCGAGAACGAAGCTACAAATATAAAGAGTAACAAACCCATATACCACTTTTTCCCAGTCTTTTAAGACAAAATAACTGGAAGAAATAATAATCATATCGCAGATGAGTACGACTCTTCCTAATGTGATGTCCCGGTATTTGTTGATGATGGCTGCGATAATATCCGTGCCTCCTGTGCTTCCGTTTGCCGAAAAAGCAACCCCTATACCACCTCCACAGAAGGATGCTCCAATGACACATGCCATAAAGGGCTGGTCGTGAAGGAGTCCGAAACCTGCTGTCAGCTTTTGAATGACGGACAGAAAGAAGGTGAGGGTAAATACTCCAAAAATAGTTTTAATGCAAAACTTCATCCCCAGCAATTTGAGGGCTAGTAGCAATAAAAAGAAGTTGATGCTGAAGTACGTATACTGTACGGGAAAACCCGTAGCCCAATATACAATAGAAGCAATACCTGGTACTCCCCCGGTAGTGATATCGTTCGGAAGTAGAAAAACGGTCCAACCGATGCCATACAAAATCATGCCGATGGCAATCATTACATAATCTCTGGCTTCACGGATAATGCTTTGCTTAGAAGGTTTTGGAATAGCTGTTTTCATAAAAGTGATTATGATAATCTATAAAATGTTCAAACACGAACCCATGAATAATCCGGCTTTGGGGGAGAAGCCGGATTGGTTCATTATGTTCGTGCAAAAGGATATATTCAGTTTTATTTTGCAAAAGCGTGACGATAGCCTTGTACTTTATTCCATCCGCCGCGAGTGAAATCGGGGACTTCTACCGGAGCAGAATTGTTTTCGATGGAAAGTCTGGTAAGTTCGGCCATGCAACACCACTCTGCCAGGTCATAAACGTCCATATCTAATGGTAATCCATTTTGCAGGCAATATGCCAGACGGTAGTCCATGATAAAGTCCATACCACCGTGGCCGCCTACTTTCTTGGCAGTTTCTTCCAACTCTATGTGAATCGGATCTTTATATTTGTCCATCAAGGCTTTCTTTACATTTTCGGGTACAGAGCCATGTGCATTCAGATTTTCATGATTAGGCACATCTTTAGAATCAACTTGTGTAGGTCGCAGGCAATATTCTTCAATCGGATATTTGCTTGCATAACCATCGGCTCCTACTATCTGGTACATACGGCTGTATGGGCGGGGGGTCATTACATTGTGCTGGATCAGCATCGTTTTGCCATTTTCTGTGCGAATCAAGGTCGAAGTCTGGTCACCATTCTGGAAGTCGGTCACTTCTTCTCCTGTTTGTTTCTTAATGTAAGCCGGTCCGTTGACAGCTTTCGTATCCATAGATACCAATGTTTTCATACGGTCGCCACGGTGGATGTTAAGTACCTGACAAGCGGGACCCATACCGTGAGTCGCATATACGTCACCGCGATGCAGGTGATTATAATCCATTCGCCAGTTGTTCCAGTATTCAGGCCAGAAATCTTCCAGGTTGTGGATATATGAACCTTCTACATGAAGCACTTCTCCGAATACGCCCTGTTGTGCCATATTTAAAGAAGTCAGTTCAAAAAAGTCATATACACAGTTTTCGAGCTGCATACAATGCTTGCGGGTCTTTTCAGAAGTGTTGATTAACTGCCAGATTTCATCCAATGTCATAGCGGCAGGAACTTCGATGGCTACATGCTTGCCATGTTCCATGGCATAGACACCCATTGCAGCATGATGCTTCCAGTCTGTAGCTATGTATACAAGATCAATATCATCCCGCTCGCAAAGTTTTTTCCATGCATCTTCCTCTCCGCTGTAAGAAGCAGCTGCAGGGAGTCCGGCATTCTTCAAAATTTCTTGTGATTTTTCAACACGTTCGGGAAGCAGGTCGCATAACGCTACAATCTTAGTTCCCGGAATATGAGTCCAGCGTGCTACGGCGCTTGGGCCACGCATTCCTAAGCCGATGAAACCGACACGTACGGTGTCAATTTTAGGAGTAACGAGTTGGATTACATCTTCTTGTCCGGCAGGGCGGGCAGGAGTTTCTACTTTGATAGGAGTAAAGGCTTCCGGAGCCTTTGGTTGTTGAGTACAACTGGTGTGCCAAGTTAACAAAGCCAAGCCGATAGCAGTGGCTGTGAGTAGTTTCTTCATCATATTTTAAGTTTTTAATAGGGGTTATTCGCTGTTTTTCATTTACGTGTCAAAAATAGTAATTAATTAGCCAACTATTTATATTTATAACTGATATTTTCATCATAAACTTCTATTATGAGGTAGAAAATGATTCAAACTTTTTCTACCTGATTTTGTATAGTCTTGTGTATCGACAAATACATATAAAAGACAGGCCATTAGAAGGTCTTTCCTAAAAAGAAGTGGTCTTTTTAAAATTGCTTAACGTTTACTTCTTTTGTTTTGATTAACTACATAAGCCGGTAATCCATTATAGTTCATTTCGGTACGGAAATGAACTATTTCACCACAGAGGACACGGAGGACATAGAGGTTATAATTATCTCTGAATTGGAACTTTGAAACCTCTGCGTCCTCCGTCTCCTCTGCGGTGAAAAGAATCAAAACTGCATAGAAACGA
>ULKR01009023.1_pt1 | contig 13676 bp, 12 predicted proteins | sample 1951181 | NCBI WGS metagenome assembly ULKR01 (sample SAMEA4835503, study PRJEB28245) | human gut metagenome | biome: gut microbiome; material: fecal sample | place: Denmark | collected 2008 | reverse complement strand
ATAAATAAAATTTTTAATTATTTTATTTTGAGCCGCGACATTACCGCTTTTGGCTTTTTCTGCCAACGTACGATTGCGCTCGATTGCTTGCTCCGCATGATAGTTTTTATTGCATTTTTTCAGCGTATTAATTGTGTCGACAAGCGATAATCTTTCTTTTTCACCTATAACCTGTAAGCCTCTGATTACCGCCCACGCATCGTCATCGCTTTTATGTAATTTTATGTCTGTTATGCCAAGTTCTTTTGCCATACTCTCAACCGAAGCACTTTTTTTCGATCTCATATAACCTTGATAAAGTTTCTGAAAATCGTAATATTCAAATTTTATGGGTTCTTTACTGTAAAGTTCACACGCCGTAGCCAAAAAGACCGAATCGTTATGAAGCGAAAACCCTATAATCTTACAATCGGGCATAGTTAAGAGGTCTTTTATTTTTGTGTAATAATAAGCGAACGTCGGACTATTATAATAAATTTCTTCGGGGTAGGTGAGCGTAATATCTTTTTCATGCTCTCTTCCCGTAAGAGCGAATTTATATTCCGGATTCATCGTCAGGCAATCTCTTTCCAGAACATTAAATTTTTCATCTACCACTACATACCCGAATTCGCAGATATGTCGACCGTCACAACATTCAATATCGAATGATAAGTATTTCATTTGTCCCTCTCTTTATCAATCCTTAAAAGATATTTCTTTATACGCCAAATCCGAGGTGTAGCAAATATCTTCGCCGTATATTGCTTTTAACGTTTCAATATTTACAATATCGTCGGCTTGTCCTTGCGCAACGATCGTCCCGTTTTTGAGTAACAATACGTTGCTGTCTAAATATAACGCGTGATTAGGATTGTGCGAAGATAAAATAAAAGTCTTTTCTTGCTCTTTCGCAATTTTCTTGATTATAGAAAGAACGGCGTGTTGATTTTTAATATCGAGCGCCGACGTCGGCTCGTCCAGCACAATTAGGTTTGTATTCTGAACAATCGCCGCGCAAATAGCAACAATTTGTCTTTCACCGCCGCTTATTTCGGACAACTTTTTATCAAGTAGGTGAGTAATTCCGAACTGCATTGCACAATTTAATACGTTTCTTTTTTCTTCATCCTTCGGGGACTGATAAAACTTCATATTGTTCACCATACCGAACAATAAGTATTCCTCTACCGAAAAATCATCGATAAATCCGGATTTTTGCGAAACATAAGCCATTTTCTTCGAGCGTTCGCTTATAGATAGAGATTGTAAGTTTTCATCTTCAACGATTACCTCTCCGCTATAGTTTTCCAACAAGCCGGCAATAATTTTTATGAGAGTTGTTTTTCCAGATCCGTTCAGGCCGATCAAAACGTTAACTGTGCCTTTTTCGCACGAAAAACTCACGTCGTTTAATACCGGCCTATCCTTCTTTCGATACCTGAAAGAAATGTTTTTTACGTCAATCGTTTTCACGAATCGAATCCCTCCTTACAAATAACAATACAATAAAAACGATTGTACCGAAAAATCCCGTTACCGCCGATAACGGAACTTCGGCAGCCGTAAACACGCGAGATAAAATATCTGCTATTATCATAAACGTTGCCCCGAACAGCATGCACATGGGAATTGCTTTTTTCGTATCTCTCCCTACCGTCAGCCTTACTATATGCGGCACTACCAGCCCTATCCAACCGATAGTACCGGAGAAAGCAACGGAACTTGCGGTAAGGAGGGTAGCCACGATAATAATTATCGCCCTGTAAAGTCTGTAATTTATTCCTTTTGTTTGCGCTTCCTCTCGCCCTAAAGCGACAATGTTAACTCGCCAACCGATTGATAAGATAACGATAGAACAAATTATGACAATGGGTAACAAAACGTAAACGTCCGCCATGGTAGATTGTTCAAAAGAACCCATCAGCCAAAAAGTTATGCTTGCAAGGGTGGTTTCCGCATCTGCAAGATATTTAATGAAAGATAACAGCGCTCCCATAAATCCGCCGACGATAATTCCCGAAAGAGTTAATGCCATCGATGATTTATTTTTGAAAGACTTTGCGACGAAAGTGGTTGCAAGCACCGTAAAAACGCCGAAGACGAAGGCGAAAAAACTTACAAAAACAGATGACGCCCCGATAACGATAGCCAAAGCCGCACCGACGCCCGCGCCGGAAGATACTCCGAGTAAATCCGGTGAAACTAATCTGTTTTGAAAAGTTTCCTGATACAATAAGCCTGAAACGCTCAACGCCGTTCCCGTCAGCGCGGCAATAATCGTTCTCGGCAGACGCAAGTTCAGCACAACGCTGCGTTCTATTTCATAGCCTTCGCTGCCAAACAACATTTTGAAAAAATCGACCACAGAAATTTTATATCTTCCGACGGTTAACGCCAAAACAAATATAATAAGAGTTATGCCGACGAGCGTAAAATATACGCCTGTCATTTTCTGTTTCATTCGATCAGACAAGAGAATTTCCCTCCCTGCTTAAACCGTCGAGCATGTTCTGTGCTTCCGAATCCGTAAGTTCTGCGCCGAAAAATTCTTTACTCAAATCCCGAATTTGCTTTTTGACGTCGTAATCAAAATATTCTGGATAAAGTTTATTTGCCTGATCGCAAAGAAAAACGGGAGAAAACACGGATAACTGTTCAAACATCGTAAGTCCGATCGGAATGTTGAAAATCCGATTATTTTTCACTGCGTCGAGATGCTTATACGGTTCTTCTTGTAAAGCGTTGATCAATTTTCTTTGATATATTCCTCCGACGACAAAGACGTCGGGATTTTGAGCGCATATTTCTTCCGCCGACGGTCTGTTCGATTTGAATCGATCGTTCAGCGGCTTCATTCCCAATACTTTATAAGCATATTCGGTAAACGAGCCTATTTGATCCGTGTACCCCACACCTTTATTTTTATCTCCGCGTACGTAGTATACTGTCCGTTGTTTATCGTTATGTTTTGCAAGTTCGGCTTGAATTTTCTCAATCGTCGATTGCATTTTGGCCTTCCATGAATCAACCCTTCTTGTTATTTCCTCGCTATCCCAGATTTGTTTTACCAGATCGGCAAAGAAATACACGTAACCGCCGAAATCGGGATTGCCGTATAAACTTACATTCAAAGCCTTGATTCCGTGTTCTTTCAATCCGTCCGCCACATATTTTTCGGGTGCAAAAACTATATCGACGTCGCGTGCAATATATGTTTCATAACTTTCTTCATAGGCAAGCGAATATCTTTCGTTTGCTTTTTCATCAAAAACCGCCGCCCATTCGTTTTCGAGTAATGCGTAATATGCGCCGTCGATACAATCGCCGAGGCCGAACGCAATCAAAAGATCATACGTCGTCCTCGAAGCACAGGCGACTTTTTTAGGATTTTTCTTTACCGTTATCGTTTCTCCGAGCATATCCGTAACCGTTACCGTTTCGGTTGCGACTTTTGTTTCGGTGCAAGCGGCAGTCGTAAACGAAACGGCCATGCACAATGATGCGCATAATAACATAGAAATAATTTTTTTAATTTTCATATTTTACCCCTTTGTAATTAAAAATTATTTAACTCGTCCTCATATAAATCGACAAATGTTTCTGCGTGTTTAATCGTTTCATACCACCAACTGTAATTATTTGCCGATTTATCTATTCTTTCAAGTTTCTTTTCCAGACAGTCTTTCATGATTTGCGCAAGATCGCTTTCGGAAGTTTCATCGCCGCGATAATTTTTTAAAATTTCTCGGATAGATCGCAATACACGATCGTTACGCCTGATATAACTGCTTATATCTGTCCATTCAAATATAATTTCGACTAAATCTTCATAGGGATTTCCTATATAGCAATTATCCCAATTGATAACTGCCTTCACGTTTTCGCCGTCGTATACAATATCCTCGTTATCGTATTTACCGTGCAGATACACTTTTCCTTTACCTAATTTTTGTTCGCATATACCATGAAATTCTTTCAGAAAACAGATCAAAGAGTCTAATTTCCCGTCAGTTCTTCCTTGCTTGTATTTGAACGTTTCACCTTGGATATAACCGAATTTATCTACTCCGTCTTTCGTTTCGTAAAATTCGGGAACTTTTGAAAAACCTTTACTTCCCATATATCGCAGCATCTCGTACTCAACCGGATTATTTGAAGATTTTTTCAATACGTACTTGTTATCTACTATCTTAAAACTCTTATGAACTCCGCCGTCATAATCGATTTCGGGAAGAAGTTCCAACTCCTCTTTTTGAGCCGTCAACTCGTTTAATAAAATTTTTATCCGATCGGGAAGGGTGGGGTCGATCGGCTCGCAGTAAACAAGTAAATTCCCGATTTTTGTTCTTCCGTCCGACAAATACCCGCTATCGTCCACGCGGATATTTTTCAACTGTTTTTCCGATAGACGTTCATGTATAAACTGCAATTGCTTTTTGTTAAAATCGCGACCGAAGTCTACGATTTGCTTTATATATGTATAATTGCCTTGATTTACCGCTTCTTGCAATAGCAACCTTAGCAGCGGATTTATAAAACTCACGTCATCGAAATTGTAACCACATGAAATCAAACCCCTATTAGCGTCTTTTATAGACATCTCTTTACTTGATAACATTTTTTGCAGTACTTTTCCCGACGTTAAAACGGTTCGGATAAATTCTTTTTTGTTGTATAAATATCTGTCCGTATCCACATAGCGACTTATTTCATAAAAAGGATCGAATATTTCTATAAATAAATTTGTCTCTTCTTTTTCCGCAAGTAATTTTGCTATTTCCATCGGCGCCGAGTCGAAATTCCCACAAATTATCGGCATTGAAGAATCGGTATTGAACATGTTGTTCATCGGATTAAAGAAAAAATTATGCTTTTCGCGTAAAAAACGAATACCGTTTACAGAGCGATATTTAATAATATAATCTAGTAAACTTTTGTTGTATTCGTCTGTATTCCTTAAAATATTTACGGCTTCATCGTCCGTTTCTCCGTCAAGTTTCAGATAAGCGCTAAAGTCGTCGCACACTACGGTATATTCCAAACCTCTCGGTTGATATCGTTCATTATAGGGTAGGCCGTTTATTATACTGTCCATAGAAGTGTGTAAAACATGTTCCAACCCTAAAATCATTTCCACCGTAAAGGGACGTTTCCCTTTTAGCATGTTCGTAAAATTAGATTTTTGATTCGTTGCCCATTGAACGTCTGTCTTTGATTCGTCGCGCACCGAACACTTAAAAATTTTACGCAATAAAGTTATGTATGTATCAATATTGTTTCGTTTCATCAATTCGTCTATTCTTTGTTGAATATCCATAGTTTACCTCCGCTTACAACAATAGATTAACAGATCTATTGTCAAAAATCAACCGTTTAGTTGTCTTATTTGACAATTTGAGTTATCATGTAATTAACTCCGATTTTTACGACTTTGATTTTTATCTGACAACTCTCTCTTTTTTAATCGTTCTTAACGCGTGGTATAAACCTTGTAAATCTTCCGGTAAATACGATAATGCTATTTCTTCCAATTCTATAGGCACTCCGTAATACGCTTCGGCAATACTTCCGGCCATTGCCCCGATAGTATCCGAATCGCCGCCGATTCCTACGGCGTTTCGGATAACGTCTTCAAAATTTTCCCCGTCTAAAAAGGAAACTATTGCCTGCGGAATACTGCCTTCGCACGTTACCCAGAATCCCCAATCGTCGTAGCCGTAGTTGCCCGTTAAATATTCGACAGTGAAATATTTACTTTTTAATTTCGGATAATATTCGCTCATTCTTTCACGAATATAAGTCTTGTCCTTGCCTGTTCTGGCAAAATACACCGCCAATGCAACGGCTTCCGCGCCTTTTATCCCGTCGGGATGATTATGCGAAATTTCCGTAACCTTTCTTGAAATATTTTTCACTTCATCTTCCGATTCTGCAACCCAGCCGACGGGGCTTATTCGCATCCCGGCGCCGTTCCCGTAACTGTAGTAAGGCTTGCTGTTTTCAAACAACCATTTATAGAACATATTTCCCCACCCAATGCGAGGGTAGGGCTTTGCTATATCTTTCATAACCCGAACGGTTAATTCACTCAAATCATCGTAATTGCCTTTACTAAGCAGCAATGCTTTTGCTACTGCAAGAGTCATTAAAGTATCATCCGTAAACCGGCACCCGTCTGCAAACAACACAAAATCTTTTCCATAATGATCCTTAAATTCAAACCCGCTGCCAACAATATCGCCTATAATAGCACCTATCATTTAAGCCGTCTCCTCATTAAAATAATCATCCGCAAATCGTTTCCTGTTTTGCCGATTTAAATTTTTACGTTTTGTTTTTTCCATGATTAAAACGCCGTATTCCTGCTCAATATATCGAATATAAACGGGCAACTTTTCTGCAGTATGCCTTACGCTGTAACTGCAATGTTTTTTAAGTTTTCTCAATTCAAACAAAGAAATTCCTTGTCCAAACGCGTCCTTATTACTTCTTTTGAAGGCTTGCGCAAAGAGAAAGTATTTTATTCCTTGCGCCGTCAAATAAAACGATTGTTCGCCCTTAGCCGTGGTTGTACAATAAATAAAGTTTTTCATTCGTATTCTCCCGAAAATAATTGTGCCACTTTTTGAGTGAAAGTCGGCGGGCTTTTTACTAACTCGCCGATACGTTAATTAAGCCACCATTTTTAACAGTTCTTCGCGGCTTAACAGGTGTTTCGTTTCCAACGCTTCTACGATTTTATCGAATACTCCTTTATGCTCCGAAATAATATTTTTAACTTTTTCGTGCGTTTCGTTCAATATCTCAACGCGTTTTGCAACCACTTTTTCGCCTTGCGAATCCGAAATTACTCCGCGCCGAGAATAATCAAGCAAGTATTCATAACCGAATTTCCCGCCTTCCGTTATCATAAAATCAAGGCTCATTATCGCTTGCCTCATATCGTTTGAGCATCCGCACGAAGCCTCGCCGAACTCTATTATTTCGGCTACTCTTCCGCCGAGAGCAATTGCAACGTCGTCTATGCCGTCGTTGTTTTCGGAGCAGCATATCTCATCGTCGTAAATTATACGAGTGTGTCCTCTCGATTGCCCTTGAGGAATGATCGTTGCAGTCGACACCTTGTCCGGTTTTAAGTATAACGCCACAATCGCGTGCCCCGCTTCGTGTACTGCCACCAAATGTTTTTCGCTGTCTTTAATTTCACCTTCAACGCCGTGAAAAGCAAGACGATTCATGGCTGTTTGAAAACAGTCGAAGTCGATAACCAATTGTTTTCTTTCGATAGCGAGAATACCGGATTCGTTCACAAGACATTCGAGTTGCGCCCCGGAATATCCGGAAGTTACTCTTGCAACGTAATCCACGTCAAGACTTTTCGGCATTTTTATTCTGTCGAAATACAGACTTAAAATTTTCTTTCTGTCGTCAAGTGACGGTAATCCGATTTCGAAAATTCTGTCAAATCTTCCGGAACGCACGAGCGCCGGACCAAGTCTGCGAATATCATTACAGGTTGCAACGACCAACACGCCGTTCTCGTCTTTTAACGAATCGAGTTCCTGTAGGAGAATTTTCATCGCTTTGTCGTTCATTGCAATATAATACTCGTCGCGAAGTCCTGCAATTTTATCGAATTCGTCAATCAATAAAAGACACGGTTTCATTTTCTTTGCCTGCGCAAACGCTTCCTGAATAAATTCTTCCGAATTATCCCTTGTGCAATCCGCCGCACGCAATTCGATTATGTTGATATTTTCATCGGCAATCGATTTTGCCATTACGGTTTTTCCGACGCCGGGATAACCGTAAAGCAGAACGCCTTTTGGAATATGTACGCCGCAATCCGCATATTTTGCCGCGTTATGCAGAAAATCTTTCAACTGCTCTAATTGCGCGACTTCTTTTTCGTAACCTGCGATTTTAGTTTTTGTAGTAATCTGTTCCGTTTTTGCCATCGGCAAATCCTCCGTAAAATAGATTAAGTCTGCACCCTTGTCCGATAGGGTGAGCATAACGAGAACTACTGCAAAAAAATTACCCATTATATTATATAATGGGTAGAATTCTATAAAAGGTGATAATTATGGGGTTTTAATTGATTTTTGTGAATTTTAGTCCGTATAAATCGTATTCGCCGTCGTCTTTTTGAATGACCTGCGGCATTTTTTCTTTGCTTGCTTTTAACATTGTCTTAAAAAGTTCGTTTTCCAGCAGCGGTGCATAAATATGCCAATTTTCCCGTTCTTCTTTTTCGTAATCTTTTATAACCAGGTATAAAACGTATTCTTCCGAAAGCAGTTCTTTCACTTGTTTATTACGCTTGTCTTTCGTTTGCCGTATCTTTTCGTAGATTATGTCTTTTTCGTCCTCATCGGCGAGCCTTAAATCTTGATACAATAATTTTAATTTTTGTTCATATTCCTCGCAAGCGTTTATGATTTTTCTTTTTTTATCATAAACCGTGGAAGTACTTTTCGTTTCAGGCTCTTTTAGCATATCCGAAATTGCAATATACGTTTTTTGCTTATCTTTACCCGTTCGATAGTCAATTCCTTTTACGCTCTTATAAACGTATTCCATGGGGGCGTCGTAAAACGTATGCCTTTTTTCGCGCTTTGAATCGGAAACGACGATTTCTTGGAAAAATTCCGGGGCGTCGGCATTGTATTTTTTTGCGATTATATCAATTTCTTTTGATACCCTGACGCTATCGTAAGCTCTCTTGGCTTTATCTATTTCGATTCCCGAAAGTACGGCAAGTTTGCATACGTCTTTATAAATATTCTATACATTTTCAGGGTATTCTCCGCTGTTGAGTTTATCCCATAAGATGCTGTTTAATTTTTGCGACAAATTTACAATGTTTCCGATTTTATTTTCACTCGTAGAGTGATCCAATTCGGCAAGCGTTTTCTTTTTACTTTTCCCCGACTTAATTCCGCATACAGGCACTTTGAATAAATCTTTTTGCTTAAAGGCATTTTCTACAATTAACTTATCGTTCGTAATAAGCATTGCGTCGGAATCGTAATCGCAGCCGTTTAATCGTTGCTGTATGTTTTCTCCGATCGCATTCACGCAAACGATATTTTCTCCTAAATCGAAATAATTCCAAATATCACCCGATAAATTATTTGTTACGCAGTACAAATTCCCCATCGTGATATGGGGAGAGCGGGCGCATACTAATTTTTCGTCGTGTCCGAACTTTTTACAGGCTATTTCTCCTGTGCCTAAAACTTTCGCCGTATTCTTTGTATTATTTATATCGAACTCGCCGGATAATGCCATCAGCATTTCTGGACCGTTTCCGAATAAGGTTGCGTTCGTTCCGGATAAAAGAATATGTCCTTGCTTTAATTTATTTTTTTGCGATTCGATTACCTTGTTTCTGAAATTATTATAAATTAAAGTATCCTCAAAACCGCAATTAATCTTCATCAAGGTAAAAATTACTTCGCTTCGCTCGGCAAGACCGTCGGATATTTCTTCGTATTCGGTTTCATCATCTTTAATCTTTTCTCTTTTAGATACATCGCTGAAATGATAACGCATAAAATCGTAATCGTTTCTGATAGTCGTCAAATAGTCTTTACTCGGTTTTAATAATTCTTCCGCCTGCGCTTCGGTTAAACCTAACGTGTTGATAAACTGATAACTGCTTTGAACCATCTTTCCGTCGAAAAACTTCGTGCATTTATCATATTTAACTACGCCAAACGTGCAATCAACCTTATCCGCCCACTTACGAACGTTATTTTCCGTAAACCCGCCTTGCATAAACTTCAGAAATTTCATACTGTTTGGCGTCGTTACCATAACGATTTGATTTATATCCGTGGCAAACGTTATAAAACCGCGCTTTTTCAAATCTTTTAAAGATATCCCTTTATCCCGAAACCATTTTTGAAGTCCGGTCTTAAATCCGCAAGATTTAAAAAATTTATTACGAAGAAGTAACATATGCTTTGTCGCATAATCACCCGTAAACAAACTTTCGTCAAGCAAACTTTCTCCGTCCCAGATATCGTTTGTAATCAACGTTTCTTTTGCGGTTGCTTGCAAACCGTCTTTTTCTTCCACGCATACGACTTCTTCTAAAAATTCGCTTTTACAATCGGGGATAAACAATATGCCGTTAAGCGGAATTATTATCACGTCTTTAAGAGAACTGAGCGACAACGATTTATATGCTTCCCACGACGCCAAATCTTCCGTAGGCTTTAATCCGCATTCGCCCCATTCTGACATATGTTTAAGCAATTTTTCGTTGATAAACAAACATTTCCCTTGACGAGAACTTCCGCTGCTTCTCTTATACCGAACGTAATGCACTCCGCCAAGATTAAAACCTTGTTCGTAAAAATGATCTCTTAGTTCTTTAAGATTTTTAGTTTCTTTTTTATCGTTTTCACTTTTATAATTGTATGTAAACTTTAAGTTGATTACTGCAAGTGTGTATTTGTTTTTATATTCGTCCTCGAAATAAAATTTCTTCCTGCATTTTTTCTCATAGCACTTTTCAAGTTCGATTAAATCAAGCGAGTAATCCAATACGTTATGAACAAGCAAAAATAGGCGTAATTTTTCTTTTCGGGCATTTTATATCCGATATCTACGCCGTTTAACTGTTCCTGTTCATATATTGTATTCGCTTCCAACGAAATGATACGATATCCCTTAATCGACATGATAATTTCTCCCTGCTTGTTCTTATATCCTATTATACGATATTTAACGGATTTTTTCAATCGAAACCGATACTCTATAAAAAAGAACCCGGAGAATAAATCCGAGTTCCTTCTATTTTTAAATTATTTCAAAATGTTTTAATGCGGCTTTGATCGCGTCCGACATTTCTGCCGTTGGGTGAGAACGCGGGCGTTTCAATTCTTCTACTGCATTCGGCGCATCGTACATCGGCAAGCCGAGTTCGCGCTTTACTTCAGCAACATATGCCGTATGCACCTTGAAACCGTAATTCTCTTCAATCCATTCCTGAATCTTTTTATATGTCGTCTTTTCTTGCGGTTTTCTTTTTTCCGCTCGTTCCGCAATTGCCGTTTTATCAAGCGAAGTATTATCAAAATCGATTTTCACTTCAAGATGAGAATCAGGTTTTTTTGTGGGATAATACCGCCAACGTTTCGACGCCGTCTTGATTCTCCCACAACAGTTTATTCACTTCACCGCTATCGGAATAGATCGGAAAGTTCAGGGTTATCGATTTTAACGGCATTTCAACCTGTTCTTCATTAGAATAAATCTGTATGTCCTTTATCAGATAGGAAATTAAATCTTTCTTTTCTTTGTCAGACATTATATCATAAATTTTATCAAAAGACAACAATAATTTATACACATTGTCAAGCGTAAGCACCTCTTCTTCCATAGCCGCCCGCCTTAACGAGGCATCCTTTATACATTCCTCCAATTCGTTTATTGTATCGTATAAAGAATCCAGCCTCGCAGACATATCTTTTAATTTACGTTCGCGATATTTTATATCGAGAGGTAAGTTGTCTATTGTTTCTTCCAGATTTGCCTTATTTGTCTCCGTTTCAATAAGTTTCTTTTTGTAATTTTTCAACTCAGTATCAATTGCTTCCGTATTTGCTTTCTGACCGATTCTGCTTTCGATTTCTTTTGCAAAAGATTCGCCCCGAATCAACTCTTTTATCGCTTCGACCACATAAGGTTCTATATCCGTCGTCCTTAATTTTGCTTTATAATTGCAGACATATCCCCGCGGATTACCGTTATGCCCGCAATAATAGTAATACACGTCTTTATATGTACCGTCCTTTTTTGCCAGGAATGACGATTGCAATACATCGGGCTTCCGCATTTTGGACATTTTAGCAACCCTGTCAACAAATGAATGCGTTCTCGCCCGACGCGCGAAGGGGATTTAAAGCCTGTAATATTTCTTTTTTCTCTTACTCTTTCCCAAGTTTTTTGATCCACCAAGGCGTCATGTTTTCCGTCATACACAAGATAATCGCTTGTCCGAACCGTCCGATAATCGTCACGACTTCCTTTTACCTTTTCTTTTATTCGTCTGCCGTAAGCAATTTTTCCTGCGTACACCGGATTGTCCAGAACACACTGAACGCTTCTCGCGCTCCACGCCGTTATGTCGCTTTCTTTATGTTTATTTTTTGCAATTCCTTGTAAATTGAGATATTTAGCTACACCGTTATAGCCCATATCCGTATTGGCAAATTTATCGTAAATAAGCCTCACTACTTCCGCTTCTTGCTCGTTTATAATCAACGTATCGTCTTTTAACGAATAACCGTATGGTGCAGGTCCTCCGTTCCATAAACCCTGCCTTGCTTTTTCTTTTCTCCCGTTCATCGTCTGTTCAAGAATATTTTCGCGTTCGATTTCCGCCACGGCAGACAGTACCGATATAAGCAATTTTCCGCTTGCTTGCGATGAATCTATACCTTCCTCGACACTGATTAAGTTTACGCCATAATCTTGTACTTTTTGAAGCGAATTCAAAATATCAGCGGCATTTCTGCCAAAACGAGATAATTTATATACAAGAATGTAATCGATTTGCTTTCCTTCTTGAATATCTGCCAGCATCGACTGAAACGCAGGGCGTCCGGCAATAGATTTGCCCGACTTTCCCGCATCTTCATATCTTTTTACAATATCCATTTCTTCACGTTCTGCAAACGTTTTCATACGCGTAATTTGCCCTTCAAGGCTAAATCCGTCCACCTGCATTTCGGTACTTACTCTTGAATATAAGACGCATTTTTTACCTTCTCTGTTCATTTTTCGCCTTTCCTTTTTCGTGCTGTTCGTTTAATAAAGTTTTACCATATTTATTGATTGTTTTTGCCATAAAATCTAAAAACGAACTTCTAATTCGTCTTTCTTCGGCAAAACTCTGTTCTTGTTCTAATTTCTGCTCGTTCAAGTCTCCTTAAAATTTTTGTGTTTTCGTATAGGTTGCGCCGCCCGGGATTTCTGTCTGCATTTACATTTTTATTTATTATTTTTTCCGACTACTCTCCGTAGCGGCGTCATAATTATTTTCCCTGCCGTACTTTTAACGGAAAGAAAAGTACGGTCTCTCCTATCACACAGTGTCTCCTTATTAATTCCCGATATCACGGGTTGAATAAGCCACAATCAATTATGTGTTCCGCTGTTTCCGGACTTCATTATTTCGTATGCCGTTCTGATAAAGTCCACTTTTGTCATATTACGTTTTTTCAGAAACGCATTGATTTCGTCAAACAAATCACGCGGTATCATCGTCTGAAAATTACCGCTCGTTTGTTTACGTTTATTTTTGTTTTTTTCTTCATATTTTCTATTAGCAACTCTTTGCGGAGTGTCCTCTTTTCTTTTTACCATAACAATCTCCCGAAAATAAAAAATCGTATATATACTATATATCATTTTTAGAGATTTGTCAATCGTTTTTATCCTCCTGAAAACTCTTCGCCGCTATCTCAACAGCAAAATTGCCGTCATGATCCCTTGCGTCAGCAATAATACCGGCGTCAGCCAGAAAAAGAATTTCCGAAAGCCTCGCTCGTAATAGATTTCTTCTTTCGCTTCATCCACCTCTTTTTCGAGATTTTGCACCTTTTTCGTAAGTTCTTTCGCGTGCGCGTCGATTACTTCGGAAGCGTCGTCCGCGGCAAGCGCGATTCTCTCTTTTA
>ULKR01009560.1_pt1 | contig 14078 bp, 20 predicted proteins | sample 1951181 | NCBI WGS metagenome assembly ULKR01 (sample SAMEA4835503, study PRJEB28245) | human gut metagenome | biome: gut microbiome; material: fecal sample | place: Denmark | collected 2008 | reverse complement strand
GAGAATCTACTTCCTCAGGGATATATGACGTAGTGAGAGGGAGATTTTCAGTATATACTTGTACAATGCATACCTATCTCTAAAATAGAGATCTATGCCTAATAGACCTGATTTTTCAAAATATCTAGCGCACTTCACCTCTGCGTTAGATAGTCCTCAATATCCTGCTTGTTCTGCATTTGATCGACTCATAAAAATATTAAATGACAAAAAAATTAATGCATCTAGTATGCCTTGGACTGGATGTAAAGCCGTATGTTTTACTGAATGTCCTTGGCCTAGCCTATTGGATCATACCAACAAATATTCACCATATGGATTAGGTTTTGAAAAGAGTTTCATTTTTTCAAGAAATGGAAGCCCCGTATATTATGTAAGAGCTGACCAATATAAAAACAAGATTGGCATGAACACATAATACCATTTGTGACTCCATTTTGGCCCAGATACCGTCCTAAAAGCTTACAGGTGGAGATTGAAATTAACAGAAATTTTCCAGATTGCGATTATACTCATGAAAGAGAGTGGCGCGTACCTCACGACCTTCCTTTTGAGTATGAAAACATAGCATTTATCGTTTTGAAAGACTATGAAGAAATGGCAAAATTTCCACAAAAACTAAAAGATGCAATTGGGAGAGAAAAATTCATCTTGATGGACAACTATAAATATATAGAAAATCTATGGCCTATTCATAAATTATAATACCGATGCCCCCCGTTCAGAAGAAGTTTGCCGTATGGCAGACTTCTTCTGAACGATTCTCTCACTACTTACTGCACCACCCGGAACATTCCCTCCTGTACTGGCACCACGAGCATTGCATCCCGGGCTGGGGATGGAAACGTTCGGTGGTGATGCCTTCATAGGCGATTTTGTACAGATCAGCGATGCGTTGACTGTGTTGTTCGTTGGCTGGTGCAGTCTTGACCAGGTAGATCAGATCCAGTGACGGAGGCGTGTCTCCCGTCGCCTCTTCGATCATCATCTGATAGGTGATTAACTGGAGTTCGTGATCAAATGCTGCATGTCCGGCATCCGGCTTGGCGGCAGCGGATTTGTAGTCCACTGCCGTCAGGTCGTGCTGGACGAGATCGATGACGCCTCGCACAGGAACCGGCAGTCCGGGTATGGTGGCGGATAAACCGACTTCTACTCCCAGGGGCATCTGCGAAGAAACCTCGTCAGAGTCCATGTAGGCTTTGACGGTGTTCCATGCACAGGAACGCACTTTCTGGCGCGTTTCTTCGTCTGCATAGTCCACGGGACCTTCCGTCTTCTCCAGCTCCAGGAAGTGAGTGGAGAAGGCTTCTTCCATGGCCGTTTCACTGCTGTCTTCTCCCCGCCATCGGGCGAGGTTGAAGGACTGTAACGTGGCGTGGATGGCCTTGCCTACATGCAGAGCAACTGTCGTCGGTTTCCGTATCTGCGCCACCTTTTGGAAAAAGAAGCGCAGGGAACACGACAGGTACGATTTAACGGACGAGGGAGACAGGTAGTCCGGGAGTATGGCAGAGGGGGAAGGAGTCTCTGAAGGGAGGTCTCTTCCCAATGCCATAGCTGGATTCAGGGAGTATGAACGTATTGGCCGGATTACGGGAGCGATCATGGTTAGTACGGGTTGGAGTTGCCGGCATAGGTCGCAGCGGGACGGCGGGTATAGTTGTTCCTGCCCGATGCCGAACGTTTGGGTGATGAGCCGGAGCGATTCATCAGTTCGTCGATCAGCCCGGAGGCTTCCATGCGGTTGAGCATGGTAATGGACTTGTTGAATCTCCGGGCAGACAGTTCGTTCAGGGCAGTGTCATCCAGCCCAGCCTTTCCGGCCAGTTCCAGGATGAGCGACTGTTGCTTTTCCGAGCACTTCCATGCGGGAACGGTTGCAATAGAGGTCTCGGGAGCTCCTGCAGGTGGCGTTTGTCTCACAAATGATGCAGGTGTCGTCTGCGAGCAGGAAGCTCCGGGAGCTGGCCTTTGTGTAGCCTGTGTGCCGTAATGTTCGTTGGGGACGAATCCGACCTGTTGGATCCGGGCATCGACGGCAGCCTGAAGGGAGCCGTAGAGGCGTTCGGTTTCTGAAGCCAGTTCGGACGTGTGGGTGATTTCGGTTTCGATGGAGACTTCGAACTGATGGGAGGAATACCCCGGCAGCCCGAGGCGTTTGCTGTAGTTGGCGATGAGTTTGATAGCCATGGTGGTTGTTTCTTTCGTTGTTGATGAGTGGATACGATAAAGCCGCCATGCCCGGTATGGGAATATGGCGGCTCTTCGAAGGATGACAGGCAGGTAAGTTCCTGTGTCTGGTATATATGACGGTGAGGGAGGTGTTATTTCAGATGGGAATGACTCAAACTCCTCACCAACAGATATTTAGATGAAATGAAACCCTTCATCCAGACAGTTGACAATCTGTATACTTCCTCATACCCGGTTCCACCAAGAGGTTATTCTCCGGGAGTTCTGCAAACAACATTCCGGTTATATCCCCTCCGGTGTACATTCCGGCAGGCAGGATAAATACGGGGAGGGATGATATAAGAGCTACGACAGCAACCTGTTTCTCATAGGAAGGAACCGACTGTTCTTATTTTCCCCAGCGTTGTCTTCTTTCACTGCATTCTTCGGAGGGGATGCGACCTCCGGCCTCAAGAATAGCTTCCAGGGCATTCAATGCACGTTGTGGAATCAATAGCTTCCTCTCTACAATGATATCCAGAACCCATAAAATCCCTTTGACTTCGATCCCGGCTTCAGCAGATTTTGTCCGTAGCCTTTTATCACCGGAAAGCAAAATACCACCATGTTTTTTGGCCAGATGGGCTACCGATACATCCTGCAAGCTTACTTTCCATTCTTTCGCTTGCGCATTAAGAGCAGGAAGATCTGATTCATCAATGGATTCCAAAATCAATTTGTCAGCATCCACATAGGTTTGAAGCAAAGAAAACTGTTCCTCTTCCAGAATCTCCTGATAGACAAGGTGTGTCGTCCGGGTCTCAAACCCCAGCTGAAACCATAAATCAAGGAGATCGCCTTCTATCAAGTCCAAGAGCACGCAGGCGTCATGAATATAGATCCTATCCACGGATAACAGTTAGATAAGAGTTGCAACAAGTCTGCGCAGTTCGGAAAGAGAATGTCCCCATAAGCTCGCACCCTTGGACATGCTGATTTCACCGTCTATAACAGCAGTGGAAATTAATTGCTCAAAACGGCCGCTGCTTTCCGTTCCATAATAATCTCCGGGTTCTTTTTTCTTGTACCCCATTTTATTATAATAAATGAAAAAGCGCTGTTTGAGATTATTGCCTATCAAATGCAGGCGATGAGCCCTCATGACGATTGCCGGCAAAGAGACGCCAAAATACGATTTGATCGGGAACAGATTACGAATAAGGATCCTATCCCGTTTGCCGCCAAACATTTCAGAAAATGGTGCTTCAGGCATCAGAAACGCGCTCGCGAAGACATTAGCGCAATCTTCATGTTCCTTTTCCGACAGGTATTCCGGAAGGTCTAAAACCAGATGGGCCAACTCGTGGGCAAGGGTCATTCTCATTCTGGGCAAATTACCTTCTAACCATGAAGCAATGACAACCATGGCAATTTTGGAGTAGACCGCAGAAAATCCGTCAAAAGCTTCATTGTCCGTATTGTAAATGAAGATTTTGATACCCTTGTTTTCCATAAGTTGGAGAAGGTTGACTACGGGATCTTCTCCTATGTTCCACATGTCGCGTAATTTGTATGCAGCCTGTTCCGCTTCATCGACCGTTGACGCCTGTATCCGGGTATCAAAGAAAATCGTATTGTTCGTAATGTCTTCGATCTCCATGAATCTGGCAAAATAGTCCTTTGCTCGTTCTTCAATCGCTTCACGAGCGGATTTGGACAATTTGGAGCGCTTGCGAAAATGAATACCGTCCAGAGGCACGGAGGAGGTACTGTAGAAAAAGTCAGGAGATACTTCCAATATATGAGCCAGACGAGCCAGCATTTCAGAATTGGGCGCTGCAATTCCTTTTTCATATCTCGCCAGAATGGTATGTGACGGAGTATTACCCAACTTTTCAGACAAGGCCCTCAATGAGAGCCCTGACATCTTACGTGCCTGGGTCAGGCGCTGGGGAATAAAGGCCATGGTCGCGGACATGTTTACAAAATAGTTCTTTATATTCCGGATGTAAACAGTAAAAGTCGTCTTAGCCAAAAAAAGGATGAGAGTCTGATTCACTCTCATCCTTTCAACCCCGATCACACACCACAGGGGGAGACAATCAGGGCATTTGCATAGTTGCTAATGATCTTGTGAGGCAAGGGGCTTCTTTTGTCAAGGCGAAGTGGTGTTTATTCCAAATAGCATGAATAGAAAGAACATACATGTAGTGCCTTCTCCAAGTGGAGGATGGCAGGGCAAGAGAGAAGGAGCAACTCGTCCTTCTTTCACAACTTCGACGAAACAGGAAGCCATTGATAAAGGAAGAGGGTTATCCAAACGTGAAGGAGGAGAGCTCTTCAGTCACGGAAAAGATGGCAAAATCCAATGGAGAGACAGTCATGGAAACGATCCTTATCCACCCAAAGGTTAATTCGTGATTTCATCTCAATCCATCGCCCCTTTGCTTATTGGTGAAGGGGTGTTTTTTTGTCGGAAATTGTGGGAGATAACATGGGGAATCTGTTATTCCTTTTCGCTCAGAGTACTTGGATTATTTTCATTATTCAGGTAGGATGGGCTATCTGATTTTTTGTTGACATGATGTTACCACAAGAGGGTAAGAAAACTAACCATGTTTAAAACAAAAGCCAGTGTTCCTGTTACCGGCATAATATTGCTATTGCTCAATCTGTATTTTCAGATAATTTTTATTAGTTGCTGCCTCCTGGATTTGTTCCGAAAACTGTTTCATGATTCCCGTGATAATTTTAAATGTGTTATCAAAATCAGAAATCTCAATATGAATCTTTTCACCATGAACAACACTATGACGGTTACTCAACAGATCGGTATCGATATAATGCACCTTCGTTTCATATGCTGAAAAGTCCAAGCCTATGCTGTCAAAAATATTCTTAACCACGATAGATGACGGATTCGACTTTGTTTTGATAACAGGATGTTCCTGTGAATATCTGACTTGAAAATTAAGAGTAGTGTAATTCGCAAGAAAATCGTCGATTGCTTTTTGGTATACTGTAATCTTATCTGATGCAGCGCAAGAATCAAAAACCTTACCTGAGTGAATCGCAGCAAAGTTTGTACGTAACTCGGATAATTTAATTTTTTGTGAAGCTACATATACCACATAGTAATTAGCTGCTTGCTTGATAAAACCTTCAAAATGAGCTGAGAGTAACGCAATTCCAACTCTACATAGAGTGGGATTTTGCGTTAAATGAATTAGTAATTTAATGTCTATTAACTCTTTTTTCCGCCATGCGATATCTTCATCCAGCAAATCTTGAAGTTTTTCGAGTTTCTTAATTTTCATGTGCAAACCACATTCTGCTGAATTTAATGAGTTGTGACATGCGATCCAAAGCTCGAGTTCCTCTGCGAGTTGCATTAACAAACTCTTTTTGAGTATAAATTTCCTTAACTCGATCAACTAATTCTTCTTTATGTAATTCCCAATAATTAAGATTGAGAAAAATGCCAGGAATTATTGACTCAAATGCCGCAACCATAACTGGTCCTTTAAACTTATCATTTTGGTATTTTTTAAAGGCATTCTCACTCAAAGAGTCATTCAATAGAGTAAAAATCTTGCAGAATTTTTTTCTCTGCTCTTGGAAAAGGGAATTATTATCCTTATTTTGAGCATATTTTTCAAGTTCTTCAGTCAAAAAAACATCCATGCTTCTAGTTTTATCTATCTGATCCACAAAATCGTCGGAAAATTCAGTATAAAGGATGTATCGTACTATCAGCTCCAAGTCATAGCGCTCTTCTGCTTGCGTATCCGTCAATGGGGTACATTCTTTAAAATTTGTATCATTGTGCAATTCATTCATTAATTCGTAAAGCGGCTTGTTGATCATAATCATCAAGCAGTTTCTAATTTCTTGTGCCGATAAATGTGTACCACCGGTATTAAGACGTTGAAACATTTCATATTTTGATGTGTCATTTTCTGCTGCTTCCTTTATTATGGTAAAATTCAGCTTTTCTCTTTTGAAATTAATCTTTTGCTCAGGCAAGAATAAATTTTCATCATTCCAGGACACTCCCCCGAGCGAAGGAAGAAACTTAGTCGCTCTTAGAACTAACGGATCATACTTTGTGTCATCGTCTTTTTTTAGAACACCTAAAAATTGGAGAATAGTTGAAAGCCTTTGTTGACCATCAATTACATCCCATATACCGTTTGTCTTTTGCGAAACAAAAATAGGAGGAATAGGAATACCCAATAAGATAGATTCAATGAGTTTTGTTTTTTGTTCCTCGTCCCATCGATAAAATCTTTGGAACTCAGGATGGACATCAATTTCACCATCTTTGTAGAGATTCATTACCTCGCCAATAGACATCGGATACGAGTCCACAATCATCTCTTTTCTTTTTTCTTCGATTTCTTCTTTTAAACTCATTTGCCTGCCTCTTTCTTTTAATTTCTTGGTCCTAAAAATTTATCACCATTCAAATGGATCATGTGATCCGGCATATCTGCAATCCATACTTCTGTTTCCCAAGCCAGAGTTTCAGCAAACTTCTTGAATGTTTTAAAATCCAAAAATGATGTAACATAGATGTTTTCTGCAATCACGCCGGAGGTCATTTCCTCAATCTCCCTGATACGTTTCGGTTCCATCGGTCCGACAGAAGTTACTGATTCTATAAAATACAGCCAGTTCTTTTCTTCTGAGTAGAGAACAACATCCGGCATCTTATCATGCAGTGTAATGGTAAAGCCAAGCTTACTCAGTTTGTCTTCGTTCTTTACCAAATCCTTTTCAATCGTGTCACCAACATAGAGACATTCCGAATTCGGAGCAAATCGTGGGGCAAATTCTTCGATAATTGCCTTCTGGAGTCGATTATGATCGCCCGGAGAAAAAGTAAAATCTTTACCGTTTATTTTGACGGGCATTTTTCGTCTCACACGCTTAGAAGCATATAGCTGAACAAGTGTTTCATGATTTTCTTGAAAAGAAGTGAGATTAGCTTCCCACTTATCTGTACCAAAACTTTGGATCAAATTCAGCATTTCATTTGTCAATCGATAACGATAATTCGGACTATTGGTGGCCTTACCATTATCCTCAATGAAAGCCGCATTTCTGAAATGGTGTATTGCTTGCTTACGAATTGTTTCACGACTATTTTCGGCATATGTAATGCCATAATTATTGCCAGAGAACCCTATCACATCATGGATGCGAATCCAGCCATTTGTAGCCTGCTGCCACGTAGTGTTCTCAAGAACATTGGCCATTGCCAACAGAACACAACAGCACATAATGTTTTGCTGCTTGGTAGGTACTTGCAAGGCATTCAGTATTATCTTTGCTTCTTCTAATTTACTCATACATAACCTCTCAAAATACTATCACAAACTGTTTCTGACATATCGTGTGCAGCAATCAACTCTTTTCCCATGGCCTCAATGACATCCATGGATGGAATCGGCATAGAGTTCACTTCGGTTGAATTAACCTGCGTTGACCCATTCAATATTCTATAATAGCAGTCGTATACTGTGGAGTTAAACAGAACATAAAGGCCGTACACAACACGTTCTGAGAGGTCATGCATTCCATCGATAAAATTTATCTTGTTTTGTGTGCTGATTTCGGAATACTCTAGATAACTCCTTGCCAAATATACTCCACATTGAAGCCTCCTGCGTTCTTCTTTTGAAGTAAATCGCTTGACAAAAAGATAGTTTTTGTTTGGCTGCAATAATCCTCGTTGCTTTGTAACAAGATACTCATGTTCCTTTCCAACAGGAAAAACAACCTTGCCATTTTGTATATGCTGAGAGTAAAACAATGGCACAGCACATTCTTCAGCCTTATCTCTTAGTGCTTCTCTATTTCGGAAGTCGACGGTGAGTCCAGTTTTCATCTTTAGGCCAATACTCGGGAGCGTGTTTTCCCATCTGTTCAAGCTATTAAGGGTTTCTGCTTCGTCCGCACTTGTTATAAGGCATACATAGGAATCTGCTCCACTAACAACAGCAGAATAGGGCGCTTCAAAAATTGTCTTTTGAGAAAAATCAGCATTGCTTTGGGTTGTGGTAATGACAACAGTTCTCGACTTTGAGCGCGCCTTTTTAACTTTGATAATGATAGTTTCCTGTAATACTCTCTCTTTTTCAAAAACCTTATCTCGACTAACAAATAAATGGATATGCTTCAAAATACCTTCGCCTAAAAATTTCTGACGAAATCGCTTAAAATATGCACCAGATGTCCAAGAACGCGGGATAATATAAACCATTTCTCCATTGTCTCGTAAGTTAAACATACTCATAGAAGCAAAAAGAAAGTAAAGATTTGGCGAACCATAACATACATCTGGCATAGCTAAAGCTTCAGGGGCATCTTTGGCTATTTTCATATATGGAGGATTACCAATTACCAAATCATATTTATCAGGCTCCGGATTTGTCTTCAGCCTAAGGTTATAGTCAACCTCTTGACTCAAAATATAATTATCAGATACAATTTTGCAGGTTATTTTTTTTGTGGATTGACTACATGCCATTTCCAAGTTGGAGCGCAATAAACCTACTACATTGGGATCATTTTCATAGCACACCAATCTAATCTCTTTTATAGTTGAGAATGCTTGTAATCGCTCTAATAATGCAATTGAAAGAATACCAGAACCAGCACCAGGATCAAGAATAGATAGTTTCTGGCTCTCAGTAGGAATTTTAAATAGTCCAACCATAAATATAGCGGTTTCTTTGCTTGTAAAGAACTGCCCATATTTCTTGCGCTGGTTTTTAGGCATGTGTTCAATATATTCTGCTGTTGCTTTAATCGCAAAGTCAAGCATATTCATGATTTCGTAAACTCCATATTTCGTCGATACCGCAATCCAAAGATATACAAATTTTATAGGCTCTCCATTGATACAAATTCATTTTTCCATCACAGCTTTCAAATATCAGTCAGGATTATCAGATGCGTTAGGAGGCATGCCGGAATTCGTCAGGATTCAGACCAACAGGATGACTCAAAGAAGGAACATTAGGAGCATTAGTCAAACCTTCGGGACGAGACTGATCCCATCGTGTATAGGCTTGCTGGTCTTCAGTTCTTCGCTGAAAGTCGGCATTCTCTCCAAAGATATTCCTCTGCGTTTGAGCTCCAATCAAGTATGGGCTACCTGCAGAATCCTTATTGACAGAAATATACGGAACAGAAGACTTCTGCTGTTTGAACGCCTCTTGCGAAGTTTGCTTATTCGTGAATCCTGGGGCAATAGGTTTCGAAGAAGGTTTTATACCACGCTGTCCTGGGAAAGTGGGCATAAATCTGTCGTATCCGCAACCATGTGTCATGGAGGTAGACCTGGTAAGCTGACGCCAGTAAGAAGATCGCATGTAGATATTTTACTAGGAAGATAAAAGAAAAGCAACCCCCTGGGTACAGGAATGACCTGTACCCAGGGGAGTGGATTATTCACCAACTCCAAATAACAATTCCTTTTTCCTGATGCTTCATCATGACTTCTTCGTAGATGTGTACAGGAAGCCACACGGGTAACAGAAAGCAGAAATTGAACGCATCCATTCTGGTGATGTTGTAGGTTTCACTGTATGCGTAGTTACAAGATTTGAATGTGGAACCTTTTCCTCGTATTCGGCAAGATCTGATTCAAGGGAGCGATTTTGAGCTTGAAGTACCGTAATCTTTTGTACATGGAGTCCATAACACCAACAAAATGATAACTGCCATACTAGCGACAGTACAAGTACAATACCCAGTACCAACACAGTAACTTTCGCACTCCGGGGCCACTGCTGTTTGGTTGATTTGTCTTTCATGATAGACTCCTTTCTTTGAATTGTTCAGAAAATCAACACCACAATACAGAAGAATGCACCGTGGTGTTGTACCTTATTCGTTCCAGTATTTCTCCAAGCCATACTGTATTAGGAGCGTTACATAAGCGTCGTCCGAGTAGGAATTCTTGGACTCTGCTTCCTGCAACGATATAAAGTCTTCTGGGTGTTTGACTGCTTGCTCTCTCAGCTTCTTTGCCATCAGTTCGACTGACTCACGGTTTAAGCGATTCCTCCCTTGCCATGCTTCAGGGAAGTGCTCCTTATATATGTACCGATCATGTATTGGATCAATCGGTTGCAAACCAAAAACAATAGGTATCAATGCTACACCAAACAAAATAGTAATATTCTTTCTCATAATAGGGCTTTTCACATTCAAGTTTTAGTGTATCAATACCAGAAATCCTCTAAGTCGCAATGAATCATGCGCCTTAGAGAAACTTCGTCCGGATTCGCGTCGCTATTCTCTTTCATTGCCTCCTGTAACGATACAAAGTCCTCCGGGTGTTTGGCTGCTTGCTCTCTCAGCTTCAGTAAAAGCCTTTTCCCTGTCCATCGATTTTCGCTACTCTTCATGTTCCACGGCATAGGGAGGTTCTCCATATCAACATAAATTGACGAGTCGAGGCACGACGGTGGGTCCACAACAGGAGCCTTAGGCTGTATTTGCCATATAAATGAAACAGCCAGCAGCACATTGAGTGTGACAATAACGATATTTTTCTTCATAGTTTTCTTTCTAAGTTAATTGTTAAAAGCAACACTACTTACAGAGGCTCTGCGCCGGAATGTTGTGACTAATTCATTTTACTGGATATTTCTCCACCCAGATGCGGCGATAAGTATTTGCTAGGCTGAGTTTACGAGATAGAATTTCTTGCTGCCTGAAATATTCTTCTGTTGGAAATGGAGGATCGGTCAAATTCAGTTGTACCTCGATACCCAGATTACATATATCGTTCTCTTTTTTCAGTCCGACATTTGCGTTTGCCAATTCGTCTGTAATTTGTTCCAGCTTGATGTTATGATGAACCGTTTCTCCCGTGCCGGCAAAAACGGCGCAAAACGCCACCCACAGAACCCATACTGTAATCTTTGCACTGAGAGGCCATTTATTTTCTTTCATTGTATCCTTTCTACAGATTGGTTTCTAAGATCAACACCCCGACACAAAGGCTCTGTACCGGGGTGTTGGGACTAATTCATTTTTTGACTGGATACTTATCTGACCATATATGTTGGTAAGTATCTGACAGTCCGAGTGTACGGAACCGATCCTCCTGCCTCCTGATATATTCTTCTGTCGGATGTGTAGGATCAGAGGTATTTAACTCTGGCTCGAAAACCCAATTGATTATATCGTTCTCTTTTTTTAGCTTGATATTTGCACTCAATAGTTCAGCTACTACTTGTTCCTGCTTGATATTGTAATGTGCTATCTTGGTCCAACAGGCGAAGCCGACAAGAAGTAAAATACTCAGCGCCCACACCGTCACCTTGGCACTGCGAGGCCAAGGTTGTTTGATTGGTTTGTGTTCCATGATAATCTCCTTTCTTTGAATTATTCAAAAGCAAGTATTCTTTGTAGTGTGGGAGAGCCTAGTGTGTGTCCCGCGTACGGTATGGTATTGTGAAATGACTACAAATTACCTTCAATATAAAACCAAACAAAAGAAAGATCATTTCTTATTTTCTGATTCTTTCAGGATATTAACAACCTCCTGATGACCTGCCTCCGAGGCTATCATAAGGGCAGTCATACCCTGATTATCTCTGGCCTGAGCATTAGCTCCCGCTAAAATTAACATTTGGACTATGTTGGTATGACCTGTAAATGCCGCCCACATAAGAGGAGTCATACCCAACTTGTCTTTTTCTTCGACATCTCCTCCAGATATAAGTAACTTACGAACTACTTGTTCATGAGCTTGTGATGCAATAATAAGAGGAGTTCTACCTTCTTTATCCTTTACATTGATATTGGCTCCAGCATTTATAAGCATTTTAACTACATTGATGTGCCCTTCCGCTGATGCCAGTAGCAAAGGAGTCATTCCATTTTTATCTCTTGTCTCTATTAATGCTCCACCTAGAATTAGTAACCGGACAATTTTGTCATATCCGTTGAAACAAGCTGTTTCAAGAGGAGTTTGTCCAACATTTCTTGTTTCTAATGAAGCTCCTCCGAGAATCAATAACCTAGCAAGGTTATCATTACCCTTCAAGCAAGCTAGTTCAAGAGAAGTCAAACCATTCTGATCTTTTGCATTAATGTCAGCCCCACCTAGGATCAAACTTCGAACTACTTTATTGTGGCCTTTCAGGAGAACCAATGTGAGAGCATCGTTGCCTTGCCTGTTCTTGGTGTTAAGATCGGCTCCCGCTAAAATCAATATCTGAACTACCTTGTCGTATCCTTGAAATGAAGCCCACATAAGAGTGGTCATCCCAAGTTCATCTTCAGCATTGATATCAGCTCCTGCCAAAATCAATGTCTGAACTATTTTGTCATGTCCTTTTATGGCGCTCTGCATAAGCGGAGTCATGCCGTGTTGATCTTTGACGTTTACGTTGGCTTTTAAATGAATAAGATTTTCTACTTTTTCCACATTACCCTCTCCGCATTCAAAACTTAACAAGTGATCCAATTCAATATTTTCGATCAAAACTTGTCCTTGTTGTTTATTTTCGGTTGCCAATACTTGGCCATGAAAGCATGACAAAGCGATAAGTGAGGCAATGATACTTGTAATGTATTTTCTCATATGTTTCACATGTTCATATAATCCCTTCTCGGCGACGTTAATATTCGATTTTTTCTAATAGTGAGAAGGACTTTGGCATTAAAGGCCCGGGATTGGTGTTTACGATTACTTTCGTAACATCTCTGTTTGATGCTTCAAAATCTCATAGTCAGAAAAGATCAGTTGCTGTTTCCTCTGAAGAAGCTGATTCCTTCGGTCCAGCAAAATCTGAACTTCCCGGTTCAGTCCTGATCCTGTCGCTATATCACCTAAAGTTGATCCATACTGACCAGCAACAGTATTGATGATGCCGGAAACAACGACTTCATCTTGTTGCCTGTTGTACTGAGCAATACGAACATTCAGTTCTGTCACTTCCCGGTCAATCTGTGCGATTTCTCCCAGAACCTTTTCTTTCTTGGACTTTCCACAAGAAGGAAGAAGTAATGTGGAAAGCAATACAAGAACGACAGCCTGAGAGATTCGATATATTATCGCATTCATACTGAGATTTACTTATGGAGTATCTTAATCATCAAAGGGGCATGCCATTGGACTTGAGAATCCCGCGTCCCTTGCAACGCTGGCATTTCTGCCCTCCGATATTGCCCTTCCCCTGGCACCCCGGGCAAACGATGACGCTCTGGTTCTGCTGATGGCAAATGGCGTCCCCCACAGATTGCTGACGGGAGGAGGCCTGTGACTGACCGGCCATCATATAGACGGCCGCCAACGTAATAAGTGCGGCAGTGCCGCCTGTTATGCATTTCTTCATATGCGATGAATAGATGGTATCTACCGTTACTCTGTTCTCACTTCATTCTCACGTCAAGACTAAATGTAACGTTATCATTACATTTAGTCTTGCGTCCTTCAGTGAAAATCGTGCCATCCGGGGGTGATATATAGAAGGATGAGAAAGTTTCTTATACAACAAACAATTCATTTATCACCATTATGTTACAATATTTCACATTCACTTGTCCTCAGTGCGGATCTCACGATCTGTGCCGGGTTGAACGAACGATGGCCTACAGAAAAGAACGCCACATTGTCCGAAAGAGACATGAGTACCTTCCCGGGGATTCGGAACTCATGGATCTGGAATACCGGGGCCTGGCCGGGCTTCAGTGCGGCCGGTGCCGATATCCCGATGACAGGAAAGGTTCCTTTCGATGGAAGTCGTGGCAGGATCTCGAACATTCGGAATGCCTTGCATCTGATCCAGACGAAGGGAAAGAAAAAGTTTCCTGCATGGTCTGCGCTCTTGATGGTCACATTTACCGCACACACGTTCTGCTCCATCCCGGAG
>ULKR01011094.1_pt1 | contig 14100 bp, 16 predicted proteins | sample 1951181 | NCBI WGS metagenome assembly ULKR01 (sample SAMEA4835503, study PRJEB28245) | human gut metagenome | biome: gut microbiome; material: fecal sample | place: Denmark | collected 2008 | reverse complement strand
CGGGGCCGCAAGGCCCGCAGGGGCCGAGCGGCCCGCAGGGGCCGATGGGCCCGCAGGGGCCGAGCGGCGGCAAGATCAAGGACACGAGGAACGACAACAAGCCGCCGCGCTGGTATATGGAGAACCACCCGCATGAGACCGTGGTCGAGTTCAAGAATGCGAAAGCCATCGGGCTTTCGGGCAGCGAGACCTATGCGACCCTCGTCACATTCGTGCAATGGGGCGACAGTGCCGGCGGGTACCCGAAGCAGGTCGCCATGAGCGGCGCAGACATATGGTGGCGGCGCGGCGGGTCGGACTCTTCGTGGACGGCGTGGCAGCACATCCTCGATACCCTCGACACGAACACGACGTGGATCATGGCCCATCGTGTCGGCGAGTACTTGGAGACGGACGGCTCGTTTGACCCGAACAACATCGGCGGCACATGGGTACGGGCACCGAGCATCGGGCCGCACACGTGGCTGAGGACCAAATAAAGGAGACGACAATGTCTAAGACCGAGAACTACACACATTATGTATGCGATCGTTGTGGAGCCGATGCGTATATCGCAGAAAATGCAGCCGCTGCCAGCGACTGGCGTGAGGTCGAGCGTTTTGACCAATACGGCACCAAAGCGACACGCCTGCTGTGTAAATCATGTACTGATGCGTATAAGAAGTTGGCCGCGGAGAACGATGTGGCTTTTAAGACGTTCATGGATACGAAGGAGTCATAATGGCTTTCGAAATTGTAGATGGAATGACTGGTACCAAGCACATCAGTTCAGACGACTTGGCGGCGCTCAACATAGCGACGATCGGTAAGGCCGATTGCGTGCTGGAATATGGCGACGATTTCAAGCTCACTTTAGTGAGCGCCAATTCTGCGACACTCAAAACCGGTGTCGGTATGGTCGGCGGCAAAAGATTTTGGAATCAGGCGGCGACCTCCCTCACCATCCAGTCTGGCACACAGGGACAGAAGCGAAACGACTTGGTCGTAGCACGCTATGCTAAGACTAGCGCGGGCGTCGAGAGCATCACGCCCGTGGTGATTAAGGGCACACCGACCACCGGTAATGCGGCCGACCCCGCGGTGACGGCTAACGACCTCAAACTGTGGCGCGTGCCCCTGAACGGAATCAGTGTCGGCACACCCGTCAAACTTTTCACGCCTGTCACACCGCTCGCGACCCTCGGGGATTCTTTATCCGGCGGGACCGGCTATCAGTTCTTATATGGGAATAGCTTTTCGACAGAATATGTGGCTTACCACAAAAAAGGCTTCTTAGTAGAGATGTTTTGGAATTTCACTCAGGAAACAATGCAGATATTTAATGCGGGGACGCTGCCTGTTGGATTCCGTCCGACTCACGCATTCCTTATGCCGGCTGTGCGTACACTTTCAAACGGCGTCGTCAGCAACAACACTGCAGAAGTCGAGGTTCGAGAGTCCGGCGAGGTCGTCTTTATCGCCGCGAACACCTTGGCTGAAGGGCGTAACGTGGGACACTGTATCTGGATTGCTGCATAGCATTCCGCATCCCGTGTCCCGTGTCCCAGCGGAGCCGGAAATCACTTCAAACGGCACAGTGCGCATGGTGCTGGTACGGAGAACATTTGTCGTTTAAAAGGTATTAATTCAATGTTCAAATATATAGCCATGACCGTCGTGACCACGATTATGGGTACGATAATCGGCTGGTTACTGAATGCAATCAAAACCAACACCCGCCAACTGTATGACATGTCGCGTCGCGAACATGATGAACGGGTGCAAAATCGTGCTATGCTCGGTGAGCTCCTGTTTTATCGGCTCGAAGATCTCCATAGGCGTTTCGTGGTCGAAGGGCACCCGTGCTCTGCGGCCGAGAAACAGCAGGTAGACGACATTTACCACCATTATCATGATGAATTGGGGCTTAATGGACCCGGTACACATATGTATAATGAGATCATGGAAGCACATCAAGAATAAGGAGTGATTATGCAATACCTTCTGCCCGATAAGCCATATAACATCCTCAAGTGGGTCGGCCTCGTTGCCCTCCCCGCAGTAGGTACTTTTGTCGGTACCGTCGGTACCGCCGTCAATTGGGAGCCGACTGGCATCGCAGTGACGGTGATCACCGCCGCGGGTACGCTCGTCGGCGCACTCCTCGGTGTGACGACCGCGACGGCGAAACCGAGGAGTGAGTAATGATGGACAACGTTATTGGAAAGGGGTGAGTGATTTGGGTATCAAGGCAAATGCCGATGTGGCTGGATGTCTGCCTAAGCCTCATCCTACTCGGCGAGTGTATATCGTTCGACGATTGGCACTCGCCGCCAGTACTGCAGCTATTGCAATGGCACTCGCAGCACCGACAACGTGTTATGCCTACGAGCGCATCACCAATTACGTCAGTAACGGACATGGGCCGCTGTCACCACAATACCTCGTGATCCACGAGACGGCTAACCCTGGTGCGAGCGCATGGAACCACGTGCTCTTGTGGTCGCGTGATGATACTTATGCCGTGCACGACGTCATGGAGCTCGATGGCTCCAAAGTTTACGACACGGTACCGCAGAACCGCCTGTGCTGGCATGTCGGCAATGGCAATTGGTGTACGATCGGCATCGAGCTGGCACACGCCACAAATGCTACTGACTTCGCCAAACAATGGACCGAGGCCGTGAAGTGGGCGGGCGATACGCTCCGCGCCCACGGTTGGGACACCAGCCGTCTGCTCAGCCATTATGAAGCCGCACGCATCTGGGGTGGGTCTGACCATACTGACCCGATCGGGTATTTCCGTCGATATGGTAAGACTTGGAACGATTTCAAGCGCGACGTCGCCGCCTACATGGGTAGCGGTTATATCGCGCCGATCGCACCTACTGACGGAAACGGAGGTACGTACCAGCCGTCGACTTCTGCCACGCGCACGAGCTTCCCGAAATCTACGGGCAAGTCGGTCAATATTCACTATGCGCTCCATAACCGTTACGGCGCATGGAACAGCGCAGTGACCAATTTCAACGACGCCAACAGCGAGGGCTTTGCCGGTGTGCCGTACGGCTCCCACGATATGCTCATTGCATGGGCAGACAGCGGTACCTTGCGCTACCGTGTTCACACTAATGAGAGCGGTTGGCTCGACTGGGTCCAAGCAGCCAACTACAACGACAGCGTAAATGGCATGGCTGGCATCTGGGGCCAGGTGATTGACGGCGTCCAGATGTATTACATCACACCGTCGGGCGAGTACAAGCAAGTCTATTATCGTTCTCAGGACGTCGCCCATGCTGGCTACTGGGATGAGGTATGCGACGACGGCACGACCTACGGCGGCGATGATTACGCTGGTATGTACGGTTACGCGCTCGACCGCCTGCAGGCTTATATCTCAGACGGCACCCGCCGTTGATGGAGGATTGAAGAAAGCATGATGTTTGGTAACTACAACGCGTATCAACCTGTCGGCACACCACAACAATTCGCCATGGATCAGATGTAGCAGTTTCAGCAACGCGCCCAGATGCAGCCGGGAATGCAGCTGATCCGTGTCACGGGCATGGACGGGGCCAAGGCATACTAAATGCATCCCAACTCCGTCGTGCCCCTGTTCGACGCAGATAACGATATCATGTATGTTAAAAGCACGGATGGTGCCGGTTTTCCAACCATCCGTGCTTTTGCTTTCCAACCGATCGAGAACCCGACTCCGCAGACGCAACAGTATGTAACCCGTGAAGAGTTCAACGACACCTTGGCGAAGCTGAAGGAGGCAATCGGCAATGGCAAGCAGCCTGTTCGGGAGCAACGCGAAACCGCAAGTAAGTAACCCATTCCAAGCGGCCATGGCCGCTGCCCAGGAGCTCAAACACTCCAACCCGGAGCAGCTTATGGAGAAGATGATGGAGGCAAACCCGCAGTTTGCTGCATTCGTCAATCAAAACAAGGGCAAGAGCCCTGAGCAGATCGCACGTGAGAACGGGATTGATTTCAATATGGTCCAAAAGATGTTTAAGTAGACGGCACGGAGCGTACGGCTGTGGACTATGCGGCACTCATGGGCGTACTCGATAACCATATGTCGTGCATCAAAGCCGTCTGCCCGAAAGAGTACGACGCCGTCATGTCGCAGATCCACGCGCTACGGTAGTAATTACCTGTCAAACAGTGTCAAACACCTGTCACACACCTAAAAGGGCCAGTGTGACAGGTATTTGCATTTCTACATCGTGTTTCTCATCACCTGTCAAGCTGTCAAACAACAATGGGCCCCTATATTAGATATTTTTTATCTATATATATCTCTCATAGATATATAAAAGTCAAATTATCTAAGAATAGGGGAGAAAACTGTGTGACAGTGTGACAGGCAGCGAGAAATGCGATGTAGAAATGCAACTTGCTGTCAAACAGGCCCAAAATCAGCAGTGTGACAGGTGTTTGACAGTGTGACAGGCGTTTCGAAAAAGTTATAAATATTCAGATAAATCGAAAGAAAATGTAGTATAATGAGGTTCGCCGATCGAGGGAGGTGAAAGATGAAAAGCCTATTTGAAACAATTCGCGAGTTCGGCGATACGCAAAGCAAGCTCGCACGAATACTCGGCATTACTGAATCCACGTTGTCGTGGAAGATCAACAGCAAAGCCGAGTTCAAGCAGTCGGAGATCAAGGCTATCGTCGACCGGTATGACTTGACAGGCGAGGAAATCAAGTCAATGTTCTTCGCGTAATGGGCTTGTTCGCTTACCAGCAGGCGGCACTCGATCGCGTCAAAGGTAAACGCAATTGCGCGTTCTACCACGATATGGGCCTCGGCAAGACGTTCACCGGCGCCGAGAAATTGATGTCGGACAAGTGTTGGCATTTGGCCTTAGTCGTATGCCAGAAGTCAAAAATAGCCGATTGGGTCGATCATTTTCGGAGTCATTACGACGTCGATGTCCTCGATTTGACTACGCCAGACGGTATGAAAAACTTCGAGTTATCGATGAGTTACCCAGACCTGCCGGACGCCGTCGGTGTGATCAACTATGATTTGCTGTGGAGACGCCCTAATATTCAGGCGTTGCAGCATTTCGCGGTAATGTTCGACGAGTCGTCGCTATTGCAGAATAAATCATCGAAGCGTACGAAAGCTGCGATGAAGCTGGCCGACAGGGCGAATGAGCTCGTCTTGCTGTCGGGCACACCGGTCGACGGCAAATACGAACGGCTGTGGACGCAGTTGAACATGCTCGGCTGGCGTATCGACGAGAAGCTGTTTTGGCGGCAATACGTCGAGTCTGAGACGACGATGCGTGAGGGTTTCCCGATCACGAATGTTACGGGTTACAAGAACGAGGAGAGGCTGGTGCGCAAGATGAAGGAGCTCGGGTGCGATTTTCTCAAGACCGACGACGTCATCGATCTGCCTGATCAGCGTTTCATCCGTATCGACGTGCCGATGAGTGAGTATTACCGCAAGTTCGCCAAGACGAACGTGATCACGGCTTTCGGCCGCGATTTCGTCGGCGATACGGTGTTCGGCGACCTCACGGCTAAGCGCCAATTGGCAGCTGCGTATTCGCGCGCCAAGCTCGAGGCATTCGGCGATTTGCTGGACGGCACGAGTAAACGGCTTGTCGTGTTCTACAATTTCGACGTCGAGCTCGAAGGGCTCACTGCCGAGTTGGAGAAGAGGTACAGGTCGTATGGCGTGCTCAACGGCAAGGCGCATGACCTGTCGCCGTTGTTCGATACCGACGACGGGGTCGCGCTTATCCAGTACCAGTCTGGCGCCATGGGTGTGAACTTGCAGCAAGCTGACACGTGCGTCTATTTCTCGCCGCCGCTCGCGTCGTCGCTCTTTGAGCAGTCGAAGAAGCGTATCCACCGTGTCGGCCAAGACAAGCCGTGTACGTATTACGAGCTTGTATCTAAAGGCACGGTCGAAGAGAAGATCTACGATACGTTGGCTATGCGGCGCGACTACACTGAGAAGCTGTTCGAGATGGGAGGTGACTAATTGGCAGGGGAAAAGAATTTCGAAAACCGTTTAAAACGGTGGCTCGATACACAAGGTGTATGGCATGTCAAGTTTTTCGCCAACCGCAATACGCGGGCTGGTGTACCGGACATCTTGGCGTGTATAAACGGCCGTTTTGTCGGCATCGAGCTCAAAGGCCCAAACGGCAAGCCGTCGCCGCTGCAGGTCTACCACTGCGGGAAGATAACGGAGAGCGGAGGCATAGCCGTCATCGTCTGGCCAGACGATTTCGCCCAATTCAAACGGCTAGTACAACGCCTGAAGGAGAAAGGAGGAAACTGCAATGTTCAAGACCTCATATTCGAGGGTCGGTACCTTCACCCAGTGCCCGCATAAGTTCAAGTTAAACTATGTCGACGGCCTCGACGTGCCGTTCAACTGCGATGCGGCGAACCCGCTCGTGATCGGTACGATGCTGCATGAGTGTATCGAAGTCGGTGTCGACGAGGCCATCGCGAACTACAAAGCCACGTACCCCGTCATGACCGATTCCATGGTCAACGAGCTCATGAAGATTCGCGTACTCGGTCGACGTGCACGTGAGCTCGCATGGGGCATGTTGGACGACGACACCGACCCAGTATTTGAGGTGAAGGTCGAGGACGACAGCGGTTTCATAGGGTTTATCGATATGCTCATACCTCGTGGCAAGGGCCTATGGACGATGCTCGATTTCAAGTATTCGAACAATGTCGACCGATACCTCGAAAGCGGGCAGCTGAGCGTCTACAAGTATTTCTATGAGAAGACGCACCCTGGTGAGATCATCCAAGATATGGCATTCCTGATTGTGCCGAAAACGATGATCAGGCAGAAGAAGACCGAAGACCCCTACCAATTTCGCGAGCGCCTCGCCACCACGTTGGAAGACATGTGGCCGGCGCTGTACCGCGTCCAGTATGACCCTGAGAAAGTCGCCGACTTCGCAGTCGACACTTGTACGATGGCGAATGCCACCGAATTCCCAAAGCATGAGTCGCGCCTATGCGACTGGTGTGATTACAAAGATTTCTGTCTAGGAGGAAATGACATGCTTATCCTGCCCAAGAACGAACGCCGCCCTGAGGCCGTCATCACCGAACCTGATATGTGGATCTACGCCGACAGTTACGTCGGCAAGTCGACTTTTGTCGACCACTTCGACGACGTGCTGTTCATCAACACCGACGGCAACACCCAGAATATCACGAGCCCGTTTATCCAGATTGCCGATGAGCTCGTGACAGAAGGCCGTATGAGCCACAAGGTGCTCGCATGGTCGAAGTTCCGCGAGGTCATCGACGAGTTGGAGAAGCATGACAACAGCTTCCACGTCATCGCGCTCGACTTGGTCGAAGACCTGTACGAGCACTGCCGATTCTATGTGTTCGACCAGCTCGGCATCAAGCATGAGAGTGACGGCGGTTACGGCAAAGGCTGGGACATGGTGCGCACTGAGTTCCTCAGCCAGATGAAACGACTCAAGTCCCTCGGCTACCGCATCATCTATATCTCTAAGGAGCTCGTCACCGAGATCACGTACGCCAACGGTATGAAGGTCTCGACATTCAAGCCAAATCTGCCGGACAAGGTCGCAAACGTGCTCGCCGGCACTGTCACCATGACGCTCCGCGCCTATATGGACGAGCGTGGCCATTTCCTCCAGCTCCGCAAGAACGAGAACGTCTTCGGTGGCGGCCGTATCGATTTCAAACGCGACCGTTGCGACCTCACCGTCGAGGCGTTCAATGCCGCACTGCTCGAGGCACAGGGAACGAAGGCCGAGGCCGAGAAGCCGAAGGCACGCAAGAAGACAGAGCCTAAGCCTGATGTTGAGGCTGAGACTGAGACCGAGGTCATCGAGAAGCCTGATGCCGCAGAGGAGAAGCCGAAGCGGCGGGTGCGTAAGGCCAAGCCTGCTGCCGAGGAGGAGCCGCCGTTCGACGCCGAGGAAACCGCAGAGCCCGAGGCTGTCGAGGAGAAGCCGAAGCGCCGCACCCGTAAGCGTCGCGTCGTCGAAGAGTAATTCACCGATTGAAAGGATATATCATGGATTTCAGCAAGTTTGACAAGATGGTCGACATCGACGGACTCAAGAAGGACATCGCCGACGCCGAGGCCAACAGTGGCGGTGCCGATTTCAAGGACGTGCCGCACGGCAGCTATGAGGTCGCGATCGACAAGCTCGAGCTCACCGAGACCAAGAAGACCGGCAAGCCGATGGCGTCGTGCTGGATGAAGATCGTAAGCGACGGCGAGTTTAAGGGCCAGCGCATTTTCATGAACCAGGTCATCACGCAGGGTTTCCAGATCCACATCATGAACGCTTTCCTCCGTTCGCTGCTGCCCGAAGGTTCCGACATCGACGTCGAGTTCACCGGTTACGCCGAGTATAACGACTTGCTGCTCGATATTGCCGAGTATGTCGACGGCAAATTCGAGTACGGCTTGGAGTACGGCGAGAACAACAAGGGCTTCGACACATTCCAGATCACTGATATTTTCGAGCTTGATTAGGTGCGGCGATGCTCAATTTCTACGACTTCGAAGTTTTCAAACACGACTGGATGGTCGTAGTCATCAACCCCGTCACTCACGATGAGCGCGTCATCATCAACGATGCCGACGCGCTCACCGCGCTCTACGAAGGGCACAAACGTGAGATCTGGGTAGGGTACAACAACCTCCATTACGACCAGTTCATTTTCAAAGGCATCTTGTGCGGCTTCGACCCGAAGGCGATCAATGATTTCATCATCGCCGAAGGCCATAAAGGCTGGCAGTATTCGAGTTTGTTGCGCAAGGTTTACATGGTCAACTACGATGTATTCCACCCGCGTACCGACAGGGGCCTCAAGACTCACGAGGCGTACCTCGGCAACGACATCTGCGAGACGACAGTGCCGTTCGACATCGACCGTAAACTGACCGATGCAGAGATCGCCGAGACTGTGAAATACTGCCGCCACGACGTCGAGCAGACTATCGAGGTATTCATGCAGCGCAAAAGCGAATTCGACGCCCGCATGGACCTGCTCAAAATGTTCGATTTGCCGTTGGTGTACCTCGGTAAGACCGATGCGCAGCTCACGGCAATCATCTTGGGCGCCGAGCGGCCTGCACGCCCACGCGACGATGAGTTCGACATCGTGCCACTGCCGTGCCTCGACCTCGGTCCGTATGATTTCATCCGTACGTGGTACCTCGACCCGGCGAATCAAGATTACTCCGTGACGCTTGATTTCGACATCGCAGGCTGCCCGCACAAGTGCGCATGGGGAGGCTTACACGGAGCGATTGCCCAGTACGCCGGTGAGGGTTATTTCATCAACGTCGACGTCGAGAGTTATTACCCGGCCGAGATGATTGCGCACGAGCTGCTGTCGCGCAATGTGCAGGACCCGTCGAAATTCAAGGGCATTCGAGACCACCGAATCGAGCTGAAGCACGCGAAGGACCCACGCCAGAAGGCATTGAAACTCGTCGTCAACGGCACCTACGGTGCCAGTAAAGATAAGTTCAATGCACTCTATGACCCGCGACAGGCCAACATGGTCTGCGTCAACGGGCAGCTCATGCTCATCGACCTCATGCACAAGCTCGTTCGCGATGTAGGTGCCGAGATCATCCAGAGCAATACCGACGGCGTGCTCATCCGCATGCCAGACGGTTTCGACGGCGGGCCTGATGCATTTTACGACCGCGTCGACGACGTGGCATATGAGTGGGAACACCGCACGGGCATGGGTTTGGAATTCGATGAGTTCACCCGCGTTTACCAGAAGGACGTCAACAACTACGTCCTCGTGGCGGCAGACGGGTCGATGAAGACGAAAGGTGCGTATGTCAAGAAGCTCGGGCCACTCGACTACGACCTCGCCGTCGTCAACAAGGCGCTTGTCGAATTCATGGTGTATGGCGTGCCTGTCGAAGACACGATTGCGGCCGATGATGATCTGATTGATTACCAGCGCGTCGTGAAAGTGTCCGGCAAATACAAGTACGGCGTGCACGGTCATGAGCGGCTCACAGATAGGTGCTTCCGCGTCTTCGCGTCCACACGCGCGTCGGACGGCATAATCGGGCGAGTCAAGGCCGGCAAGGCCAAGCCAGAGAAGTTCGGCAACACGAGCGAGCACTCGTTTATCGACAACGGCGACGTGCACGATAAGAAGTGCCCGGGCTATTTGGATAAGGGTTGGTATATCCAACTTGCGAAAACGCGACTAGCGCAGTTTGGGGTGATGTGATGGATCGTCTATTTCTCGGTTATGTGAAGCTCAACGGCAAGAAATGTGCGCAGAAGCTGAAGGACGGTCGATACCTCACATTGGCCCAGGCGCGCAAGCTCGACGGTTACGGTGGTGTGCTGGCGCCTGAGACGATTTTCGTCGATGTCGACGACATGGTGCAGAGTGAGAAGCTGATGGACATCATCGAGGCCGAGCAGGTCGCATGTAAGGTCGTCGCCACGACCCGCGGCAAGCATTTCTATTTCGTCGGCTATCCCAAAGGCATGAAATGCAAGACTCATGCACGCCTGGCTATCGGTATCGACGCCGACATCAAAGTCGGGTCTAAAGCCACATACGGCAGTTTGAAAGTCGATGGCCACGAGCGCGAAGTAATCTATGACATCGAGCCGGACGAAGATTACGACGAGCTGCCGTGTTGGCTCAGGCCTGTGCAGTACACGCCTGAGTTCGACGAGATGGAAGAAGGCGACGGCCGCAACCAAGCGTTATTCAACTACATCTTGACGCTGCAGTCGGAGGGTTTCACGAAAGATGAGGCGCGCGAGACCCTGGACATCATCAACCGATATATGTTCGAAAAGCCCATGGAGTCACAAGAACTGAGCGTCGTCTACCGCGACGACGCCTTCGCCGAAGACGTTTTCTTCCACAAAGGAACGTTCTTATTCGACAAGTTCGCCGAATACCTCAAGAACGAACACCGCATCATCAAGATCGGCCATCAGCTCCACGTATACCGTGACGGCGTCTATGTGTCCGGCAATCTGCTTATCGAGAACGCGATGATCCAACATCTGCCTATGCTGTCGAAGGCCAAGCGTACCGAGGTGCTCAACTACCTAGATGTGCTAATCCAAGACGACGCACCGGCCGCTGATGCCGATTACATCGCGTTCGCCAACGGTGTGTACGACCTCAAGACTGGTGAGCTCATGCCGTTCTCGCCGGAATTCGTAATCACGAACCGCATCCCGTGGGAGTACAACCCGACGATTTGGTCGGAGTTCACCGACAAGACGCTGCGCCGTCTCGCCTGCGGTGACGACGGTATCTACTCATTGCTGGAAGAGGTCATCGGCTATCTGTTCTATCGGCGCAACGAGCTCCGTAAGAGTTTCATCTTGGTAGGCGACAAGGCCAACGGCAAGTCGACTTATCTGGACATGCTCAAGACATTGCTCGGCGACAGCAATACGTCGGCACTCGACCTGGCCGAGCTCGGCGAGAGGTTCAAGACGGCGGAGCTGTTCGGCAAGCTGGCCAACATCGGCGACGACATCGGCGACGAGTTTATCGCAAACCCCGCGATTTTCAAAAAGCTCGTGAGCGGTGACCGTGTCAACGCCGAGCGCAAAGGCCAAGACCCGTTCGACTTCTCGAGTTATGCCAAACTACTGTTCTCGGCGAATTCGATGCCGCGTATCCGCGACAAGACCGGAGCCGTGCTCGACCGCATCGTGCTTGTGCCTTTCAAGGCGACGTTTTCTAAAGACGACCCGGACTTCGACCCGTACATCAAGTACAAGCTCCACTCGCCCGAGGTCATGAGCCACCTGATCAATATCGGCCTCAAAGGGCTCGAGCGAGTATTGTCGAACCGCGCATTCACGATGCCCAAAGTCGTCGTCAAGGAGATCGAGGATTACCACGTCGCCAACAACCCGGTCCTCGGTTACTTCGAAGACACGCCCGTCGACGAGGTGGTGAACGAGTCGACGGCGCTTGTATACGACTACTATATGGCCTGGGCTATCAGGAACAACCTGAAGCCGCTCGGCCAAAACGAGTTCACCCGCCAGGCCAACAAACATTATGGGCTGGCGAGCAAGACCTGCCGTGTCAACGGCAAACGTGTACGTATTTTCGTAAAGGAGTAATTATGCCTATCATCATCGAAGGTCCCGACGGCGCTGGCAAGTCCACGCTTGCGAAGTCATTGGCCGGAGCGCTCGATATGAACATTCTGAAAATGACCGCCAACGGCGGCCAGTCCGCGCGTGAGTACGAGCAGAAGCTCGCATGCGACGGCGTCATCATTGATCGCTGCTGGGTTTCTGAGCAAATATATTCCGACCTGTTCGGCCGCGAGCCCCGTATCAGCAACGGCGATGCGGAGGCGTTGACGGAGTTTTGCGGGCTCGTCGGTATCCCGATCATCGTGCTGTCGCCGCCGCTCCACGTCGTCATTAGCCGCCTGAACGAACGCGGTGACGAGTACGCCGATGTCGTCTGCCAGAACATAGTCGAGATCTACAAGCGTTACCAGGAATGGGCTGAAGAGCATGACAACGCGATTGTGCTCGAAGACAACAACCCGGCGACAGCCATGGTGGAGGTGCTCAAATGCATGTTGTAGGCAAGTCGATGAACGACATCTACCGCCAACTCTGTGGCAAAATATCTGTACAGGGCCATGCTGTGGCAGGTACCAAGGAAATGCTCAACAGCGGTTTCACGCTGCTCGATATCACCGACAACATCGCGACAGCCCGCACGGGTTATTCTCTCTCATATATGTTGGGCGAGCTCGCATGGTATTTCACCGGCCGCGACGACGTCGAATTCATCTCGAAGTTCTCGTCGTTTTGGGAGCATATCAGTGACGACGGCGTGACGAACCAGTCTGCGTACGGCGCCATCGTGTTCAACCGCTATGGCTTCGACCAGGTCGCACAGGTCATCGACACGCTCAAGCGCGACCCGTATTCACGACGTGCCGTCATCAATTTCAACGTGCCGAACCCCGAGCGTTTCGAGACGAAAGACGAGATCTGCACTATCGCGCTCGTATTCGAACTCCGCGGGGGCAAGCTCGATTGCACCGGCGTCATGCGCTCCAATGACGTATGGCTCGGCACGCCATATGATGTCGTATTCTTCACGGAGCTGCAGAAGCACATCGCGAACGAGCTCGGTGTCGGCTACGGCAAGTATACACATTTCACGGTGTCGCTCCACGCATATGAGAAGGACATCGGCCGCGTCCGCGAAGTCTGGTGCTGCAAGCAGGCGGCGCCGCACCTCAAGCTCGACATCGAGAAGTTTTTGGCCCATATCTCGGAGATCGAACACACCGCAATGTCGTCCGACACACCTAAAGCCGCCGTCTCTGAATATTGTCTCAATAACGCCATCGTCATGGAGGTAAAGGATGAGAATTAAGATCCACCGCATCGCCGAGGACGCCGACATCAAGCTCCCGGCCCGTGCACACTACAACGACGCCGGTGCAGACGTCTACACTACTTTCGGCGAGACCCTGAAGCCGCATGAGACCCGTCGCATCCCGCTGGGCTTCTCGCTCGAGCTGCCCGACGACGTCATGGCGTGCGTGTTCCCACGATCGGGCATGAGCCTCGAAGGCCTCGTGTGCGAGCTGCCGCCGATCGACTCCGGCTATACTGGCGAGGTGCATGCTATCGTCACCAACTTGACGGACAAGCTCAAGAAGGTCCCTGGCGGTACCCGTATCGGCCAGCTCGTCGTCATACCCATCGTGTTGGCCGACTTCGTCGAGCAGTTGGGCGAGGAGAGGGGCGACGGTGCTTTCGGATCGACCGGCGAGGCCTAGTAAGGCCGAGTATTACCTCGACATCGCGCTTGCGGTGGCTGCCAGGTCGACGTGCCTGCGCCGCCGCTACGGCGCCGTGATTGTGGCCAACGACGAGATCATCGCGACTGGCTACAACGGCGCCGCCCGCGGTGAAGTCAACTGCATCGACACAGGCGTATGCCGTCGATGCGGGCACGGGCATAATGACGGCGATTACGGCTCATGCCCGGCGGTACACGCCGAGATGAACGCCATGTTGTCGGCTCCGCGCTCTGAGATGATCGGCGCGACATTGTACT
>ULKR01003717.1_pt1 | contig 14253 bp, 5 predicted proteins | sample 1951181 | NCBI WGS metagenome assembly ULKR01 (sample SAMEA4835503, study PRJEB28245) | human gut metagenome | biome: gut microbiome; material: fecal sample | place: Denmark | collected 2008 | reverse complement strand
CTGCTGACAGCACAAGTATTACCGGCTTTCCTACTGCTGCAACAGCCTCTAAAAGTTCCTCCTGAAGTCCCGGAAGCATAAGTCCCAGCTTGTCACCACTTGCATATTCATTTCCGGCATCACCCTCTTCACCTTCTATAGTTGCATCAAGTCCAAGACACATTACGACCACATCTGACTGTTCTGCCATGATGAGGGCTTCCTTAAATCTGTCCTTTTCCTCTGCAAGTCCCTGTACTTTGTCCTTGTACAGATGGCAGCCCTCTGCATAAAGCACTCTTGTATCCTCTCCAAGATATTGCTGCAATCCCTCAAGTGGAGTGATATATCTTGATGAGGTACCATAATAATTTCCTATAAGCGCATCCCTGGAGTTGGCATTTGGTCCGATAACCGCAATAGTTTTAACATTTTTTCTGTCGAGAGGCAGGAAATTGTCCTTATTCTTTAAAAGTACAAGACTTCTTCTGGCAGCCTCCACAGAAAGCTCCACATGCTCCTTACATTCTACAACCTCATACGATATGTCCTCATATGGCGATGGATAATCCTTCATCATGCCCAGACGAATACGCACCTCCATCAGCCTTTCTACTGCTGCCGTGATTGCCTCGTCTGAAACCAGTCCCTTGTCATAAGCATCCTTAAGATGTAAAAATGCACTTCCACAGTTTAAGTCACAGCCGTTGTTTACAGCCATAGCAGCCGATTCCTCAACTGTATCCGTCACATGATGGTGTTCGTGGAAATCAAGTATTGCCCAGCAGTCTGACACCACATGACCTTCAAATCCAAACTCGTCACGCAGTATATCCTTAAGCAGTGTCCTGCTTCCGCAGGCAGGTTCTCCATTTACCCTGTTGTAAGCCCCCATGACAGCCTCAACCTTTGCATCCTTTACACACCGCTTGAAGGCATACAAATATGTATCATACATATCATGCTTTGATGCTTTCGCATCAAACTCATGTCTTATGGCTTCCGGACCGCTGTGTACCGCAAAATGCTTTGCACATGCTGCCGATTTTAAGTGATCCGGATCATCTCCCTGCAATCCCCTTATATATGCGCAGCCAAGCTTACCTGTCAGGTACGGATCTTCCCCGTATGTCTCATGTCCCCTGCCCCATCTTGGATCTCTGAATATATTTACATTAGGTGCCCAGAAGGTAAGTCCCTTGTATATTCCGTGATCACCCTTTTTTGAAAATTCATTGAACTTTCCACGACCCTCTGTTGATACAACATCTCCTATCTTTTCTATCAGGTCAGTATCAAAAGTTGCCGCAAGACCTATCGCCTGAGGAAATACTGTAGCAACACCGGCTCTTGCTACTCCATGAAGAGCCTCATTCCACCAGTTGTATTCCGGTATCCCCAGTCTTTCTATAGCCGGTGACTCATACAGCATCTGACTTATCTTCTCATCTATTGTCATCTGCGATACAAGTTTTTTTGCATATTCCATAGTTTTTTTACTCATAGTGACTTCTCCTTTAATTTATATAATGATTTTACCAGATTCATGCAGTATTTTCTTTCTAATTTTTGCCCCACAATGTTCAAAAATTGCTATTTATGCTATAATAACTATATTTACGCAAATGCGCATAAATATCAGCCGTATGGAGACAAGTATATATGATCGAAAATCTGAATGGAATACATGAGACAGTAAAATATAAAGAAAACAGCAATGTAAAGCTTTTTATAAATGTTGAAGTAGAAGATTATCCCATTCACTGGCATACTCCCATGGAGATTATCATGCCGCTTGAAGGCAGCTATACAGTGCAGATTGGGGATGATTTGGTACATCTTAATGAGAGTGATATTATCTTTATAGCTTCCGGTGTAAAACACAGGCTTATCGCACCTGACACCGGAAAAAGGCTTATCCTGCAGATTGAGTGGTCTGCTGTCTCAAAAATAAAGGAATTAAATTCCATACTTACCCTTATAGCACCTGCTATAACGCTAACCCCGGAAACTTCCGGTGATATCCACAGCAATATCCGTAAACTGCTGCTTGATATAGCAGATGAATACCAGACCGACTCATTTCTATCAGAAGCCGTGATCTACTCCAAAATGCTTGAAGTACTTGTCCTTATTGGAAGACATCATACTGCCAGCAGTTGTCATTTTAATGTCGGCAGACACAAGCAGCAGGAATATCTGGAGCGTTTTCTGTATATCTGTGAGTATATCGATACACATTGCACTGAGGACATAACACTTGATGAAATCGCAAAAATAGCCGGATTCAGTAAATATCACTTTACCCGGCTATTTAAACAGTTTACCAATAATACCTTTTACAAATACTTAAATCAGAAAAGAATAGAACTTGCCCTGACCTTTCTGGCTGATCCCAATATATCAGTCACCGAGGCTGCAATGCAGTCAGGCTTTGCAAATCCATCCACTTTCATAAGGGTGTTCAAAGCTGAAAAGGGCTGCACCCCGACTGAATTCCGCAAAATGTTTACTGGGTGAGCATTATGTATGAAAAATCTGCATAGTTATCACTATTGCTGCCATTTGAGGATGCATACATACCGACCGTACAGCCCACAAAGCCACCTGCTTCTTCTGTGGTATATGGCAGCAGACTTATTTTTTCTGCGACTTTTACGCTCTTTTCGGCCGTACCTATCCATATAGATGCTTCCTGTTCCTTACAGATCATACATATATTCCACAGTGGATTTTTTTCTGTAATGCTGTACTCCATAATATCTGCCACTGCTATCTTTTTGTCAGTTCCCTTAATATGTGTAGTCACCACAAATACCAGCCTTCCGGCTTCCATTGTTATCTCAGCGCGAAGATGATTCTCATTGTTCTGGAAAAGTACAAGTCCTGCCGTCTCATTATCCGACTGTGGGATAAAACGCACTGCTGTCTTTACCGAAAACTCATAGCCCTTCTGTCTTAGTCCAAGAAATGCGCTTGTGCCAAGATCAGTGATCTGCTCTTTGTTTGTGTACAGTCTCAGTACTCCCGGATTTTCCTTAAGGGAGTAAAAAGACTCGTTGCGTTTTCCTATTCCAACCAGCCTCTTATCAGGCTTGGCTTCGCAGAAAGTTATAAAATCATTTTCTGATATCTCATCTATAAATCTGCACTCTTCAAGCGGTATATCTACCGTATCCTCAAGATGTCCTATCCCGGGTGCTATTACCGGCCATTCGTTTTCCCATATTGTTTTTGCAATAAAGGTCTCCCTGCCCATGCTGCTGTGCTTTTTGCATGGTCTTGACGCAAGCATGACCACATACCAGTTTCCGTTTATATCATCCACCAGATCACCATGTCCTGCATAGATGACCGGATAATCCATTCCCAGATTTCTGTGTGTAAATATCGGATTTCTCGGACATCCTTCAAACCATTTAAAAAGCTCCTTGCTTCTTGCTATCGTTATACTGTGCTCCGGTCCAGTGCCGCCCTCTGCATGCATCAGATAATAATATCCGTTTATCTTGTAGATATGTGGTCCTTCCGGCCATATGCAGCCCTTTACAGCACCTTTCCATATGGCCATGCTCCTGCCCTTAAGCTTCATGGTTCCAAGATCAAGCTCCTGTATCCATATCTCCCAGTCTCCATTGTAACGTACTCCTTCAGGGTTTGGGCGTGTGCCACAGTAATAACATCTGCCGTCATCATCAAAGAAAAGGCTTGGGTCTATTCCTACTGCTTCTTCTCCCAAATAATACGGATCAGACCACGGTCCTGCCGGATCCTGCGCTGTCACTATAAAATTGCCGCCATGCGATACATTGGTCGTTATCATATAAAAAGTTCCTTCATGATATCTTATGGTCGGTGCAAAAATACCTCTCGATATTTCTTCATTTTCCACGCATAGCTGCGATGGTCTGTCAAGTATATTGCCAATCTGCTCCCAATGAGCCAGATCCCGGCTATGAAATATGGGAACACCCGGTGCATACACAAAGCTTGATGTCACCAGATAATAGTCTTCCCCGACTCTGCATATTGATGGATCAGGATAAAAACCTGAAAGTATTGGATTTTTTGCTGTTACCATGTCTCTTACCTCTCATTTCCTATAATACATATCCAAAGCCCAGTATCGTAAACTGCTTGTCTCTGTCTTCCTCTGCAATTTCAATTCTTACAACATGATTTTCACTGGTCTTATTGTTAAATATTATTGCCGCATTGCAGTGCTGCCAGTTATTGATATGCGGATCAGCCGTAAAATGATACTCTCCGTCCACATATACCTTCGCCTTTCCCACGTTTACCTCTCCCGAATCCTTAAATACAAGGAGAAGTGCCCTGCACTCCATCTCAAGCTCGAAATACACTTTTTCCCTGTTTAATGTATTTTTTGTGCCATCATACATCCAGTTATACGGGAATTCCGGAGTCAGCGAAAGCTGATCATCCATCTCAACGCTTTGCAGTTGTGTATCTGTCGAATCGAAGCCACCCTCGTCAATATATGCCTTTGCATATATATCCTTTTTGTCGAGCAGTCTTATATTTTCAAAGCTGTTTCCTATTACCGGTGCAAGATTTAGGTTTTCCTGCAATATTTTTTCCTCTGTCAGTCCCAGTTCAAATGCATTCAAACTTGCATGCCCTGCCTGATCTATTTTTTCAAAAAGATACTCTATGCAGTCTGCCATGACGGAATGGCCTGCATTGCTCGGATGAAACATATCATAGAAAAACTGATTTTTGCTTATTACCCTTCCCTCGTCATTTTTTAATGCAAACTGAGGGGAAACCGCATCCAGCACGCTTACCATAGGCAGATCATAGAGCTTTCCAACCGGGCTTAGGCGGTCTTGAAGGTTCCAGTCATTTGCAAATACGGAAAAAAGCAATATGACTGCCGGTTTCCATGGCAGATTAAGTACTTTACGTACAAGGCTTTCATAGCAGTCACCCTCTGTCTCATCCCCCTCATCATTTACAGCAAATTCAATAACTACTATATCAGGCTGCTGTCCGTCTCTTAGTACATCCCTGTCAAATCTGATCATTCCCAGCTCCGATGGTGTGCCACCCACACCGGCTTTTATGAATTTCACATTATTCTTTGCAGAAAAACGCTTCTGGAAAAGCTGATAGGATTTGTATGCGTAGCACTCTGTATTTATAGGTGCCGCACCTGCTCCCTGTGTGATAGATCCACCGATGTATGCAAGTGTTACCTCTTTTCCGGCTCTTGTCTTTTCGATGGCTTTTCTTATGCGGTATGCATTTCCCATATTCATAAGCGAATGGCTTATCATCCTGCAGTATTCATCAGAGTTCATATCCACCTCTGTTTCCTCAATATCTGCCGGAGCCTCATAGCCGTCATTCAGATACAGTCTGACACTCGCTTTTCCCATGATATCCGGTGTATTAAATATGAACTTTATCTGTCCCGGTATATCATCATCCGGTGTCCACGTATAATCTGACAGGTATATCCTTCTCTCCATTCCATCGCCTGTCAGCTTTACCTTAAGATTAGTACCGCCTCCGTACAGGTCCTGCTTTCCGTACATCTGAAACACAAATTCGATCTGTTCGTTTTGATTATCTGTTTCCACAGATACACCTATGCTGTGTACAAGCCTGCCAAAACCTTCCACCGTCTCTAACAGCCCCAGTTCCTCTTTATTTTCTATATTTCCGGCTATCTGTGCACTGTTTATCAGTCTTCCGTCGCTTTCATATATAAAATGTATAATGCTTCCATCTTCCTGTACTGAGCCGTATATATCCTTATCCTTCATGATGTAGAAATACGGTCTTTTTCTTTCGGGATCCTTTGGTGCTTTTGGCCCTGCCATCTTTCTGCCTCCTTGTTATGTCGATTTTATCAGCTACAATGACTATATGATACAAAAACTCCCGGTGCTTTGCACCGGGAGAAATTATAGATATTTGTCCTGTCTTTTATAGTTTATGACTGCTTTCTGCTTCTTCTTAATCTTGAAGCCCCTGCCATCGAAACTCCTGCAAGAAACAACACGATAAATGCTGCCGTTGCTGATTGATCTGATGTATTTGCAGCTTTTTTTGCCGCCGGCTTGTTTGCTAAAGGCTTATTTGTGCTGCCTGTTGCCGGTTTATCCGCTGACGGTTTATTTATAGCCGGCTTGCCTGTACCCGGTTTTCCTGTATTACCTGTTGATGGATTATTTGTACCCGGTTTTTCTGTATTATCTGTTGATGGATCATCTGTACCCGGTTTACTATTATCATCAGACACTTCCTCTGCTGTAAGCTCTATTGTTCCGTATACCGATGATTTAGACCAGCCCATGCCTGTTTCATCATTCCAGCTTAAGGTTCCGATTCTTGCTCCTGAATTATCAGCATCATTTATCTGGAACTCAAGACCAATCCTGTCACCCTTTTTTGGCTTTATGTCTGTCCACTTGAAGGCTGCCTCAATCACATATCCATCCCCAGTCACTTTTGCGGCAGATTGTACATTTTCCTCGAGACATTTCTTTCCATTGAAAGAATGCTCATTCTCATAATTGATCCTGTACTGCTTATCATCGTCATCATATGACTCTGTCTTGGCATTATTCTCATCGATAAATACCTCGAGTGAATCCTGCTGATATGCCTCTCCACCGTCTTTATTAAGCACCGGATCTTTAACTGTTGCATATACATAAAGGTTTTCGTCATCCCACAACACCTTGGCATCTGCTGTTACCTTAGCTCCAAGGTTTATTGTAAGAGGAATAGCCACAGCCTTATCCCATTCGCTGTCGGCTTCTCCGTCGATCTTTACCGTTGCTTTTGTTGCTTTTTCAATGCCCGGCTTGAGAGTAGCCTTTGCATAATATTTGCTGCTTGTCTCCTGCATTTCTTTAAGGTCATTGAAGCTTACAGCTTTATCGTTATTCATAACTTTTACATCCATGCCGATAGTCTTTGCAACTTTTAAATCAGTCATAGGTACTTTGATGGTCGCACGGTATCCACCATCAACAGCCTGTGCCTCAGAACGCTTAACTGTCTTCTTTACCGGTGTCACATCTCCTGCTGAGTTTGTCTCATCCACATATACTGTAACTTCATCCGTATCATTTATTGTGGCATCCTTTACGCTTACAAGTACATTTAATCCATCCTTATCCCATGTTGGAATAAAAGCTGCCTGTGTATCATCATCCGAAAAACTGTATTCTGTTCCGGACATTGTATCACCTTTCTGCTCAGCTACAACGATATCCTGTATTAACGGCTCAAGCTTTGTAGCATCTACATAAGCCCAGTATGCAGGCTTTGCCTTGTATTTTCCATCAAAAAGCAGTGGGCACTGCTTTGATCCGTCAGCTCCGCCACCAACATTTGACTGTGAATGAAGCCATGAATTTGGCTCAATAACTCCCCACACAGTGATTCCTGCTACATTTGTACCGTTTTTCTTTAAGTCCTTTGCAGCATCAAAAAGCTGTTTGTGACAGTATGCCATCTTTGTATACTCGCTCTCTTTTGATGCTGCTCCTGATTTGTAAGCTGCGCTTGCCTGGAAATCCAGCTCTGTAAGCTGAACCTTTCCTGCTGCTTCGGCATATTTTTTTGCTACTGTCTTAAACTGTGCTGCTGAGAAGCTGTCCACACTGTAATGTGCCTGCATACCAAATGCATCAAGTCGTGTTCCCTGTGCTGATTTTACATCACTTATGAGCTTTATGATTCCTTCTGACTTGATATTGTCTGTCTCTCCGAAATCATTGTAGTAAAGTTCTACATTCTCAGGCGCATATTTATTCGCATACTTAAATGCATTGATTATGAACTCATTGCTCTTGTATACATGCCACCAGCTCGAATTGTTCCCATGACGTATCTCATCAAGGCTTTCTGCCGGGCTTACCGTATCTGTACGGTATGTATTGCCGATAACGGCCTCATTTACTACATCCCAGCCATAGAAAAGTCCGTCGTACTTTTTATTTGCTGCCTCTCCGAAGTAGTGGTCGAATACACTTGAGATATACCACTCAAGTCTGCGGTTCATAGTCTCTTTATCTACATATGGCTTACTGATATCATAATTCTCATGGAAGAACCATTCCGGAGTCTGCGAATGCCATACGAGAACATGACCTCTTATGCGTATCTTCCTGTCAGGATGTGCCGCATTCCACTCCAAAATCTTATCTACCATCGCATCAGCTCTTGAGAAATCAAGGCTGTCCCCTGCGTCATTTACCATCGGTACTTCAAGATCCTGCCCATCAAACTGAACTGTTTTTGTTTTAACCGACTTCTCAAGCTGATAATTAAAAAGTGCATCCGGTTTTAATTCATTTCCAAATGTAACTGCATTAAAATGCTTCTCCACAAGGTCCATGAGCGTATTGTCCTTAATCTCATCTAACATGATACCTGTTCCTGCGATTGCATCTTTTCCAAGAGCATCATTGCTTGTGACAGATTTTTTCCAGTCCTCAATATTCTGCTCTATCTCAGGTGGTGTCTTTGGTGTTGTATCAGTTTCCACTGTCACACTAACGAGGCTGATAGCTGATCCCGAACCGGCATTATCAGTAGTCATAAGACCAACTGCTACCATATCACCTTCACCTGTCGGGCTTATCGAGTATTCATCTGCGCCTGTAAGTTCATACTTCGTATTTGCGCCATCAGCATCTTCATCTCCATTCTTGTAGACCTTTAGCGAAACTGATCCTTTCTGATCCTTCACATTAAAGGTCACAGATTTTACAGTTGACATATCAACAGTCTCCGGCAGTCTCCATTTAACCTGATCGTACTGATTGTTAAATGTCACTTTCCACACACCATCTGTCAGCTCATAGCCGGCATTTCCCCAGTCTACTGTCAATTTATCAGCTGTGTATGTCGTTTTCTTTATATTCTGCTGAACTTCATCAGCGAATACTAACGACTGCGCCTGATACGCAGGTATAAGCTGTGTGACACCTGTGGCAAGCATAGTACTGCATACCGCAATACATGCTCCTTGTTTCAATAGTTTTTTCCTTTTCAACCCCATGTCCTCCTTACATGTGTATTTGTAATTCCAAAAACACTCTACCATAAGAGAGGTTTTAAAATATGGGACAAATTATAGAATATAACAAGTCAAATTATATGTGCGATAAATAAATTCAAATAATAGTAAGTCTGCGGTACCAGATCCATTGTATATAAAAATCAATAAATCCTGTAATTTCCTGAAAGTGCTAACATTGCAAACATGTAAAGGAAATTATCATAGTATCTCCTGTCACCTGTCCTAAGCGGAGTGTTCCAGAACTTTTCAACACACTGCTTTGCATATTTTCCATCTGCTGCGAGTGAAGCTTCTGCATTAACAGCAATGATTGCTACCGGATGAAGTGCCTTCTCATCAAGCGGTGTACCATCTATAAGAAATACACCATCCCAATTGTCCTTCTGATCCTCACAATAAAACTTCTGAAGCCTTTCTGCCGTTTTAATCTGCCACGGATCTGCATCAAACCACAGATGATCCATCGCTATATTGGCGATCGTGCGGTATGCATCACTGTAATACCAGTCATGTCTTCCAAATATTTCCTTATGCCCCGTATGAGGCTTTCCGTCATAATCTGCATATTCTGCGCTAAGTCCTGTCTTTTCATGGCATGCACTGTGCAGATATGCTCTGCTGGCAGCTGCTGCTTCTTTCCAGAATTCTCGGTCCTCCTCATAAGCCCTTTGGGCAAAAAGTTCATAAAAATGCGGCAAATGGTATGAAGGATCACTGAAATCCATATTTGTGACAAACTTTATCAGCTTGTTGGAAGGCTCCCACATTGGCTCTCCGCTGTGTCCCGGCTCACCCTTGTGTACACACTCCCTTAAGATATTTTGTGCCTCTTTGCTGTAGCAGAATATACCATCGCCATCTCCCCATCTTTTAGAGGCGAAAAACAATGCCATTGCAAAATACTCTTCACCATCAGGTGCCGGTCCTTCGGCATTTCGCTTTCCGTTTGTCTGACATGACCACGCAAAATAATTTTTTGCCGGACCATCTTCTATGTACATATATGTGCGCACCCATTTCCACAGTCTGTCAAACTCTGCTTTTTTATCCAGCTGTACACATACCATCATGCCATATGACATTCCCTCGGTTCTCACATCATGATTGCCGGTATCCTCCATATATCCCATATCATCACCGGCTTCATGATAAAAACGTTCATCATCATTCCCATAGAATATCGTGTTAAAAGTATCCTCTACTCTTTTTTGAATTTCTTCTTCCGGATACCCATACTCTTTGAATATATTTCTGTATTTGCCTGTCTTATATGCTCCTGCCATTTTTCTCTCCTTTTTGTCGCTGTTTTACTGTATCCCGCACATTAAATTTACAAATCTGTGTCTGCATGATGTCCAGGATTCATTATCTCCTTTTTTGAACCATTCTATCTGTTCACTGTCCTTAATTCCGTATATGGCTGTTATGTTCCCGATGATATCATCAGATATCGTGCTGTCTGCCATTATTATCATAATTCCTTTTATCCTGCCTTCGCCAGACAGATTATCCATGATATTCGCTATCTTTCCCTGATGTATCCAGCAAAAATTTCTTTCGTCCGCAGCACACTCAAGCACACATACTCTGCCGATGTCACAGTTATCCTCTCCATAACCGGCTGGTGTATAAACATAATTCATACTGACCTGTCCGTCTCCATCACACGAATAATGGATATGTATCTGACCATGATCTGTTTCCTTAAGCTCATGCCAGCTAAAGCTCCTCTCAGGTACCTCAGCAAAGTTTACAGCCCTGTTATATCCGAACCCGACAGGTGCCGCAGGGTTTACTACAGGTGTTCCATTTACCATAAATGTCACATAGTTAAATCCCTCTGCCGGATTGCCTATTGTTTTTTCCCAGTAACCATCATTTTTCTTTGATCTGTAAAGAAGCTCCTCCGTGCCATTTTCAAGAACTACGCTCACGCTTTTTGCATCAGGTGCAAAAAGATTTACTTCAATGCTGTTATCCTCCGTCACACGGATACCATGTATGACATCCGGATATTTGCCAGCCGGTTTTCCATCCTCGTCATTTTCGAACTGTATCTGCCTGTACACCGGATCAAAAAATACCATGCTCTCATCCGCCTGTACCGGTGTGCTAAAATCAATATTCTTTGATCTGACCGGGACAGCTTTATTAATATCATCAAGTTCTGCGTCATCCCATGTAAAAAGCATCTGTGCGAAATCCTTAAAGCTCTTTCTCCATACATGCCATTCATGATAGCCCTCATATACTTTTGGTGTACTGTCTTTCCCCTGCCGTGAAAATTCCTTTACCATCTCATTGATTCCAAGCAGTATCTCTTTTTCTTCATCTCCTGCCGACATAAAGACAGCTTCAAACCGATATGGGCTGTCAATGATTTTTTTCATGAGATGTATTGCAACACCTGAAAATACCCCAACTGCTGAAAAAAGTTCTGGGTGTCTTGCCGCTATATCCGTAGCCTGTGCTGAACCAAGTGAAAGTCCTGCCACAGCACGGTTGTTTCTTCCTTTTTTGACCTTAAAATTTTCCTCTATATAAGGGATTATGCTATTTACAAGCTCACTGTCAAAATCTCCCGGAAAAAATACAGGGTATTCGTTATCCTTAAATGAGTAGCCACTGCTTGCAACTATGATCATCGGCACACATTTTTTGTCTGCTATCAGATTGTCCATGATGAAATTCATCTTACCCTGCCATACCCATCCGGTCTCATTCTCCCCGACACCATGCTGTAAATACAATACAGGATACCTTCCATCTCCGCTCTCATATCCAGGGGGAGTATACACATAGCTCTCCTTTATGTGACCGTTTACCTGTGAGGTATATTTGCACAGACTTACCGTTCCATGCGGCACATCCCTGACAAAATAGAAATCCTCGCCCTCTTCCGGCACTTCAAATGTGTTTATTGCAGCAAAACAGCCATATGATATAGCCGCATGAGGATTTGTTATGCAGACATCATCTACATACCAGAAATAATAATGCATTGCCCAGTGGAAATCTTTAATGTTTGCCGAAAATCCACCCTGCATATCAGGCTTTAACTGTATGCGTTCTGAGCTGAAATAGCCTCCCATTCCGGCTACTTCTACTTTATTGGCATTTGGCGCATAGATATAAAAGGTAACGCTTCCATCATCCTCAAGTGTGACCGAGCATCTGTTATTGTCCATTGATGATGGTATCGTGCCTATATACAAAGCACCGTTTTTTAAATCATCCAAAATAATCCCCCCATTCGTTTATTGATATATACAAGTGTAAACGAACAGGGGCTTGTTATTCTATTAATAAATTGCCAAACAGTATTCAAATATTGCTAATTTTCATTTACCTTTTGCTGTAAATAATCAAAATATATCTGTGGATTACAGGCATTGTACTCCTCCATATACTGATTCCAGGCAGCATCAAAATCATCTGCCATGATAACCTGCGGCAGCCATATTTTCTTTACTGCCACAATATTATTCTTTACTTTCCCACATTCAGAGGTCGAAGGAATTGAATCTGAATATGAATACATTGGATACCACGAGCCGGGAGCCTCATTTTTCCCAAGCATATCTACATAGTTTTCCACTCCATAGGCTTCAAAACATTCCTGAATATCCACAGGCTGATTTCTGAAAAACTCGTTCTGCTGAAACTCCGTTGAAAACGCATTTATACCATCATCAAGCATTCCCTCCACTCTTGGAAAGTATGAGTACGAACACATATGCGCTGCCTTATATGAGCTGTCACTTTTTTTCTCTGCCTGCTCATTGGTAAGGTAAAACAAACCGTTTTCATCGACTGAATAGTCCTTGCCCTCCTCTCCCCAGAACCTTTCTCTTATGATATCAGATTCCAGGAGATCACTGACAAACTTCATCGCACCTTCGATATCTTTACAGGAGGTGGTAATGGACACTCCTGAAGAATAATCTATTTCTGCCATCCTGTTTGTATGCCATCTGTTGTGAATACCATCATCAATCGTGACAGGAAGAGGGACATAATCACACCCAAGCTGTGCCAGATTCTGTTTTTTGAATACAGGATCTATTACATAATAAAACTGCCACCACTGGTCGACCATCCCAAGCACTGCTCCTGTTGACAGCTTATCCAGATATTGATCATAGGTGGCATTGAACGCCCCGGGATCCATTATTCCCTTATGGAACTCTTCGTTAAGCTTTCCGAAATATCTTTTGGCTGTGTCGGTCACATTGTAATCCATCACTTTTTTAGTTTCCGTGTCTACCATACAGCTTCCATCGTTTGGAAATCCGTCCAGAAACTGCGGCACATTTTCAAGGCAAAAATACCGCCAGTCATCACAAAGTATCGTAAATGGTATATTTTCTGTTCCATCCGGCATTGTGGGATTTGCCTGTACATAGCTTTCTATCAGGTCAAAGTACTGCTCTATCGTTGTAATCTTTGGATATCCAGCCCATTTTAATACTCTTGTCTGAATCCAGAAGGCTTCACCATTATGCAGCATCTCCACATCATCCCCATGTGATACTCCAAACTGTGGAATCCAATATATGTGTCCATCCGGCTGTCTGAACTTTTCCCATTGTTCATCACTGAGATATTCTTTTATGTTCGGATAATCGTCCCAGTATTCATCTATTGGAATGAGTGCATCTGCCTCATACAGCGCAGTCTCACCCAATACAAAATCCGGATATTCCCCGGTTGCTATGAGAGAATTTATTGCATCGTCCTTATCCTGTCCAACAAGCCAGGTTTCCTCACATTCAGCACCGATCTGCTCTGCTATGAGCTGCTTTATATCATTATCCGGATCTATATTATCTCCTTCTACAGAAAAAAAAGCAGTAAAATGCTTTATTTCTTTTTTATCTGACGCTTTAAAAGTAACACCGGCTATAAGTCCGATAAACAATGCCACTGTAACCGCTGCGGAAACCAATCTTTTTTTCATACCATGTTTTCTCCCTATTTTCTTTTGTTCAGTCTCTGCTATAAAATTGCATAATAGTCATTATATCCCATAAAAAATATTTTTACAAATCCTAAAATAAATATTAACTAGGGTATAAAACAATAATTTATCCTGCTGACATTTTCTCTGTCATACATTATAATTTCTACAATTTTAAAAATCAGGAGGACCATATAATGATCATACATGAAATAACAGAAGAATGTTTTAAGAAATATGGAAAGGT
>ULKR01004412.1_pt1 | contig 14276 bp, 9 predicted proteins | sample 1951181 | NCBI WGS metagenome assembly ULKR01 (sample SAMEA4835503, study PRJEB28245) | human gut metagenome | biome: gut microbiome; material: fecal sample | place: Denmark | collected 2008 | reverse complement strand
GAGAACAAACTAAATGATAGACTATAATCCCAAAATAGATTATTTAATTTGTAAATATTTATTAAATACAAAGATAGAAATTCAAGATGAACAATTATGGAAAGATATTTATTTCTATGAAAATTGTACTAACAACGAAGAACAATGTTTTATGCTAAAAGCAAAAAAAGTACAAGCATATATAAAAAACGAAAAGACAGATTTTAATTTAGTTAATATAATACATTGTTATAAAAGTATTATTGATGATTGTTATAAAGTAAATCCAAAAGTAATAGAAAAAACAAAAAACATTATTGAAATGTTTAAAAATAATTATTTTGCCGATTTAGCGGCAATAGTATTTATATATGTTTTGGAAAACAAGGTGTTTGATCAGTATAATGCTGAAATGGCTAAAATTATCCATAACTTTATTCAATTGAAAAGAGGATATGTACCAGCGATTATTTACTATTTTCAAACTGACAAAGTAATTCAACTAATTCAAAAAAAAGAAATTGATGGTGCTATTTTAGAAGTGAAAAAATGCTATATAAGAACAAAGCATTTTAATACATTTCATCGTTTGATTTTTTTAGAAGAAATTATCACCAAACTAAATAAAGAACGCAATTATTTAAAAGATAAATTTAAAGTACAAGAACTTTATATTTATGGATCGTACTCTAAAAAAACATATAACGAATATAGTGATTTAGATTTATTGATAAAAGTGTATTTTGATTCGGAATATGCTTATCAAACACGTTTTAAAATTTTTGATTATTTAGAAAAGCAAATTGGTATTGAAATTGATGGAATAATTATAGATTTTAGAGAAGAAAAAGAAAATTTAAAAGAAGAAATAAAAAAGAATTTGAAAAGAATATTTTAAAGGAGTGAATATTAAAATGAATATAAAAAAAGAAATAAGAAAAATAAAAAGTAAAGTAAGCGTTGATGATTTTCCAAAATTAAATGATTTAAAAGATTTAAAAGACACATCAAAAGATTTTTTAACAAAAACAAGTGAAGGAACTTCTATTACTGTTAAAAGAAACACAGAAAATGATTATGTCTTATCTAATAATCATTTTATTGCAAATGTGGACGGCTTAAATTTTAGTGTTAACCAAACATTAGAGTTGTTTGATGGATGCAAAATTAGTGATGGAGAACATTTTGTTAGCATATCATTTGACAGATTTATTGGTACAGCAGGAACTTTAGACACAACTAATAAATCCAAAATCACTTTTAAAAAAACATCCCTTAGTGAATTTGCGGAAATTACAAAATTAGAGAATGGATTGAACATAGATTTAATAATTGATTCTCTCTCTAACATGAACAAATTTGGTTGTTGCTATAATATTGTGACATCGGCTAATGTTAAGACTATATTTTGCTCTGATCTTAGAAAAGTGGTTTTTGTTGACAAAGAAACTAACAATAAAATTTTTGAATTTGATAGCATTATGGTATTTGATGCTAATGATAATTGCTTAACAAATCCAACTATTGCATGGTCAGAAGAAAATTTGAATGTATATGCTTTAAACGTGACATTTCAAAAAGACTGGGCAGAACATAGTAAACGAGCTTTTCCATTAAGAATAACAAGTAAACTATCTAATATTGAAAAATCTATTTTAAAATTGCATTTATTTAAAGATTCAGCAAGAATTTATTCATTAAAAAATGAGTCGATATTAGGAATTAAAGATAATGAATCGTATTCTATTAATGCAATAGTTAATAGCGAACAAATTATTAGTTATGTTTCAAAAGAAAAACTAAAAACATATCAAGTCCTTTTATCGTTGGATTTTAAATTGGGAACTGATGATAGTAAGTTAGAGTCAATTTTAGCTTATAATGGGGCAAATAGTTTAAAGTTATATAAAGATGGCACTGGTATTTTTAAAGTGGATATTACAAAATTAATTCAAGATGAATTTGTCAAATATGAAAAGGGATTGGCTATCGAGAATTTAGTTATAACATTGATGCCTAAAAACAAAATATTATCGCAAAGTAATTTTTCATTAGGAACAATAGCGCCAATAACAATAGAAGATGATTATATCACTATTTATAACGAAAATAGTGATATTAAAAATAATTTGCCTGCTATAAATATTTTAAAAGTATCAAATTGCTATGTTGATCCAAGTACACCTTTTAAAGAATATGATGTTGGTAAGGCCGGTGTTTCAAAACTTAATTTATGTAATCGGGAACACAAGCACATTTTACCATTAGGAACTATTTCTTCTAATTCGCTGGATGTTAATGTTGACTTAATGTATGATACAAGGTTTTTAAAAGATGAAAATAGTCAAAGAATATTAAAAAATAATTTTTCTGATGGATGGCTTTTAAATGTATCACAAAGACTAATAAAAGATAAAAATTATCGTAAGTTATTTGGAAGTAAGTCTATTACTTATATTGATGGAGAAAATAATGCGCATTTGCTAGAAGAAAAATGGTACTACACATTAGATAATGTTAGACATTATATAGATAAAACTTTAGTTATAATAGGAAATGATAAAAAGTTAAAATATTTTGATGAATCTAATCAAGTATATTATGATGTGGAATACGAAGCATCCAGCGATGATGGCTTAACACTTATAACTACTAATAGCAAATTAAATTATATTCGTCAGGCGGATTTAAAGGTTAAAAAACATTATTATATTAGATTATTAGATAATCAAAAATTTGAAGTGTTTATGGATGATGAAGGATTATTAAGAATACCACATTTTCCTAGTAATTCTGTTGATGTTAAAGATGCTGAATATAGAGGATTATTAACGCTAACTAATACAATATATATGATTGATGATGTGAAATCTTATTTGTCACCTAATAAAATTAAATATGTTGGTAGAAAATTTTTAGATGAGAAAGGAAATTATTTACCATGTGAATATCTTAGTAAAGAGTTATTATTTAATGGAAGTGAATATTATGTTATTCCTACATTATTCATTACACCAGATGCATCACACAAAGTTCCAAACAAAATAGAAAAAATAAACTATGATAGCAAAGAAAAATTAAAAGTAGAAATTGAAAATGAATATTATTTAGATAAAAACTACGTTGGAGCTGATTATTATGAGAATGAGGATATTAGCGATTTAAATAATCGTATTATGCAATATGAAGAGCAAATAAAACAGCTCAAGGAAAATATTGCATCATCATCAGAAACTGTAATTGATGGGCATTATAATTATAATTATTCGGTGTTATTAAAATATTACGATATGCCAAAAAGCATTACTAATGAGGATTATAATATTGATACTGCTAATCGCCAATTTTTAAAGAGCAAAATGTCTTTGAAAAAAGCAATGGATATTTTAATAAAATACGAGACACAATTAATGTGTTTAAAAGAACAAAAAAGTGCATTAGTAAAAGAACAAAAAGAAAGTGTACAAGATTATATTGTTGATACATTAGGTAATGTTTTAGGATTTGATTATTATGGGAAATTAATCTACATAAGCGACAAATATGAAAACGAAATATTTATTGCTTATGATGAAGGAAAATTAACAAGTATATATTCTAAAGACCAAAAAATGATTTTTCATTATAATGATGATAATTTATTAGAGTATCTTACTGATAAGAAAGGTAGAAAAAAATGGTTCAACTATACTGATAAAATGCTTACTTCTATTTGCTATTTAGTTGAAAACAACGATAAATTAAACATTTCATTTACTTACAACAATGGATATTTACATACTATTTCTGATGGTGTGAAACAGTTTAAATTAGATAGAACAAAAAGGTATATTGATGTTTTGTTAAAAACATTAACAGTAATAGAAAATAATATGGTTACAAACAATGGAGAAGAGAGTGTTATTGCAAGTGACACAATAAATAAATTATCGATTGGATCTAGATGTATAAATAATATTACAAATGAATCTAATAGTTATTTCTTTGATACTATTGGGAGATTAACATATAACTATTCTAGAACAGAAGAAAGAAAAATAACAAAACACGTAATTAATTATAATGGTAAAAATAAAATGTTTGATATTACTATGGATACACCAAAGACATTAGTGTCAGTAAGCAAAGAAATTATTGATAATAGTTCTTTTCTGATTAATTCAAGTGATTTTAGTGAAATTGTTCGTAAATATGAATTAGCAAGTCTTGAAATAGTTTTTGATACTGATGCTGAGTCATTTGATGAAGAAATGTTAAAAAATAATGAAATTGTAATAACGATAGATGTTACTGATAAAAACGATAAGATTAGAACGTTCAAACATACATTTAGTCAAGTTATTGCTGGAATAATTGCCGCACCATTTGTTTTAATGAAAACTGATAAGTCTATAAAAGTAGTAATTCATTCGCAAAAAGAATTAAATTATGATTATTTGTATTCTAAAATAAATGTATACAGATCGGCAGGGATTATTAATAAGTATGATGAAGATAATAATTTGATTTGCTATATTAATGAGGATGGAGAAACATTTTACAAAGATTTTGTAGATGATAAACCAACTAAAATAAGTACTATTGATAAGTATGGTGTTGAAAAAACAATTTGGCAACAATATGATGAAGATAATCATCTAGTATATTTTGAAGACAATTTAGGGAACATAAAAGAGAATATTTATGATGATAAAGGCCAGTTGATTGAAGAAAAATCTTATAATAGAATTGATACCGCATTATTAAAAACCACCAAGTATAAATATGATGATAAAGGTAATATAATAAAGATAAATGGCATAATGCGTGATGAATTGGGCGAATATCCTCAAGAAACATATACATATGAAAATGACAGTAATAATTTAAAACTTGTGAAAAAAGTTAATAATCAAGTTATCTCTTATGGCTATGATTTCAATACTGATGATGTATTAAGCATTTCTTCTGATGTTTTAGGCAAGAAAAATGCTACAACATTTAAATGTACTCATGGTTATGTTAGTGAACTATCGCATCATGGCGTAAAGTTTAATTATGATTTAGATGGAATAGGAAGAAAGACAAGAGTATATATTAACGATTGTTTAAAACTAGCGGTTTCTTATAATGATTTTTATACCTATAACAATAAAAGCAATAATAAGTTATTAACTATTACTGATGCAGGAGGTAATGAAGTAAAAGAAATTTATGATTGTTATGGCAAGCTTCTTTTAATAGAAAATCCGATTTCACAAACGATTAATTATACATATGACATTGATGACCGTATAGTGTTAATAGAGCATAAAAATGATTCTATTGTTGATGAAAAAATTATTAATACCTACAGCGATAATCTATTGACTAAGACTGAACATAAATTTAAATATGAGGATATAAATCTTGTTAAAGTAATGAATTATTATTCTAATGAACTGCTTAAAGAAAATATTTATTCAGTTGAAGATAAAATAATTATGCATGAAATTTTTTCTTATGACGAATCATATAATAATCGTTTATATAAGATAGAATTACCAATTAGTAGTGCTAATGTTATTTTTACTTATGACACATTAGAAAGAACTACAACAGAAAAAATAGAATATGAAGATCGTGGCATAATTATCACTAATGAATATGAATATTTACAATATGATGATAACGCAATTGATTTAGTAAAAACTCATAAATATGGTTATTGGCCAACAAGCGAAAGCGTAGATTATGAATATGATGTAAATGGAAATATTATTTTAGAAAAAGGAATAAACTACCAAATTAGATATCAATATGATAAATGTAACCGATTAATAAGAGAAGATAATCAAAAAATCAAACTAACTAAATTATATAATTATGATGATGGTGGTAATTTATTATTCGTTAAGGAATGTTCTTATACATTAGATGATAATGTTATTGTTAATAATGTAACAACATTTGAATATGAAAAAAATGGTTGGAAAGATCAATTAATTAAATTTAATGATAAAGGAATAGCTTATGATAATAGAGGAAATATAATCCAATTAGGAAACACCATTCTAAAATGGAATGAACTAAATCAATTAACTGAATGTGGCGACAATGCTTTTGCATATGATATAACAGGTAAGCGATTAACTAAAAATAACACAACATATTTTTATGATGGTAATAGGCTTTTAAGAGAAAAAAACGGTAATAATGAAATAATATATCAATATGTTATGGAAAAAGTAATAGGATTTACTTATAATGGACATAGATATATATATCAACGAAACATTCAAGGAGACGTCATAAGAATATATGATGGAGAAAGTAATGAAGTAGTTGCGGAGTACAGTTATGATGCGTGGGGGAATCAAAATGTAAAAAATAAAAATGAAGATAATATCGGAGATATAAACCCAATAAGATATCGTGGGTATTATTATGATAAAGAAACAGGATTATATTACTTAAATGCCAGATATTATGATCCTAAACTAAGAAGATTTATATCACCAGATACTTTTAGTATTCTTGATGATACAATGGGAGAAATCAATGGATTAAATCTTTATATGTATTGTAAGGATAATCCTGTGAATTATTCGGACTTGTCTGGACATTCCCCAAAATGGCTGCAAGGCTTAGCTGTCGGATTAGCAATAGTAGGCGCAGTTCTTGTTGTTGGCGCGATATCAGTTTTAACTTGTGGTGTAGGATCCTTAGCTGGAACTATGGTTGGTGCTGTAATTTATGGGGCAGCACAAGGTATTGCTTTTGGAGCTGCTGTTGGAATTGTTGGTGGCGGAATTGTTGGTGGTATTGCCACCGATTGGAGTGCCGAAGGCATATTAATTGGTATTGGAATTGGTTTTGGCGCATGTGCAATAGTTGGTGGTTTAATTGGAGCTTTTGCTGGAGCAAGCAGTTTTAGTGCCAATAGTGCTTATATTTCACAGTATGGTGGAAATGTAAAGGAAGTGCTTTCTGCATATAAGGGAAATCCAAAACTAAAAATTTTAAATAGTGATACTACTGTATATAGAACATGGGGTGGGGTTTCAGGAAAATATGGCCATTGGGTTTCTCCTAAAAATTATGGTTCGGTTGCAAGAAGTGTGTTATCATTACCATCAGGAAACACGGCTGTAAATACTTCAACTTTTGTGCTTTCTGAAGGCAGCAAAGTATTATCCGGAAAAGCAGCAGCGTTGTTTGGACAAGCAGGTGGAGGCATTCAATGGTGGATAGGGTTACTAGGATAGAATTATTATATAAGGATTTTATGATTGAACAATTGAAAAAAATATTAATTATTCTTGACAATGAAATTTTTGATGAAAATTCTCTTTGGAATAAAGAACAATTATTAAAAGTAATTAAACCAGAAATGGAAGAATTATACAAATATTTTAAAATTGGAAAAAAATTTTTTAAATATGGTAAAAATCAAAGAATGTTAGAATCAACGTATTTAATTACTGATTCAATGAAAAATCTCAAAAATACAAATTTAGGAAAAGAAATTTTAAAATTGCAAGACATATATAATAAAATATAAGAAAGCAAAATGTGTTATTGAAATTGTTTTTATTTGTTGAAAAACTTTTGTAATTGTTATGCTGCATTCTTAATGTATAGTAGTGCATATGCAAATATGTTAAGTTCTATTACTTGGCCTATTTATAAGTCGAGTATTGTAACATTAGGGACATCATGGAGAACGGTTGTAATGTAACATTTTTTTGAGGAGTGGAAAATTAATGACTAGCTTTTTAAGTTCTTTAATATATTTATCATTTTTTATGCTATGTCTTGTTATTGAAATTAAAAGAAATAAGAAATGGAATAATATTTTTTATCCAAAATCAAGATTTAATAGTAAAGCTATTACTACTATATATTGTATATCATTTGTTTATATGACATTCTTTATGATAATTAATTTAATTATTGGTGAAAGTATTGAATTGTGTATTGGTATTACTTTAAGTGCTTTTGTAGTGTTATTAATTGCTTTCTTTTCTTCTAAAATTTGTATAGTGATTACAGATGATGAAATAATAAAAAAGAGTTTCTTTGGTAAAACAATTATTAAAATAAGAGAAATAAGAAGTATAGAAGATGGATACTTTATAAAAATTAAGTCCAAAGATAAATTAATCCAACTTGAAACAAGGTTTTATGATTTAGGAATAAAAAATGTTAAAAATTGTTTGAATAAAATAAGTATATAAAAATCAATAACGAATTAATTTCATAGCAAAACTAGGTGAGTTTACTAAATAGAGTGGACTCGCCTTTTTTTATAAAACTTAAACGGAAATACTTATCTTGAAATATGTATTAACCGAATATGAAAAACATAGATGAAACGGTTCAATACTTAACATATTGTAAATTGCAGCTATGTTATAAACAAATTTTATTAAAAAAAGTTACTTATTTTAAAATACTGTTTTACAATAAGTTTACTATTGTGGGCTAAGACAATAAATTCGGAGAATAAATATATTAAATTTTTATTTTATACCCGATCATTTTTTATAATAGTTTCCCATTAATAGTGGGAGGGCAAAAAATAAAAAAACATGGAATTTAAAAAGTATTATTTGGAGCCGAAAAAATATATTAACATTGCTGTTAATAGCAATGAAGACTTGTTGATTGTTCGTTTTGGAAATAACGAAACAGACAAAGAAAGAAAAAGAAGTTATACAATTTATAAAAATTGTGTTGCGATGGAAAATGTTGAAGAAACTATAACAGATGTTAAAAGTGAATTGACTGATTATTACAACACAAAAGAATTGAAAAACGCGATTAAATTAGCATTAGACAAATTGACCAAACTTCAAAAACAAGTGATTATAGAACATTTTTATAATGAGAAATCACTAAGGCAAATTGCAAGAGAGAGAGGCACATCGATTTCTACGATTGTAGAAATTAAATCTAGAGCGTTAAATAATTTAAGGAAGGAGATTATTAATTACCAATAATTAATATTTGCCCTCCTATTTTTGTATATATTTGCATAAGTTTAGCCAAAATAAATTCAAAGGAGAGAAATTATGCAAAGATTAAAATGTGAAGAAGAAAAGTGTAAAAGCAACTATTGCCGACATTGTGTGAAGGATGTAATTCAAATTTCTGATGAAGCATGTTGTAAATCTTTTGATTGCAAAACACCTGCTACAGAAAATTTAGCAAGGAGAGAATTTGAATTTGCTTGTGATATTGGATTAGGCACAAAAAACGATATGCATCACATCTTATGTAATGAAGATAGTTGCAATTATTGGAATTTTGGCGAATGCAGTTCAAAATCAATTAAAGTTGATAAAAAAGATTGCTGCGCCAAATGTGCTACCTATATGCCTAAAGAATAATTATGAAAAGAGTGGATGCTGATAAGAAAAATCCACTCTTTTTCAGTGCAAAAAAAGACCTAAAATGATATAATCATTACGGAAATAGGTGATGAATCATGAAGTTAATAGTGGGACTTGGAAATCCAGGAAGAGAATATGCGCATACTAGACATAATATGGGATATGATGTTATAGACAAATTTGCCGATTCTTTAGGAGTTTCTTTTGACAAAGAAAATTTTAAAGGTGTTTACTGTAAGGCAAGATTTCTTGATGAAGAACTTTTCCTTTTAAAACCAGAAACATATATGAATTTATCTGGTGAATGTGTATCACAATTTGCTAAATATTATAAAATTGATAATGATGATATTATTGTAATATTTGATGACCTTGCTTTAAGTCCAGGAAAAATAAGATTACGTTCTAGCGGCTCTAGTGGCGGACAAAAAGGTATGCAAAACATTATTGATTTATTGCATACAGACAAAATAAAAAGAATTAGAATAGGGATAGGAGAACCGACATTTGCTTGTGTTGATTATGTACTAGGTAAGCCTAATGAAGATGATAAAATCCTTATTGATCAAGCACAAGATAAAGCTGTTGAAGCACTTAAAGAAACAATTAGAAACGATTTTCAACATGCAATGTCCAAATTTAATTAATTATGGCTAATGGTATTATTGATTTTATTAAAAGAAATGAAACTGTTAAAAAATTTATTAACGGAGAAAAAATAGAATATGTAACTGATGATGTTATTGGTACAGCTTTTTTAGTTGCTGCAAAGTATTTAGAAAAGAAAAGCAAAATGATAATTGTCACATCAAACTTATATAATTCACAGCGCGTTTATGAATTATTAACTACCCTTGTATCGGAAGATGAATGTTTGTTTTTCCCTGTTGATGAATTATTAAGAACTGACCTAATTGCGGAATCTAAAGAAATGATTTCGCAGCGTCTTTTTGTGCTTAATGAAATGATTACAAAAGATCATTATATTGTTATCACGCATGTAAGTGGCTTTAGCAAATTTTTGCCTAGTCCAGAATTATTTAAAGATAATACTATTTCGATTAAAGTTGGAGATACAATTAATCTTACTCAAGTAAAAGCAAAATTAACAAAATTAGGTTACGCGAATGTGCATAAGATTGATCATAGTATGCAATTTGCTAATCGTGGTGATATTCTTGATGTCTTCTCTGTTAATATGGATTCTCCATTAAGAATTGAACTATTTGATGATTATGTCGAATCAATTCGTTTGTTTTCTTTAGATACTCAAACATCAATTCAAAGCATAAATAACATAAATATATTACCAGCATCGGAATTATTATTAACCGAAGAAGAAAACAATAATGTAGAAGCTAAAATTAGACATCAAGCCGCAATAGAAGAGAAACAACTTAAAGGCGAAAATAAAGATTGTTTCTTACAAAACATTAATACCGCTATTGACAATATAAAAAATAGTCATTCTATTAGTGTCTTGCAAAAATATTATGGGTTTCTTCAAAATGAGCACTTCACATTAAGTGATTATGCTAAAGAGGCGACGATTATTTTGGCTAATGAAGAGCAAATAAATAATTCGTTCGACTTATTAAATGGAGATGCTGATACTTTTATTATTCAAGAATATAAAAAAGGTTTAACTCTTAAAGATTTAAGCTATTATCAAAATCTAAAATCTATTCTTTCAAAAGCAAAAGAACAAATTAAAATCCATGAGTTTGTTGGTAAAAAAGATTATGCTTCTTTTAATATTTCAAGTATTGCTGGAGTGGCTACCACTCTTAATCAAGCTATTAATTTAATTAATAATTACTTGGAACAAAAAGTAAAAATAATTATTGCTTTAGATAATAAGCAACAATATGAAATTATTAAAACATCTTTAGAAGCAAATGATATAACTTTTGAAGAATTAAGATATTTTGCGATACCTCGTACTTCAATTGGCTTAATGCTAGAATCTTTAGATGAAGGATTTGAATTTATTGATGATAGCTTAGTAGTATTAACTTCTAAAGAACTATTTTCATTTAAAACTAAAAGTTCTAAATTTACAAATAGATATAAAGAAGCTGTTGCTATTAATTCTGAGCAAGATTTAGAGCCAGGTGATTATGTTGTTCATGAGCAACATGGTGTTGGACGCTTCATTGATATTGTTACTATGGAATTTGATGGTGTGCATCGCGATTTTATCCATATTCAATATGCTGGCACAGATGTTTTATATGTTCCATTAGAGCAATTTAGATTAATACGTAAATTCGTCGGTAAAGAAGGTGCCGCTCCTAAACTTAATAAACTTGGTTCAGGAGAATGGGATAAAACTAAAAAGAAAATTAAAGAACGCATTAATGAAATGGCGGATCGTTTATTTAAATTATATTCAGAAAGAGAACAAGTTAAAGGATTTGCTTTTAAAAAAGATGATGAATTCCAATATCAATTTGAGCAACAATTCCCTCATGCTTTAACTAAAGACCAGGAACAATGCCTTAAGGAAATTAAAGAAGACATGGAAAAAAGTGAGCCAATGGATCGTTTGTTATGTGGCGATGTTGGCTTTGGTAAAACAGAAATAGCTTTCCGTGCAGCGTTTAAAGCGATATTAAGTGGCAAACAAGTGGCAATTCTCTGCCCTACTACTTTACTTTGCCGCCAACATTATGAAAGAGCATTAGACCGATTTGGACCATTTGATGTAAAAATCGCTGTGTTTTCTCGACTTATAGATGATGCAAAACAAAAGCAATATATGAAAAGTGTCGAAGATGGAACAACTCACTTAGTTATTGGCACACATCGTTTATTATCCAAAGAAATAAAATTTAATAATTTAGGTCTTCTTATTATTGATGAGGAGCAAAGATTTGGTGTTGAACAAAAAGAATTAATTAAAGAATTAAAGAAAAATGTTGATGTTTTAACTTTAACAGCCACACCAATACCTCGAACATTACAAATGTCGCTTTTAGGTATAAGAGGATTATCACAAATTAATACTCCGCCTTCTAATCGAATGCCAATTCAAACATATGTTATGCCGCAAAAAGAAGACACTATCATCGAATTAATTTCTAAAGAATTAGCTAGAAAAGGTCAAGTATTTTATCTTCATAACCAAGTTTCTGATATTTATTCAGTAGCGACAAAACTAGAAAAAAAAGTTAAAGGTGCGCGTGTTGGTGTGGCGCATGGCCAAATGGATAAAGATTCTATCGAAGATGTCATGATTAGATTTTATAATGGCGATATTGATGTTCTTGTTTGTACTTCAATAATTGAAACAGGTATTGATATTCCTAATGTTAATATGATTATTATTGAAAATGCTGATAAATTTGGACTTTCTCAGCTTTATCAAATTAAAGGACGTGTAGGGCGTGGCAATCGTATTGCTTATGCTTATTTGCTTTATAAACCGGATAAAGTGTTAAATGATAATGCAAGAAAAAGATTAAAAGCAATATCTGATTTTACTGAACTTGGAAGTGGCTATAAAATCGCACAACGAGATTTAATGATTCGCGGTGCGGGAGATATTTTAGGTGCAGAACAAGCTGGCTTTATTGATACGGTTGGTATGGATATGTATTTGCAACTTTTAAAAGAAACAATTGAAGAAAGACAAACAGGTATAAAATCTAATTCTAATAAAGAACAAATAAAAGGTAACTTATTATTAGATGCTTATTTGCCGAGTGATTATATTGAAAAAATTGATAAAATAGACTTATATCAAGAAATTGATAATATAAAATCATTAGAAGAATTAGATGCTTTGAAAAAGAAAATAATAGATATTTATGGACAAATGCCGAATGAAGTTGAATTGTTGTTTACAAAAAGAGAGATAACTTATCTTATAGATAGTGATAAAAGCTTTGACAAAGTTATTGACAATAAAGATTCAGTGGATTTATTATTATCAATAGAATTTTCAAGTAAAGATGGTGTTGGTGTAGTCCTTTTTAAAGCACTAACTAATTATTTAAAATACATAAAAGTTACTTATAGCAACAAACAAATTAGAATAAGAGTATTTAAAATGACTAATTGGATTTATAAACTAAAAGACATCATTTATGCTATAAAATCATTAGATTATTTAAACTAATTAATAAAACCATTGGATTTTGATAATAATACTATTGAGGTGAAGTTATGGAACCAATGGGTGTTTTAAGACGCATCGATGAACTTGGTAGGATAGTTATTCCTAAAGGCATAAGAAGTAGATTAAAAATCAATGAAGGTGACCGTGTCGAATTGATCTTAGAAAATGATGCTGAGTTATTATTAAGAAAATATTCACCAATGCATGAAATAAAGGATAATGTAAAAAACATGTTAATTGCTTTAGAAAAAGAATTAAATATTCCTGTTTTGTTATGCAATAATGAAGTATTTTTGTTCTCTTCTTCATTAAAATATGAATATTATATTGAAAAGCCAATTAGCAGCAAATTGCTTAGTTTATTAAATGAAAGAAAAAATGTAGGATTAGTTAATCATAACTTAAGTAATATTAATGAGCCGTTAAACTATATGATTTATCCATTAGCAAAAAATTCTGAATTAATAGGCGGATTAATTATGATAGGAATAAATAATGTAGATGACTGGCAAAATCGAATAATGCTACTATTTCGAAATATACTACTTAGTAATATGTAAAATATGCTAAAATACTAATGGTGATGAAAATTGCGATTAGATAAATTTTTAAAAGTTTCAAGATTAATAAAAAGACGTACAATTGCTAAAGAAATTGCTAGTGATGGAGTAATAGAGATTAATGGTAGAATTGCTAAACCATCAAGCGAAATTAAAGTAGGCGATATTTTGACTTTAAAATTAGGAACACATAAATTAACTATTAAAATATTGTCTATTAAAGAAGTAAGTAGAAAAAACGATTCTCAAGATATGTAT
>ULKR01019522.1_pt1 | contig 14556 bp, 11 predicted proteins | sample 1951181 | NCBI WGS metagenome assembly ULKR01 (sample SAMEA4835503, study PRJEB28245) | human gut metagenome | biome: gut microbiome; material: fecal sample | place: Denmark | collected 2008 | reverse complement strand
TCCAGGAACATGGCCCGGATCATGGGCAGGCCGGAAACTGATTCCTCCGCAATGCTGTAGGCGTACGGAAGCAGTTCCGACTTGAGCTTGAGGTACCATCGGTTGATGGAGGTGTAAGGTTCCCCGAAGGCGTGGGGATACTTCTCATTGGCTCCCCAGCCGTCCATGTTCAGCTCCATGGGGGTGAACGTTTTCCACTGGAAATCGCGGACGTTCACCAACGGGTTCTTTCCGCCGAAAATGCCGTCCATGTCCGAACAGATATTGGGCTGCCCGGAAAGGCCGGAGCCAATGTAGGTGGGAATATGGAAACGGATATACTCCCAGACACCGCCCGTCTGGTCGCCCGACCAAATGCCGGCATACCGCTGGGTTCCGGCCCAGCCGTCCAGGGAAATGATGAACGGGCGGCTGTTATTCCCGTAGTAAGTCATGATCTGGGCTACGTCCGTAATACCGTTCAGACCGAAGGAATAGCCTGCGCCTACCCAGGCGACGTCCGTCTTCAGCACGCGCACTCCGGCGTCCCGTACTTCCTTCACGATATCGCGCTGGAGCAAAGCGCTGATTTCCGGCTTGGGATGCAGGTCGGACTGGGTCCACAAACCGATTTCCACGCCGTTTTTCCTGGCGTAGTCCGCCAGGCTCTTCAAATTCGCAATATTGCCGTCCAGGGTATCCGTCTGGCCGTACCCGGCTCCGTAGCCGTCGTTCGGCAGAAGCCATCCCAGCGGCATGTCATGGGCCTTGTAACGGTCCACGACGGCGCGGCCGGAAAACTGGTAATTATTCAATTCCCCGTTCAGGGATTCCTTAATGCCTCCGTTATCCTTCTGGCTTTCCTTGTACCGTTTCCCGTCCTCAAACAGGATGCCTTTTTCATCTTCCTTCCAGTAATCCCGGTTATAGGCGTTCAGATGGCCCTGGTAAAAGGCGAACTTGGGCAGCAGAACGGGAGCGCCAGTAAGCTGGTAGAAATCCCTCAAAAGGCTGACCGGCCCGTCGCTGACCATGAAAAAGACATCCAGATAAATTTCATCATGCGAGAGGTTCACCAGATTCTCTTCCCTGGAGCCGAAATCATACTGCCCTTTCTTGAAGGTATGCCACATGACGCCGTACCCGCCGGTGGACCAGTAAAAGGGAGTGGGGGAAGCCACTCCGCCATCCGTCCAGCTGTTCTGGTTTTCTATGGAAATGACCTTTCCCTTGTGGGAAAAACGGCCGTTCTGTACGCCGCCGCCGTAAAAATATTCGTCCGGCTTCGCCTTCAGGGAAAAGCTGGTTTTGCCCTTTCCAAAAAGGACGGGGGACGCCTGCTCCACCACCACGGAATGATCCTTCAGATTGATCACCTTGAAAAGAGAGGTCTTTTTATTTATCTCAATCCTGACCTTCCCCGTAGTGATGACAACCGCATCGCCCTGCTGGTCCACATCCAGCCGGGAAACCGGCCTCCGGGGACTGTCCGCCAGAATGCGGGCTTCCGGTTCCGCCTTGGGATCTCGGATAATACCGCCTCTGTCATCCCGGAAAATCCGGAAAACATTGTCTCCGTAAAAATCGAGCGTCATCCGGCGGTTGTTGTCAAGCAACACTTCCACGGCGGCAGGATTGATTTTTCTGGCGCCTTCAACGGCCTGGGCCTGTTGCTCCGGAACCGGTTCTTCCGATGCGGCAAGCGCGAAGCCCGAGAAGGAAATGGACAATCCGAAAGCCAGCAGGACGGACTTCCGGAACATGCCATGGTCTATTGAGTTTCCCATTATTGTAGTGTTTTATATTATTCAGCGGAACGGCGTTGCGGGAAGGATGCAAACGGTCGTCTCCTGGCGGGCGGCAGACCGCTTTCATTCATCATGCCGTCCAATATCGCGGTTATCTTGCCGCACCATACCCTTTGTCCGCAACCGTAACAAGGCCAAAGACGGCAGTAATGGCACACAATCGCTCCACACGTTCATAAAATACCTGTTCATAAAAGGTTGCCTTTCCAGGATGACGTTATTTCTTCTCCACGGCAGAAAACCGTAATATGAATCCGGCAGGCTGAAGCCATTATTGTACCCCCCGGCAATACATTCCCCCGGCGCCGGAAACTGCCCGCATGCGCCAATAGGAATACCGCGGACAACAGAACAGCTGAAAAAAGATGCATTCCTGTTTATTGCCGTTCGGAACAGAAGATTATTTTCTGTATTCCCGGCCCGGCAATCAATCCGGAACGAACCGTTCCGCTCCGGACAGAATGCCGCAGGCCGTCCGGCGACAGGGAACGGGCGTCACGCCGACAACCTGAACTCGTTCGGGGAATATCCCGTATTCTTCTTGAACATGCGGCTCAGGTGATGGGGATACTTGAACCCCAGTTCATAGGCGATTTCACTAACGGATTTATTGGTGGCGCAAAGGAGCTCCTTGGCTTTGTCCACCAGCTTGATATGGATATGCTCCTGGGGAGTTTTTCCCGTCTCTTTCTTGACGAGATCACCGAAATAGTTGGCGGAGAGATGCAGTTCATCCGCGAAATACTGCACATAGGGCAGACCCCATTCCTGAGGCTTGTCTCCCTCGAAGTAGGAATCCAGCAGGCGTTCGAACTCCGTCAGCACATCCCTGTTCACATTCTCGCGGGTAATGAACTGGCGGTCGTAAAAACGCATGCAGTGGTTCAGGAGAACTTCGATATTGGCCGTCACGATGGACTTGGTATGCCGGTCAACGCCCCGTTCCAGTTCCTCCCGGATCTCCGTCAGGCCGTTCAAGAATAAATTCCTTTCCCTCTCCGACATATGGAGGGACTCGGAAGCGTCATAGGAAAAAAAGGTATAGTCCTTCATCCTGCGTCCCAGGGAGGTGCCGCGGAGCAAATCGGGATGGAACAGGAGGGCATAGCCCTCTACCCGGAAATATTCCCCGTTGTCATCATTGCCCAGCACCTGGCCGGGAGATACGAAGACAAGAGTTCCCTCCTGGTAATCATAATAATGCCTTCCGTACCGCAGGTCTCCGCATTTCAGGTCCTTCAGGAAAACGGCATAGAACCCGTAAACCTTGCGGACATGCCGCAGCGGCGGGACCCTGGAAAAATCAACGACGCTGACCAGAGGGTGCAGCGTTTCCTGCCCCAAAAAGGAGTTGTAGTCCCCTACGGAATCCATGTTCAGAATAATGCCCATGCCCTTTCTCTGCTTTTGACCGGAGCATAGCAGGAAGGGAGCCGGCTATCCAGCTCATTCCGGGAACCTGTAATCATGGTAGCAAAACCTGTAATCCGTCTATCGGAAAAAATAGAAATCCTATGGTAGTTTTGCAGGCATGAAAACAATTAACGGGCAAAACATGACATGCAGGGAGCTGGGCAAAAGCGGCCTGAAGGTTTCAGCCATAGGCCTGGGCTGCATGGGAATGAGCCATGCCTACGGAGCGCCCGCAGACAAAAAGGAAATGGCGGAACTCCTTTCCCGGGCCGTGGATATGGGATATACATTCTTTGATACGGCGGAAGTGTACGGAACGCCCGGATACCCCCACGACAACGAAGAACTGCTGGGGAAAGCGCTGGCGCCCTACCGGGACAGGATCGTTATTGCGACCAAATTCGGAATCCGTTTCAGCGGCACGGCAGGCCCCGGACCATACCCGCTGATCACCGATTCCCGCCCCGGCACAATCCGCCAATCCGTGGAAAGTTCCCTTAAAAGGCTGGGAGTAGAACGCATCGGCCTGTATTACCAGCACCGCATGGATGATTCCGTACCGCCGGAGGAAGTGGCGGGCGTCATGCAGGAGTTGATCCGTGAAGGCAAAATCGCGCATTGGGGTATTTCCGAAGCAACGGAGGAAGCCATACGGCGCGCACACGTAACATGTCCGGTCACCGCCATCCAGAACCGTTATTCCATGATGGCGCGCTATCATGAATCCCTTCTTCCCGTACTGGAAGAACTGGGAATAGGCTTTGTAGCGTTCTCCCCCCTGGCCAACGGCCTGCTCTCCGGCCGCTACAACCTAAATTCCACGTTTGAGCCGGGGACGAACTACCGCAGCTCCATGCCTCAGTTCAGACCGGAAAGCTTTGACGCCAACAAGGATCTCTTCCTCCTGCTCCGCAATCTGGCGGAAGAAAAACAGGCCACTCCGGCACAAATTTCCCTGGCGTGGATGCTCTGCAAAAAGCCCTGGATCGTTCCCATTCCGGGGACACGAAAGTTCTCCAGACTGAAAGAAAACGCAGAGGCAGCCCATGTAATACTATCCGCGGATGAAGTCCGGCAGATCGACGCAGCTCTCTCCTTCATGAACATGTCCGACGTGTTTGGAGGAAGCCCCATCACAGAAAAATCATCAACCCATTAATCAACAAATCACGCTTTTCCTCCCTTGCAAAAGCATGACAACTCAGTCTCCTTCATGAAATGATGAAAAAAAAACGGTTAATCCTCCCTGCCTTTTTCTTATCGATATTCACGCCTCCGGCCATGATTCAGGCGGGAGGCATCCCCCCTGTTCCAGCTGCGGAACAAGCCCCCCTGCTTATTGCAAGGCAGGGCAGTTTTGCCGTGGGCGGGAACATTCTGCAACGCCCGGGAACATATGACAACAGCCGTTTTCCCGGCTGGGGGCAAGCAGTTGAAGCCGGCCAGAGTTACCATGCCGACCACGCCGCCGTGGACTTCCAGATACCGGCCGATGCCCGCATGCTTCCTCTAATCTTCATTCATGGCTATGGACAGTCCGCCCGGTGCTGGCAGACAACACCGGACGGACGGGAGGGCTTTAATGACATGTTCCTGCGCAAAAGATACGCCACCTACCTGGTTGACCTCCCAGGACGGGGACGGGCGGGCAGAACGACGGCGGAAACCGCCATCAGGCCACTTGCCGACGAGCAGTTCTGGTTCGACATCTTCCGGATCGGCGAATGGCCCGCATTCAACCCGGGAGTACTGTTCCCTACGGACAAGGATTCCCTGGACCAGTTTTTCCGACAAATGACACCCGATATCGGCACGCACGATATGACAAAAGAACTCGATGCCCTGAGCGCCCTCTTCAAGCGCGTGGGCAAGGGCATCCTGGTTACTCACTCCGCAGGGGGATTCCCCGGCTGGCTGACGGCCATCCGCAGCCCGGGAGTGCGCGGCATCATTTCCCTGGAACCGGGCACCTACGTCTTCCCGGAAGGGGAGGTTCCCGAAGACATGCCCAGCCTCACCGGCACGATGAAGGGAATCGCCGTTCCGCCGGAGGAATTCAACAAGCTCACCCAAATCCCCATCATCCTCTACTTCGGAGATTATATTCCTGAAAACGTCACCGATAAGCTTGGAGGGGAAAACTGGCGCGTACGTCTGCAAATGGGACGCAAATTTGTGGAGGCCGTCAACAGGCATGGCGGCCATGCTGCTCTGGTGGAACTGCCCAAAATCGGCATCCGGGGAAATACGCATTTTCTGATGTCCGATAAAAACAATAACATCATTGCCGACCATATGGCCGCCTGGCTCCGGCAGAACAAACTTGACAGGTGACAGGCACACTCCCCCGCACATTTACTTTCCGCGTCCGCCATCTGTAATCATGGTAGCAAAACCTGTAATCCGTCTATCGACGGGAAGAGAGCCTTTCATGATAGAATGGGAACTGTTTGAGGAAGCAAAGTACATGCCATGAAAACAAACGCCATTATTTCAATAGCCCTTTCCCTGATTTCCTTCAACCACCAGTTAAATGCGCAGCAAATGAACACAAATGATTCTCCGGTCGTTTCAACAGCCCCAGCCCGCCAAACCCAATTTACAGAAGCAAAAGGCATTAAAAGCCACAACACCAATCCCTGGGGGCTGGTTTACCGGGGAGCCGTCACGGAAAACATGGAAGGCCGCGTCAACATCCATCCAATCACCTATACGCTGAACGGACTGCAAATTGCCGCCCATGTTTATACGCCCGCCGGATATGATGCCTCGAAAAAATACCCCGCCCTTGTCGTGGCGCATCCCAACGGCGGCGTGAAGGAGCAGGTGGCCGGACTTTACAGCCAGCGCATGGCGGAACAGGGCTACATCTGCCTGGCATTTGACGCGGCCTACCAGGGGGCCAGCGGAGGGACTCCCCGCAATACGGACAAACCCGCCAACCGCATGGAAGACATCCGCCGCGCCGCAGACATCCTGCTGCAATATCCCGGAGCGGACGCCTCCCGTCTGGGCATCCTGGGCATTTGCGGCGGAGGAGGCTACACCCTGAAAACCGCACAGACGGACAAGCGTTTCAAGGCAGTCGCCACGCTCAGCATGTTCAACACCGGCCTGGTCCGGCGCAACGGGTTTCTCGACTCGCAGATCAACAGCGTGCAGGAACGCCTTGCCGACGCCTGCGCCGCCCGCCAGCGCGAAGCGGAAGGCGGTCAGCCGGAATACGTGGGAGACATGAAAGGAGTAACGCCGGAACAGGCGGCCCAACTGCCCTTTGACCTCTACCGGGACGGCTACGACTATTATCTGCAAAGCCACGCCCACCCCAATTCCACCTTCCGCTATACCAAAAGCAGCCTGATGGACCTCTTTACCTTTGACGCGAGCGAAGGTATGCACCTGATTAACCAGCCCCTGCTGATGATGGCGGGCAGCAGAGCCGACACCTTCTACATGACGGAACAATGCTACAGCCGCGCCACGGGAACCCTCAACAAGGAATTGTTCCTCATTCCGGGCGCCACGCATATCAAGACCTACTACGTGCCGGAATACGTGGATCAGGCTGTCGGAAAGCTGGCGGAATTCTTCGGGAACAACCTGTAAAACTGCTCTCCCAGGTTCATGAAACTTTTATCGTCTGTCCTGTTCTGCCTGATGTCGTGCGTGCTGGCTCTGGCGGCAAATTCCGCCCTTTCCAGCCAGGAATTGACCTCCAGGCAGAAACACATCATCACCATTGCCGCCTATACCGGCAGAGGGGATTTGCATCAGCTGCAGCCGGCCCTGAATGCCGCCTTGGACAGTGGATTGACGATAAATGAAATCCGGGAAGTTTTAGTGCATTCCTACGCCTATTGCGGGTTTCCGCGAAGCCTGAGGGGGTTGCAGACATTCATCTCCGTGCTGGATAAAAGAAAGTCCCGAGGCATAGCCGATGCCCCGGGACAAGATGCCTGCCCCACAAAGGACAAGCGCAGCCGCTACGATCGCGGGTGCGCCATTCTTGCGGAAATCTCCGGCATTCCCGTCAATGCACCGAAAGCTGCCTATGCCGAATTTGCCCCGGTCATGGAACGTTTCCTGAAAGAACACCTTTTTGCAGATATTTTTGAACGGGACGTTCTGACCTATGATGAACGCGAATTGGCTACCGTATCCATCCTCGCGGCCATAGGCGGTGTGGAACCAATGGCCCGCTCTCACATGGGCATCTGCCTGAATCTGGGCATAACACCCGCACAGCTGCACCAGCTGCTTGATATCGTGTCCAGGAACATCGGCCCCGGGGAAGCAGACGCAGTCCGGAAAGAGCTGAACACGCTGTTGCAGGCAAAAGGGCTGCCTGTTGTCCGCAGAACCGGACAAGATGCGGGAAAACCGCTGGTTGTTTATTTCTCCGCAACGGGCAATACCAAAGCGGTGGCGGAACAAATTGCGAAACTGACCGGAGCGGATCTCTACCGGATTGAAGCCGCCGAGGCCTACAATGCCGACCCTTACCGCGACAGCGACCGTGTCAAAAAAGAAGCTTATGAAAACCTGCGCCCAAAGGTCGCTAACTTGCCTGAAGCCTTCCTGATGGCGAAATATGATACTATCTTCGTCGACTCTCCAAGATACTATCTTCGTCGACTCTCCAATCTGGTGGCATCAGCCTGCCATGGTGATTTGCACCTTTTTAGAGGCATTTGACCTGAAAGGGAAAACGCTCATTCCCTTCTTTACTTATGACGCGACTACTTATTTAAACGAATCCATGCAACAAATTTACAGGCTTACGCCCCATTCCCGGCACATTCCGTCAACTCTTCCAGAAGACCTTGACCCAGGAGATATTACAACTCCCGGACGTGCCGATGATGAGGGGATTGACATGCCGGGCAATGCCGCAGGCGTCAAAACATGGCTGAAAAGAATCGGCATGCTGCCATGACTTTTGCCTGGGTTCTTTCATCCCCCCCTCAGTTTTTCAATCCATATGACCCATTTTGCAATACCATCACCTATGGCCGTTTTTGCATTGCCCTTTTTGCGGGAGGGCCATACCGTCCGGCTAGAGGAACATAACATATGGCTAGGAATAAAAACCGGTCATTTCAACTGATTTCATAGCCCATGGAACAACGTCTATCCAAAAAAGTCATGATATTGACGGGAGCCGGGCAAATCGGCATGGCCATTGCCCGCAGAATAGGAAGCGGCATAAAAATCGTCATTGGCGACAAAAATATCGGGAACGCGCATGCCACTGCCCGGACGATGAATCAGGCCGGATTTGACACCATCCCCTTAGAGATGGATCTCTCTTCCCGGGACTCCATCCTGCATTTGATTGCAGAAGCACAGAGGTACGGCAATATTTCCATGCTCGTCAATGCAGCGGGGGTTTCCCCCAGCCAGGCATCCGTTGAAACCATTCTTAAAGTGGATCTCTACGGAACCGCCGTATTGCTGGAAGAGGTGGGGAAAGTTATTTGCCCCGGCGGCTCGGGAGTAACTATCTCCAGCCAATCCGGTCACCGCATGCCCGCTCTGACTGCCGAACAGGACGAACAACTGGCCATGACTCCAACAGAGGAATTGCTGAACCTCGAACTCCTCCAACCCGGGAATATCAAGGACACTCTGCATGCCTACCAGATGGCGAAACGCTGCAACGTCAAGCGTGTCATGGCGGAAGCCGTCAAATGGGGTGCCAAAGGCGCACGCATCAACTCCATTTCCCCGGGCATTATAGTCACCCCTCTGGCAATCGATGAATTCAACGGTCCCAGAGGTGATTTTTACAGAAACATGTTTGCGAAGTGCCCTGCAGGAAGACCCGGTACGGCGGATGAAATAGCCCATGTAGCGGAATTGCTGATGGGCGGCAAGGGGGCTTTCATCACCGGCGCGGACTTCCTGATTGACGGGGGAGCCACCGCCTCCTATTTCTACGGTCCGTTGAAACTGCATGATTCAAAAGAGAAAACCTCTCAGACAATCGAAAACGGCAGGCAAAGCACAAAATGAAGCTTACTGAAATCAACGCAGCATCAAAAGGGAAACACCGTAGATCATCCCAACAAAACAACATGAAAAAACGATCAGCCACATTGCTGGCGACGTTTCTCATGTTATCCGTTTATAATAAGGACTAAAACGGATAACGAACCTCTCGCACGGCTGTTTCGTCATCGCCTCTCCAACCGGAAAATTTTCCGTTTCCCACTCTAATTCCACAAAAAATACCGCTCCCTTCAGGACAGGAAAACGGGAAAACAAGTCACAAGGCCTCCAGACTTCCCTCCGCCCCGGGATTCCGGTGCCGGGACAAGGAATGACGGGTGACCAGTATCTTATCAATCCTGGCTCCATCCATATCGACGATTTCAAACACAAATCCTTCCCATGCCATGCGTTCCCCGGTCAAAGGAATATGCCCCAGATTCTCCAGGATTAACCCGCTGACCGTATTGTAATCATACTTGGAATACAGCATATCTTCCTGAAAATGGACGAGAAAATCGTAAAATGAACACTGGCCGTCTACCAGACAGGAGCCATCTTCCCGAACGACGATTTCAGACTCTTCATAAGGCTCCTGAATCGTCCCCACAAGAGCTTCCAGAATATCGCGCAGGGAAACAATGCCTTTCACATCGCCGAATTCGTCACAGACAAAACCAAACTGCAGATGCCTCCTCTTCATTTCGTCCAGGGCGTTGTAAACTTTCATCGTTTCCGGAAAGAAAACCGGCTCATGCATGAAACGCGTCACCGTAAAATGCCCGTCATGAAGACGGCCGAGTAACTCCCTTATATAAACAAAGCCCTGCACATGGTCCAGGGAACCGTCAGCCACAGGATACTTATGATAAGGCAAACGGTTCACGACTGCGGCGATTTCCTCCCCCGTCATCTTGACATCCAGCCATGCAATATCCCCCCGCGGAGTCATGATGGATTCCAAATCCCGGTCACCAAGATTAAATACACGTTCCACGATCTTGCGTTCCACATCCTGCACATCCCCGTCCCGGGCGCTTTCCTGGACCATCAGGCGGATTTCCTCTTCCGTCACCTTGGCAGTCATCTTCCTGACGCCCAACAAATTGCATACGAGAACTGTGCTTTTGGAAAGCACCCATACGAAGGGGGCTGCGACACAAGAAAAGGCTTTCATCGGCACGGCCGCCAGTTTGGAAATCACTTCCGGGGCACACATTCCAATTCTCTTGGGCACCAGTTCCCCGAATACAATAGTCAAATAAGTCACCACAGCCACAACCAGAATACGGGCTAAATAAAAGGCATAAAATTCAGGCATTCCCAACCCGGAGAAAAAACCTCCCAGATCATCTGACAAGACGTCCGCGGAAAACAGGCCGGTCAAAATACCGATCAAAGTAATGCCTACCTGGATTGTAGACAAAAACCTCTCCGGCTGGTCAACCAGCTTCAAAGCGGCTGCGGCCAGCCTGTTGCCTTGTTGCGCCTCGGCTTCGAGCCTGATTTTTTTAGAAGAAACGACGGCAAGTTCAGACATGGCAAGAATGCCGTTCAGTAAAATCAAACAGGCAATGATGAGCAATTCCATGTTGTATCAAGATATTGCGAATCAGCCTAACATAACCCGGCAGCTTGAAAAGTCAAAAAAAGGCGCCCAGAAACAACAGACTCCCAATACTCGCCGGATGCTTTTCCATCCGTAACGAAAAAACCCTGCAAGCAATGAACTTGCAGGGTTTTCAAATGGTTACGGGAGCAGGATTTGAACCTGCGACCTTCAGGTTATGAGATTGAAGTAATCAATGTATTTTATAGAATTTCATTGAGTGACTTATGTTTTGACTTACTTTTTTATGAGTATCTGCTACCATATTTTCCATGGACGGAGAAGCACTCATCCCGAATAAACACGGTGGTCTCTACATCAAAGAAACCACTATCAACACCCGGGGCAAAAAGACCCTCATGTACCGGGTTAAAGGATGGTCTCTCAACGAAAAACCGCAAGTCAAAACATTCGCCAGTCGCAAAGATGCGGAGACATTCAAGGCAAGAAAACAGGTCGAACTCATTAATGAATCCGTTCCCATTCGAACAGTATTCACGCCATTAACAGACGAGCAACTACAGGAAGCCCAGGCTTGTATTCAACGCCTGCAACCTAATTTTACCCTTACGGAAGCCGTTGACTTCTTCCTTGAGCAATACTCTCCCGTTCTTCTCGAAGGGGGTATTCTTTTGGAAGAGGCTATCAGGAACTTTCTTGAAAGAAAAAGTGAATCCGAAGCCATCCGCGCCAGATCTCTTGTTCAACTCAAGTCGACCTTGTCATTGTTTTGTGAATGGATCTATTCATCTTCACAAGACATTGCAATCAAGAGGCAGATGGAAGGAATACGTTACCAGCTTCGGAAAGAAAACTCCCCCCCTCTTCAAACAGCCATCCGACTTGTCCGCAAAGTCCTACCTACAGAACAGCTCCAACATCTGGACTCCATCAAATCTCAATTGGCACCTCATGGAAGTATCAGCCAGTTATCGAACATTGCAGATCGCCGGCTCCAAGCAGCTCTGGTTGAACAATATGAAATGTTACTATCCAAGAGAAGGATTGACCTTGAAGACTGGCTTCAAGAGTGCCGGAAAGAACTGTCTGGCATGAAGGATATCTATGTGCATTACGTTAAAAATGAACATATACTGGATTTTTTGAACTCCATTCGGAGCAAATCAGGCTCTAAAGCTTCTCCGAAAACATTCAACAACTACCGTGCTGATTTACATTCTTTCTTCGAATTATCGGTAAGAGAAGGCTGGTGTGTCACAAATCCTGTAACATCGATTTCGAAAAGAACGGTAACAAGAGGGCGTCCAGACATTCTCTCTCCCCCAAAATGCCGGGAACTAATGGATTACGTTGAGAGCTACGAGGATGGAAAACTTTGTCGCTACTTCGCATTAGCTCTATTTGCTGGTTTACGTACAGGACCAAATGGGGAACTACACAAACTAGCCAATCGAGCCAAAGAACTCATAGATCTGAAAAATGGAGTTATCCATATCCCGCCTGAGATTGCAAAGACACATACCTACCGCCAAGTCAAAATCCAACCTAATCTCAGAAGGTGGCTCGAACGGTATACTGGTCCGGTTCTGCCCCCCAATCATGATCGTCTAATCAAACATGTTCGGAAACAATTTGCCCTCACCCACGCTCAACTCCGGCATACTTTCTTCAGTGCTTGGGTCAGTGCGTTCCACTCTGTGGGCTCCGCAGCCATCGTGGGCGGCAATACGGAAGCCATTGTCAAACGACACTATTTGAACCAGTTAACGGAATCCGAGGGTATGGATATTTGGAGCATTACTCCAACACGATAAATAACGTGTAAAATAGTTTTACGTTATTTTTGTCAAACGCACGCTGGTGCGGAAATTAGGGGACATGGTTACCAATGAGAGCCATTCCCGTGAAAATAGCATTCCCCCTTCCAGAGTCCTGGTTGGGGCAGAGGAATGTATTCGCATTATGTTTCCGACGCAGTCGCGTCCACATAAGCGAACCTTCCTGGAATGGAAGGCAAGACGTCTGATCCCATTCTACAAGATTGGCAGACGAGTCTTCTTCGATCCTGAAGAAGTAAGAACAGCCCTGGATCGCCATTTTCGCATCACAGACAAATGAAAACACACACCATTAACATAATATGAAAAATAATCATTCGACATCAATTCAGCAGTCTTTCCGTGATGGCCTTTTTTCGGGGCAAACGGGCAGAATAGCAGACATCTCCGCAGCACTCTGCGACAAAGCCCATAACCTCGGCAGTTGCCTTGGTATCCCGTTCATCCCGCAGATCGCTATCGACAAGCTCGAAGTCGTCATCGCTCTTCGATTCTCGGTTAGCCGGGATACAGAAGACATCTACGAACACATGAAAGCGCTTGCCCATAAAGCCAGCGGTTGTCGAACCTACGATCCCACCCGTAGTCTCCTTCACGGAGAAACAACACCAAGAGGATTTCATGAAGACTTGGAGCCTCCCAGAAATCCAGAATTTAGACGAGTCCGCAAAGCCAAAACCTCCATGCACATTCAATGTCGCAGGCAAGATCGTAGTTTCCCTCCATTAGTACGGCCCATGCTCCCGGGACAGTTTGCCGGGTTCTGGCCTGCCAATAGCAAAACAAAACTGCCTCCGTCTCTCCATACTTGTCGGCGTATCCAGCTGGATTGGGTTGAAGAGATTCCCGTTGACAAGGCCTTCACTTCCTGGACTTACCTGGAAGCGGTCTTCATCCTTGATTTGAATGTCAACAGAGCTTTGGCTCATCATCCATTCCTGACGCAGTCGAAGCTCAGCGATGAGCAGATAGCATTGGCTTTCTTCCCTAATCCGAAAGTCAGGCAATCTGCTACCGATAACTTCTGCGCCCCGGAACTGCCTCAGGAAGGCATCATTCAGGCTCTGGAAAACACGATCCATGTCCAGATGTCTGTACTATACGCCGATCTGGTACGAGCTCTCGGCGAAGTCCCGGATTTTCCTCTCAGCAAGACACCTGCCTCTACATGGAAAGAAGCCTTCAGCTGGTCAAAACTATCTTCCTTGGAAGTCAACCGTCATCTCAAAGTTGATGATGCTCCACATGTAGCCAGGGATATGAGTTTACCCTTCAACGTAGCAATTCGGAGATATAGGGAACGCTGCCATATCAGGGAAGAAGAAGGTAGCTCTCGAGAACCAGCATTTGACCGGAGTTCCATATCCTTCGAAAGTATTCTCCGACAAGGCAGAAAAGGAAGTAAAGTTGCCAATGCTGCCTTCAAGGTCTACATAAAAGGTAGTAACTACATCCGCATGGAACTGCGACTCAACAAATCCGAAGGTATTTGCTATGACATGCCCAAGGGATTATTCCGCAGCAATGTGGCTTTTTGCCCGAATGACCTTGTCGATGTCATCCTGAGAGCGCTCTTCTACTCTCAGAAAACTTTCGACAAGTTCATCAAAAAGATGCCAAACATCAAGACTCCGAGCATGGAAGAACTCGTTGCCTTCTTTCAAGTACTCCGAGCAGAAGCCTCCAAGGAAGAGGACAAAATCGTCGTAGAGCGTATCATTTCAAGGCTGGAGTTCCATGTCTGCCTGGATATGACCCTCCTCGATGATACTGAAATGGTCAATATGCTCCGTCGTTTGTCGAGAAGAGGTTTCTTCATCCGTAGGGGAGCTTCCTCATCGCCTAGATACTATCCTGACATTGATAGGGGTATGGTTAAATAGGCATGATATTCCACACACCCCGGGAAGGCAACGCCTTCCCGGGGCAAGCAGCGAGCATACGCCTCAATGGTTCA
>ULKR01020949.1_pt1 | contig 14770 bp, 12 predicted proteins | sample 1951181 | NCBI WGS metagenome assembly ULKR01 (sample SAMEA4835503, study PRJEB28245) | human gut metagenome | biome: gut microbiome; material: fecal sample | place: Denmark | collected 2008 | reverse complement strand
TGGTCTACACATTAATTTTTTATTTATTAAGTATTACAATATTTAGTATCAAATTAAGAAGCAATAAAATATAAAAAATCATAAACACTATGATAAGCATATATATTAATATGACACTCTTCATATTAACTACAATAAGCTTATTAGTATTTATGATTTCTCTATCTTTATTCTTATCCAAGAAGTTATTTACCAAAAATAAATAACTCCTTTTTATCTTGTCTTACATTTTCTTCCGTTAACAATATTTATAACAATATATATTGTTATTAAAACTAAAATAGTAATTAAAACTATGCCATACATTCCTGCTATCGATATTTGTTTATCAAACAAATATAAATTGCAGTCAATACCATCTTTAATACTCTTTATAGCTTCTATTGGCCAATCGCTCATCTCTTTAAATGCACCAGCAAGTGAATGGTTTCTTATAAGCGATGTGCAGTACGTTCCAGGAGTAAACATAATAACATTTTTTAAACCAGAATTATAACTATTTATCGGCATATAAGCACCACAGATAAAGCCATATCCTGCACTAATGATAGTTCCAACAGCCGAAATTTGACCTTCAGAAGTCAAAAAGAAATTAATAATAGATGACAATGCTGTTCCAAATAGCACTGTTAAAAATACATCTAAAAGTAGCATAAGTAAACTTGAAGCAGTAAAAAACCAATGCAAAAAAGCTACAAAAACTAAAGATATACCAAGAGCTATATAACAAATTGTAAGAGAAGAAATAACTGTTGCTATATAATAGGCTAAAGCTAATACATAACTTTTAACTGGTGAAACTAACAAATCGCTACGAGCGTTATTCACCTTATCTCTAACCATTAAAAAATTAGAACAAAAAGAAACAGTAATACAGCTAACAGCAAGTATTGAAGAGATTAATTCTCCATTAACGATGTCATTAATAATTTTATTAGACGTACCTTCAGGAATAAAAGATTTAAACGTATCTCTATAGACATCATTTAAAAACGTAAAATATAAAACTATAAGAATAATTGGGCCCACTAAAGCTCCAATAACAAGACCTTTATCTTTAAAAAATAGCTTTATATTTCTTTTTATTAAACTAAGCAAAGTCATTATTTGTTATCTCCTAACTTTTTACCTGTAACTTGCAAAAAGACGTCATCCATCTTTCCTTTAGTAATTTCAAAGTCATTAAATATATCTTGGTGTTCAATAATTAAATCGCTTGCAGTTTTAGTATCTGGTATGGCTATGCGATAGGAATCTCGAATAACTTCATATGGAAAACCTAATTTAATAACATCTTCTTCTTTAACATTATATAGAGTAATAAAATCACCTGTATATTTATTTTTTAATTCTAATGGAGTACCACTTGCAACTTTTTTGCCACTATCAATAATAACTACATAATCAGCATCTGCTGCCTCCTCCATATAGTGTGTGGTTAACAAAACGGTTATTTGTTCTTCTTTTCTTAACTTATTAATCACATTCCAAATATTTTTTCTAGTTTGAGGATCCAAACCTGTAGTAGGTTCATCTAAAATTAATATCTTTGGGTGGTGAAATAAAGCTCTAGCTATGTCAATTTTTCTTCTTTGTCCACCAGAAAGTTTCTTCACACTTCTTTTAAGCAAATCTTTAAAGTTTAAAATATCACTTAATTCATCTAATCTCTTTTCAAACTCTTTACCATATATTCCATAAAGAGCTGCTCTATTTTTTAAATTGTCATAAACAGTTAAAAAGCCATCTAAAACTGACGCTTGAAAAACAACGCCTAATTTACTATTTATACTTTCGCTATTTTTATCAATATCTACACCATCTATTACAATCTTTCCACTATCTTTTTTTAATTGATTGCAAATTATAGATATAGTAGTGCTTTTCCCAGCACCGTTTACACCTAAGAAAGCAAATAATTCACCTTTTTTTACACTAAACGATAAATCTGATACCGCCTTAACATCTTTAAAACTTTTACTTAAATTTTCTATCTCAATTATATTATTTTCCATTTCTCTTATCCATGAAAGCATAAACAAAATCGTGTGCTGATTCAGGAACTAATATCTCATAAACAGTCTTTCCATCTTCTTTTTGTTCAGCTGATTTTTTAAATCCAAAATCTTGATAGAGTTTATTTGTATAATCATCTTTTGCTATAGCCTTGACAACAGTACCTAATGGAAATTGTGCTAAAGCTGAAACCATTAATCTTGCTTCAACAATTGATTTCATTTTTTCATCTTTAATAATAAAGGCGTCAATTACATTGTCTTTTAAATCGTAAGAAACCATATTATTAATTTTTCCATTACTTTCTAAAAACACTAATATTTCTCTATTTCTTATTTTCCTAATGATAGTCATATCATTCATAGGCGCTCCTATAAATGAAAACAATTCTTTAATTTGACTTAAATCTTTATCAAATGCATATAAAGGTATTGTTAATCCAACTTTTTCTTCAGTAAGTCCCATTACTAAGTTTGTACCTTTACGCAACTCACTTAAATTTTCATCTAAGAACTTGTTATCTGAATAAACAATAGATCCACAAACACCATATGTTAACATTGTCGTTGTTAAATCTAAATTTAATACTGGTTTAGCACCCCATTCACAAACGTTTAAAATAATTCTCTTTAAGTAAGTTTCGATTATAGACAAGAATCTCTCTCTGATTGCATATCTAATTGTCCAGTGAATTTTTCCAACAAACTCTTTTCTAAAATCTGTTGTCATATTATACACTTCGACAAAAAATGTATTTAAGCATTGGAATGGATTTCTATATGCTTGTTGAACAATTTGTTCAAATTTAACATGATAGCTTTTGAAGAAGACATCAATTGCTCCAGAAAACACAGCGTCTTTTGTTTCAAAATAGTTATAAGCCAATCCTACAGAACAATCCGCTTCTTTAGCAATATCACGCATAGATGTATCATCATAACCTTTTTTCAAAAATACTCTTAATGCAGCCTCTTGTATTTTTTCTTTTCCAACTGTTGGTTTTCTTCCCATAATATAAACTCCTTTTTACAAAAAAATTATATAACTTTAATTAAATTAGTCAAGGCAAATTCTAAACAGTATTCATATTGCCGAAAAATGCTTATATTTTTTACAAGAATTTATTTATCATTGATTTTATTCTTCTCTTCTTCAGATTGTTTTTTGACTTGTGTCATGTAATCTTCATAAGGAACAGGTTTAGAAAAATAGTAGCCTTGAATAATTGCACATTTTTCTTTCTTAAGGTAATTAACTATTTCTTTGTTTTCAACGCCTTCAGCGACAATAGTCTTATTAAGAGTATGACAAAGTTCAATAACTGAGTGAACAATCTTTTTAGCTTTATCATCAAAGCCGTTTGATCCTCTAAAGAATACTTGGTCAAGTTTAATAACATCAAAATCAAATTCTTTAAGCATATTCAAAGAAGAGTAACCACTTCCGAAGTCATCAATTGAACAAGTACAACCAAACTTGTGGATTTGATTAATAATTTCAACCAAAATTTCACTATTTTCCATAACTAAACTTTCAGTCAATTCGAATTCAATATATTTTGGTGGAACGTTATATTTTTCCATTAATTTGAAATATTCATCCAAGAAGTTCTTATGCATCAAATGGCTTCTAGAAACATTAACACTAACTCTTAATGGAGTAATACCATCATCAATCATCCTACTAATATTTTTACAAACATTTTCAAAGACAAACAAGTCTAGTTTAATGACAAAGCCGTTTTTTTCAAACAAAGGAATAAACTTTCCTGGAGAAATCATTCCTTTAATTGGATCAATCCATCTAATTAAAGCTTCAGAGCCACACCAGTTATCCTTAAAAATATTACGTTTAAGCTGGTAAAAGACATGTAATTGATTTTCTTTTAAAGCTACATCTTGTCTTTGTTCTATATCAACAATCTCAGCATCATTTTTTAACCATGTTTCATCAAAAAAGTTAATACCATCAGATCCATAGACATCTTTAACTGCTAGTTGAGCAACGTGAGCTCTATCAGCGGCAGCGTTAATAGTTGTAGATTTACTATTAATTTTATATACACCTTGAGTGACGTTTATTTCAATAATTCCGTTTGTATCAATGCTAGTCTTAATAGAGTTCGATAAATTAATTAATCTTTCTTTAATAACTTCATCATCAAATTCTTTAAGCAAAACAATATATCTATCTGCAAAGACGTGAGAGACTAATTCATTTGGTTTTAGTTGATTTTCAATAATATCAAATATAGATTTAACGATTTGATCAGACTTTTCTGATCCGATTTGTTCTGTTAAATACTTAAAGTGCTTAATATTAATATAGACTAGCGAATAAGTATCTTTATCTGAAGCTGTAATTAAAGTATTTGCATCAACCTTAAATCTATCAAAGTTAATATCGTTAGTAACAGGGTCTAAATATACTAATAATTGAGTCTTACTCTTTTGAGTATTAAGTAATGTTGTCAATAAAATAATAATTATAGAAACAGAAACTAATAAAACATAAATCATTCTTTCTGTCGAATTAAATACTGAAATAATATCGTTAAGAATAACATTTGAAGGCACAGTAATAAATAAATACCAATCACCTACTGAAGTAGGAGAATAGTAAGAAATATAATCTATACCATCAATAGTCATATCGAATACGTCTGTTTTTAAATTTTTAATATTTAAAATCGTTTTATCTGTTTCTTCATTACCAATGTATTTTTCAAGCGCATTATATAAGTTGTTGTTTTTAGTCAATCCTGAAATTTCTACAGAACCATTTGTAGTTATAGTTGTACCATCACTTTTAACAAGAGTAAAGAACGATGTTCCATTAAAAGCTGAAGAAGATAATAATGCTGAAAAATCTTTTACCGAAATCATACCGACAACACCTGATATAGATCTATATTCAAGTGAGCCAGAAGAACGAAAGCCCATATTATTCCCATATGGAACAGCAAAAACAATCATTTCTCCAACATAATTCATATATATAGTTCCAATAAATGATTTATTGTCAACAATAACGTATTTAGCTAGTTCAGAAGAAGAAACATTATACTCTTCTGCTCCACTGAAAAATAAGTCTCCACTTTCTAACAAGAGCCCAATTTTACTAAAGTTAATTTGGCTTTCTAAAACTTTAAGATATTGATCTAGTAATTCATCGTAAGTCTCAGAATTTTGTTCAATGGTTGAAATAAGTTTTTCAGCAACCAAAAGTTGACTAATCCAGTTATTAATGTTATATGAAATATTTGAGCAAATTTGATCAGAGATATCGCTCATGATTGATTGAGCTTCATTTCTCGAATTCTTTGTAAACCGTCTTGAATAGTATAACCCAATAAATGTTATAACAAAAACTAAAGCAACGATAGTAGATAAAGCAATAATTATATTACTATATCTCTTTTGAGCTAATTCTTTTCTAAATAATTTAGAGTTTCTTTGATGTTTATTAAAGTAAAATTCATTTTTAATGCTAAATTTCTTTTTTATATTGTCATTTTTTCTTCGCACAACTTCACCCGAAGAGAAACTAGCAACATTTCTACCTAAATGTTTTGACTTATATAAAGCGTGGTCAGCCCTTTCAAATATTTTTGCAAAGTCAACTTCATTATCATTTACTTTAGCAATACCTAAACTACAAGAAATCTTTAATTGAGCAGTTCTACTTTTTTCAGAATATTTAAATTCAATAGATAGTAACTCATCGATAAGAGTATATAGTTTTTCTTCATCGATATTTCTCACATACATGACGAATTCATCACCACCATATCTACCAACAAGATGGTTTTCGCCACCAATTTCACATATTCTTCCTGCTATATTTTTTAAATACTCATCGCCAATCGTATGACCAAATGTATCGTTTGCATCTTTAAAGTTATCAAGGTCAATAACTATTAAATAGTTGTTTCCTACCTTGTTAATTAAATCTTCTTCACATTCGTGTATAAAAGCACCACGACTTAAAACACCAGTTAAATAGTCCTTTTTTAGTTCTTGTGATTCGTTTGAAGAAAATTTAACTTTATAAATACAACAAAAAGCTTTATCTTCATTTTCAATTTTTTGAATGATAAATCTAACAATATACGTCCCATCATCTGATCCATAAGATGCCATTTCTCCATCGTCTGGTTTTAAATTTTTGGATGTATCAATCATCTGACAAAATTTCGAATAATTATATTTTGTATTTGAAATTCCTAATGTTTCTTCTGAAACAAAGCGTTGGAAAAACTCGGCAAGTGGCATTTTTTCATTAGAATTATCTAATGAAGCCATTTGTCGCGTTAAATCGATATAAAATTTAACAATGAGTTTTCCTTCTTCAAGCATTTATTAATTATTCCTCAATCGAAAAGCTATAATATTGGTTCACAATTGCTTTAAAATCTTCCATTCTATATAAGTTGTTGAAGTCTTCATCATATAAGCTTAAATCATCAATTTTTTCTAATAAGCCTGTATGTATTTGATCATCTTCAACACTATAATATGAATTTAAGAAATCATCAATTGCAAAGTAATTATCTTTTGTTACAGAATCATATGTTTCTAAGAAATCCTTAATTTCTTTTTCAACATCGTAAATTTGAATAGTATAAACATATAAAACTTTGTACCATTGCCCATCTTCTTCGTTATAATACTCTTTATCTAATTGATCTATTAATCCACTTTCAACTAATAAATTATAATTATTCTTAAGATTTTCATAATCTTTAGTGCTACTTTCGTTATTCCAGTCCAAGCTATCAATTTCATTACGTGTTGTTTCAATTAAATTATCAACATAGGTATTGTATGTAGATAAGTAAGTTTCATAATCTGAATAGAATGATAAATCATTTAGTGTCCAAGTTTCATTGAATCCAGGAACATATAAAGAGTTGCTTTGTTGTTGATTAATTGTTTTAATTAAATCAGACACTTTTGCTAAATTATCATTTGTTATTGTTTGATAATTAGAAAGTATAAGATTCATATTATAAACAGAATAAATAATTAATATTTTAGCTAATTGTGGTGAAAGTAATCTTGTATAATCAATAACTAAATTTATTTCATTAATTATTTCAACATAAGAGTCTAAATCAAAATCTGCTAAAAAATCAAAATCAATTACTTTATTTAATGTTTTATTCTTATCTTTTTCAATGAATGCATCAAATTCAGCTTTTTTAGTTATAAATTCGTTATATTTATATACATTATTGAGTCTATAATCAGATCTTAATCCCATATCAAGAATATTAATTATACCATCTAATTTGTATTCAACATCTAAATTACTTGTTCCATAAATAAGAGCATAGACTCTAACTTTATTTTCATCATTATATGTGTCATAAGATAAAAATTCATCAATGTAATAAGATGTAAGAAGCATGTTGAATTTCTTTTCTACAGTGCCATAACCTGAGAATCTTTCAATATTTAAATCTGCATATTCTTGTAAGTATTTTTCAAAAGTTGCTTTATCAAATGTATTTGCTGTGCACTTTTCATTTAAAATGTTTGAATATAAGACTTCTGTCTTCTTTAAATTATCACCATACAAATCGTATTTTGCTTTTAATACTTTTTCTTGGTCAGCAAGTTCGCTCCTTGTTGAAGCAGGAATTTCACTTAAGCGGTTATATGTAAATAGCAAGTTTGTTACTTGAACTTTATTCAATTTGTCGATATTTTCAAAATACTTAGCAATATACTTATACATTGTCTTTTCATATTCTTTTAAATATTCATCATATTCAGAAATAAATCCACCATGATATAAAGCAGACAAAGAGTTTAAGCTATTGTTATAATCTTCACTCAAAGTCATATAATCTCTCTTTAATTTTAAATCCTTAATGTTACCTTTTAAATTGACATATTTACTATAAGATATAAAACCATTTTCCGTCATGATTTCTATTAAATTTTCTAGTAAAGTGCTTTTAGTATACATTATTCCTTGAATCCTAAATGTATCACTTCCATGAGTTAAATCATAATTTTCCCAAGAAGTTTTATATGTATCAAAATTAGAAACAGAAAACACAAATATTGGGTTATTATAGATAAATGATGCTGAAGTGTAGAAAGCTCCATTTTCAATTTCAAAAGGTGTTTCTTTTTCAACAAAGATAGCATCTAATGAACTCATTGTGAAAATGTTTAAACCTGATTCATCAACATTTTCAAGAGCGCTATCCTTACCGATAGTAATAAACTTAATATATGGGTTTTTATAAAGGGCATTAGACTTAATTCTCTTAACAGAATCATTTAATTTAAATTCAGTAACGTTCAATCCGGAAGGAATGCAATATAACTCAGTCAAATCTTTACTATATAAAACACCATCAACTGATTTAAATGTTTTATTAGCTGTTGATACTTCAATCTTAGAGCCTTTATAAGTCATAAATGCTTTAATATCAACTGAATTAAGAGATGCTGGTAAATATAAGTCGGCAGGAATTCCATTAAAGGCATCAGCGCCAATATATTCAACACCTTCAGTAAGATCAATTTGTTTTAAATAACTATAGTCATTAGATACGCTAAATGCACTTTCTTCAATTCTCTTAACTGAAAGTGGAAGGGAGAATGTTGAATCAGTTTTACCAACAGCATATCTAATTAAAGTTGTGACATCTTTGTTATATAAGCTCCCATCAATAGAACAATAATTTTCGTTTTCAGAAGAAACTTCAATATTTTCTATTTCACTATCACCACTAAATACGTGTAAGCCAATTTCAGTTACTGTACTTGGAATATATACATATCTTAAATCCTCGCAGTTAGAAAAAGCATAGTTTCCAATTAATTCTAAACCTTCTGGTAAATTAATCTCATTTAAACTATAGCAATTAGAAAAAGCATAAGCACCAATAGTTTTAAGTCTACTATCACCTTCGAATGTAACGTTTTTAAGGTTATAGTTCATATATCTAAAGGCGTTTTCGCCTATTTTTTGTACTGTAGCTGGAATAACTAATTCTCCACTAATATAAGTTGAAGCAAATGCATTATCACCTATATATGTGAGCTTACTTGGTAATTCTAATTTCTTTAAAGTAGATATAGCATTAAAAGAATCAGAACCTATATATGTTACCTCGCTACCTTCTTCAAATCTTATTGATGTAAAAGAAACCATAGAAGCCATAGATAAAGAAAAGTCTTCAAAATCAGGGTCATTCATAGTTATATAAATAAATCTATCAGCTATTTTTGTTACAGGATATAACTCAATTGTTCTAGGAATAAAAAGTTCAGTTAGTGAAACGTAATATGTTTCTTCCCAGTTAAACGAATCTATAGTAACTGTACCATTTTCTCTATCAATTGTATATTTAAAAATTGCTGAATAATCTATATCGTAACCAGCATAGAAATGCTTATTTGTAGAAGCATCGATAAAGCCGTCAGTTGTATAAGTTGCTCTGTTTTTTAAATCAGAATCAGTAAACCAACCAGCAAACTTTAATACTTGACCATCTTTTTCAATAGTTGGTTGAACATTTCTGACATCGATTTGACCATCGACAATTTTCAATTCTGTAGATGATTTTTCATCATATGTTCCGCCATTAAAATCAAATACACCTGTAGCTTTTTCAACAGTAAATTTGAATGAGTATTCTAATCCTTCACACTTAATTGTCATAGTATGTTCACCAAGGGTTGAAGTATCAACACCAGTTATTGTTACTTCGCGTGAATAATAATAATAAATTATATCTTGCCCGTTTTCATATTTAATATGAATTGCTAAATCACTTAAATCAATATTATCACCTTGACTATATTCAGATTTTGGTCCACCAACACAAGAAATTTCAGTTGCTTTTCCAAGTTGAACTGAAGAAGAGATTGTCGATGATGTTTGATTGTTGTTTTTATTACAAGAAGTAGCTAAAGCTGCTGTCCCAATTGTAATTGCAGATAAAACTAATAAACTAAAAACATTTTTTTTCATTTGCATACACCTTTATATATACCTTCCATCTAAATTTTTAGGCGTTAATCTTAAATTTTTATTTTTTATACTTTGTGCTAAGTATTCAAACGAATTTGAACTAGAGCTTGTCGTTAATATGTATTGTGAATATTCATCACAATATGAGACTGGCAAATATACATATACGCAATCGTTTGCTGTCAATTCTTTACCATTAGACAAACTAATTCCGAGGATAGACGATTTTTCATCGTTATATAATCTAATTCCTGATATTAAAGGATAATCGTACTTATCTTTTGAATTCAATTTATCAGTAATCAACTTTTTAAGTCCCGTACCAAGTATTCTAACTGCCTTGCACTGAACATTATTAACAATAGTATTTAACTCTGACAATTTCAAATCACCTTTAATCAAATTACCCTTAATCATTCCAGAAGGTAAAATTACTATCGAAGCTTTTACCGCACTTCTAATTGAGTCAGCCACATAATTGCCTATAATTGTTTCTTGATTATTAATAGTTTTTGCATCGTAATCAAATGAATCAGTTACTTCAAATATATCTTCTACAAAAGAAGATATGTTTTTCACTTGAGCGTCCAATTTATTTATGCACTCATTTTGTGATATACGCTCTTTAGCCATTTCTTTTAGAATTTCATATGCTTTATCAAAGACACTTTCAAATGTATCAGTAATATAAATTCTTCCATTTTTAATAGCGTTTTGAACTTCATAATAATTTTTGGGCATCTCGATATTTAAATCTTTAATGTAAGTAACAATATCAGTTTTAAGTGAACCATCTTTAGCCATAATGGCATACTTTTGACCATCTGCTGAAGAATAAAAATTAAAGAATTCATCAATTGCTTTTCTTTGGTCTCTAATTACATAAGATTTATTTAAAACCCCTAAATAATACCGAGGTCTAGAGGCAACCCACTTTTGAGAATCATAATTGCTTATAAGTGGATAAACTTCATAATTAAATGTGGAGTTATGTCTAGCATATTCTTTTTTAAAATCAATATTTGGTGTTAAAAACATAGCCATGGATTGAGCATGGAAGAACTTTTCTATCTTTTCTTCACTTGTAATAGTGTCATCAGAGGAAAAAAAGTTATATCTATATAGTGATTTATACAAAGAAAATATCTCGTTAAAGATTTCTACGAAATCACTTGAAGCAATACTATCACAACCATAAAAATAATCGTTTAAAAAATCATTTCCTTTAGTTGTACCAAAGAATAGTGGTACTGATAAAGATAAAAAAGAATCAACATATCTACTATCATCATCAATCATTACACAAGGATAATCATATGACCCCATTCTTTTAGCTGTTTCTGTCAATTCAGAAACAGTGGTTGGAATTTTAAAATTTCTTTTAGCAAGTAAATCTGTATTATAACAATATGTATATAGATCACCTGGCCAGGAATAACGTTGATCTTTCCTGAACTAGTTCTTAAATAATCAGAAATTGAACTTTGATAATTTCCAATAGCATCAAATCTATTTAAAGTCTGTAAATATTCGCCATAAAAATTTGCTGTATTTAAATTGTCAAATGCAACAATATCAACATCTAAATAATCGTGCGACAAATAGTAGTTAATAATCGAATTATTTTCGAAAACTTTTACCTCAATTTTATATTTATTTGAATAAAGCTCTTCAAATCTATCAATAAGCATTGTGAAATAATTTTTTTGTACTTCGCTTACAGCGATTTTAATAGTTTTAATTTCATCATTGTGAATTTCGTTATTTCTATTACAAGAAATTAGCAAAAAAGAACTTGCAATAGCAAGGAACGACATTTTTCTTACTATAAGTTTAATTTTTGCCATATTTCTCCTTTTTATTTATTTAAGTATTTTATTTATCAGTATTCAATAAAAAACACGGACACCTAATATATCATAAATATAAAATATATTTATTTAAAGCATTATTTAATATTTTTTCAAAAAGCTTGAATATTCATTTTACTACTGCTATACTTATTGAGCGTTTTATAATGCGCTTCGTGGTGTTCCGCCAGTAAGTCACACCTGTGAACATCCAAAAATAAAGAAAAGGAGAAACAGAATTTATGAACAAAAATTTAGTTTCAGAAATCACTGCAACTCAGATCAAGAAAGACGTTCCAGCATTCACTTCTGGTGATACACTCAAAGTCAGTGTTCGTATTATCGAAAATGGCAAGGAAAGAACTCAAGTCTTCCAAGGCGTTTGCATTGCTCGTCGTGGAACAGGCGTTAGCGAATCCTTCATTGTTAGAAAAGTTTCTGGCGGTGTCGGCGTCGAACGTAACTTCTTAGTTAACTCACCAAATGTCGCTTCAATCGAAGTCGTCAAACACGGTAAAGTTAGAAGACATAAGATCTACTTCTTACGTCAAAGATCTGGTAAATCAGCTCGTCTTAAAGAAATCCTCTAATTGCAATAAATTAGAACAAAAAAGAAAATTTATTTATTATGTGACAAATAGCTCGGGTTTTCCCGAGCTTTTATTATATAAATTTAACCTGTCAAGTAAAAAGACTTGACACACACTATTTATTGTTATAAAATACAACACGTTAAGAAGGAGAAAGTAATATGTCAGTAAAAATTAGATTAGCAAGAACCGGACGTCATTTCAACCCAACATATAGAGTTGTTGTTGCAGATTCAAGATCAGCCAGAGATGGTAGAGATATTGAACAAATCGGTAGCTACAATCCAAAAGCAGGTTTCGAAAAGGCTGTTATTAATGAAGAAGCTGCAATTAAGTGGCTTTTAAACGGTGCTATCCCATCAGACACAGTTAAAGCTTTATTAAGCAAACAAGGTGTCTATGCAAAGTACCTTTCTGAAAAAGCTGCCAAGAAAGCCGCAAAGTAAGGCTTCCTTATGGATATTGAGCAAGCAATCAGAACAATTGTTGAACCTTTAGTCGCAAATCCTGAAGCTATAATAATTAGACGTATGGACAGTGCTGATGATCTTGATAAAAAAGATCAACACTATTTAATTGCCTGCGATCAAGATGATATTAGAAGATTAATTGGTCGCCATGGTGTTATTGCTGATTCAATCCGTAAAATTGTTTCAATTGGCGCTAGAGAAGAAAACAAACGCGTTCACATCAAATTCGAATCGTTCGACGACGAAGAATAAAATTCAGTGGATATTTATATAATATCCACTTTTTAATTTGTTAAAAATGTTATAAAATAACGCGACAGGAGAATTTTTATGGAAAAAGTAAGAATAGCTAAAATTGTCAATACACACGGACTTAAGGGCAAATTAAAAATATATTTAACAACATCAAATCCTGAAATGAGATTTGCTAAAAACTCAATAGTATATATTGGCGAAAATCCAAATAACATTTTACTTACCGCAAAAGTTCTTAACTATAAATATAAAAGCAATTCAATAGCTTTTGTTACTTTATTAGGCTACGAAGACATTAATAAAGTTGAGCAATACGTTAATACAAATATGTATGCTGACAAATTAGAATTAGAAGACGGTTCCTATTATATCGATGATTTAATAGGATTTAAAATTGTTGATTCTAACCAAAGAGAATATGGTATTGCTGAAAAAGCAGTATACGTTAGTGACAAAATATATTTTGTTGTTGGCAAAGACTATTTACCTTTTGATACTGAACATTTTATAGATAAAGTCGATTTAGAAAAGAAAGAACTAATTTTAAGTGAATTAGGTGCAGGAATATTCGAATGATTATAAAAATACTTACCCTTTTTCCTAATTTTTTTGAATCTTTTATCAACTCATCTATCATAGGTAGAGCAATTTCTCGTGAAGTTGTCCAATTTGAAATAATAGACATTCGTAAATACTCTACTGATAAAAACCATCGAGTAGATGATAGACCTTTAGGTGGAGGAGCAGGATTAATCATGAAATTAGATCCACTCGTCTCTTGTTTAAAGGATAATACGAATGAAAAGTCACACAAAATATTATTAACTCCATGGGGTAAACCATATAACCAAGCTAAAGCTATCGAATTAAGTAAAAAAGATGAAATAGTATTGATTTGTGGGCATTACGAAGGGGTAGATTCACGTTTTATTAATTATTGTGATGAACTAATTTCTGTCGGAGACTATGTAATGACTGGGGGAGAAATAGGAGCTATGACTATAGCAGATTCAGTTGTTAGACTCCTACGTGGTGCAATAACTGACTCATCGATTGAAGAAGAATCATTTAACGATGGATTATTAGAATACCCTCAATATACTTATCCACTAAACTACGATGGTTATGAAGTGCCAGAAATATTACTTTGTGGAAATCATGAAGCTGTAGCTCACTTTAGACGCAGAGAATCATTTAGAATAACCAAAAAATATAGACCTGATTTATTAGAAAATTTTGAGTACTCTAAAAAAGACTTAAAAATTTTAAAGGAACTCGAAGAAGGTCGTGAAAGCAAGTTAGAAACTCAAGCGAAAATCAAAGGTGCTAAATTTATAAAGAGATAATAAAAAGACTGTTAAGAAGTAAAATGTAAAATTCCTAACAGTTTTTTATACTTAAATTCTAAAGCACTAGGCTTTATCATCTCCATTTTTTCATCATCAAAACTTATTTGTTTCCTAATTTTTGCATTTCTTTCGTCAAAATTCGTTGAATTTTTAGGCAATCCAACACTAACTAATCCAATAAACGTTACAAATAAAAGCGAGATTTTGTTCATTTTCCTTTACCTCTAATTTTATTTTATTAT
>ULKR01007393.1_pt1 | contig 15055 bp, 16 predicted proteins | sample 1951181 | NCBI WGS metagenome assembly ULKR01 (sample SAMEA4835503, study PRJEB28245) | human gut metagenome | biome: gut microbiome; material: fecal sample | place: Denmark | collected 2008 | reverse complement strand
TTAAAAATTTTAATCAAAAAATTCTTGATATTATGATGGGTTTTGCCGGCGGGGTCATGATTGCAGCTTCCTTTTGGTCACTTTTAGCTCCAGCCATATCACTATTAGAACAATTAAATAGGCCAAAATATTTAGAAACATCTATAGGCTTTATTTTGGGCGGATCGTTTATTCTTTTATCTGACATATTCTTATCAAAAAAAATCAAAATTGAAGAAAACAAAAAAAAGACACTTCTAATTACTAGTGCAGTTACACTTCATAATATTCCAGAAGGTATGGCTGTCGGAGTGGCATTTGGTAGTTTATCATTAAATATACCAGAAGTGTCTTTAATTGGTGCTTGTTTACTAGCTTTAGGAATAGGTTTACAAAACTTTCCTGAAGGATTATGTGTAAGTTTACCGTTAAGAAAAAGTGGCATGTCAAGGAAAAAAGCCTTTTTTTATGGGCAAATGTCAGGCATAGTGGAACCAATATTTGGTGTTATTGCTGCCATTGGCGCAATGTTTGTTCAAAATATTATGCCATTTTTGCTATCATTTTCTGCTGGTGCAATGGTCGCGGTAGTTACAAGTGAATTAATACCTGACTCATTTAAAGATAATAAGTTATTAGCATCAATTGGTTTACTACTTGGCTTTAGTGTAATGATGATTTTAGATGTTGCATTAGGATAAAAAAAATGGTTGTTACAATTAAGCAACAACCGATTTTTTTATTTTTTATGAGCTTCGCGCTCTTTGAGATATTCTTTGAAATTACGCATGCATTGACCACTTGATGAGCAACAACTACAATCACTAGTACAAGATGACTTTCCAGTCTTCTTGTTTCTATGGTTTAGAATAAATGGCAATATAACTAACGCAATTGCGGCAATCGCAATAAGTGGCTCAAACCATTCCATAATCTCAACATCCTTTCTAAGCAGCTATAGCAGCTTTTTTGTTTCTATTAACAATATAGTAGCCTAAGCCAACACAAATACCAATAAGAACTAATATGACGATTGTACCTAACCACCAATATAATTCAAATGAGTGTCCAACCCAGTAAACTATGAATGAAATTACATAACTTGCAAGTAACCACCAAGCTAATGTTACTCTAAAGCCTTTTTTACTACTTTCAGATTTAGCAGTAGCAACAGCAGCAAAGCAAGGTAATGTAAATAAGTTATAAGCAGCAAATGAATAAATTGCAGCATTTGATAAGTTAATTGTTCCTTCTATTAATCCTAAGTTAGCCATTGTTGCAACAACGTCTTCTTTAGCAATTAAACCAGTAATAGAAGCAACTGAATATTTCCATCCATCAGCGCCTTGAGCCCATCCTAATGGATAGAATACATATTGTAATACTTTACCGACATCGGCAAGCATTGAATTTTCAATTTCGACCATTCCGTTCCAAAATGCCCAACCAAAATTAGATAAGAACCAAATAAGAATAATTGAAGCAGTAATAATTGTTGAAGCTTTGTATAAGAAGTGTTTGAACTTATCCCATAAGTGCGCTAACAAGTTTTTAACTTGTGGACGGTGATAAGCAGGAAGTTCCATAATGAATGGTGGTACTTCATAGTGTTTTGAGAATGCTTTAATAACTAAAGCAGAAACAATAGCAATAGCAATACCTAAAATATAAATACTAAATACGAATACATCGCCTAGGAAACTACCAGCAACACATGTAGCAAGTAATGCCCAAATAGGTGCTTTAGCGCCACATGAGAAGAAAGGAGTAAGTCTAATTGTTAAGTCTCTTTCTCTTTCATCTTCAAGAGTTTTTGTTCCCATCATAGCAGGAACTGAACAACCAAATCCCATTAGTAGAGGAATAAATGATTTACCAGATAAACCAAATTTTCTAAATGCACGGTCCATAATGAATGCTACACGAGCCATATAACCGCTATCTTCAAGAATAGAAATAAATAAGAATAATAATAATACTTGTGGAATGAAACTAAAGATTGAATCAATACCAGTTAAGATACCATCACATACAAGGCCTGTGTACCAAGTGCCTTCTTTCATAAAGCCTCTAAACAAATCAATAATTGATCCTGTTAACCAGCCCATCCAACTTTGTAGGAAGACACCAAGTGAAGGAATACCTTGTAAAGCTGTTTCTCCATCAGCTATTAAGTCTTCATAGCCCATACCAGTAAAGAAATTAATCCATCCTTTACTTTGAATTTCTAATCCAAATATAGCATTTAATCCTAATAAATCTTCAGAGAATACGAAGTGGAATACTACGAACATAATTAATAAGAAGATTGGAATACCTGCCCATTTATTTGTTAAGACTTTATCGATTTTATCAGATTTTGTTAATCCACCATCATCTTTTTTAGTTTTAACAACAACATTTGAGAAATATTTATTGATGTAAGCATATCTCTTATCAGCAATAATAGCTTCAAAGTCATTACCAAATACATCATCTTTAAATGTTTTCTTGAAATCATTAACCATCGGAACTAAATTTTCATGATTTTTGACTTCGATTTCATCTAATTCCACTAATTTAACTGCGTGGAATAAAGGATTTTCGACACCCATACCAGTAAAGGCAATTGTAACATCTTGAATTAAGTGAGTTAAATCACTATTTTCAATAACAGTTGTTCCTTTACGTGAAGTATTGCATGCTTCAAGAGCGACTTTCATTAAATCATCAATCTTTTCGCCTTTTAAAGCAGAAATTTCTACAACTGGAACTCCTAATTTTCTTTCAAGTTCTTTGACATTGATATTTTGGCCTTTTTTCTTGACTTCATCCATCATATTTAATGCAATAACCATTGGAACATCTATTTCAAGTAATTGAGTTGTTAAGTATAAGTTTCTTTCTAGGTTAGTAGCATCAACAACGTTAATGATACAATCTGGTTTTTCATCTAATACATAATTTCTTGAAACAACTTCTTCTGGAGTATATGGTGATAAAGAATAAATACCTGGTAAGTCGACAATATTAATTACTTCTTTTAATTTTTTGTACTTACCTTCTCTTTTATCAACTGTAACACCTGGCCAGTTACCGACATGTGCAGTTGCACCTGTTAAAGAATTAAATAATGTTGTTTTTCCACAGTTTGGGTTACCTGCAAGAGCAAATCTTTTCATAATTATTTAACCTCCTTAGTAACAGTCATGTTAACTAACTCAGCTTCTGACTTTCTTAATGTTAGTTCATAACCTCTAATTGTAATTTCAATTGGGTCGCCTAATGGTGCTTTTTTCTTTAAAACAATTTGAGCACCTGGTGTAACACCCATATCAAATAAGCGTCTACGAATCTTGCCTTCGCCAGCAACACTTTTAATGATGCCTTCTTCAGTGATTCTAAAATCACTTAATTTCTTTTCCATTGATTTTCCTCCTTATGCGACAAGAATTTTAGTGGCAATAGATTTATCTAAGGCTAATCTACCATCCTTAACTATGCAAATTACATTTCCACCGGAAGCAGAAACTAGTTTGATAGTGGAATTAATAGTTATGCCAAGACTTTCTAAATGTTTTTTTGTCTTATCATCCACCAAAATTTTTATGACTTTTAAGTCAACATCTGTTGGAGCTAATACTAGTGGCATAAAATCACCTCTTTTAGTTAGTAATATCTAACCATACCACAAAAAATATGTTAGTAAAGAAGTTAGTCCTTACTAACTATTTTAATTATAGTTGTCTATAGCTAATTGTCAATACTTTTTTAAAAATAGTTTGTTTACACTAACTGTGGTATATATAAAAATCCACAGCTAGCGTGGATTTTTAATTTTTTCAACATAATTTTTTATTGCCTTAAATGTTTCATCACTCAAGTCGTGTTCAATTTTACAAGCATCTTCTCTAGCAGTGTCTTTTGATACCCCTAGTTCAACTAGCAAAGATGATAATAATTTGTGTTTTTCATAAGTATGATTAGCAATTTGCATACCTTTTTCTGTTAATGTGATAAAACCTTCTTTATCAACAAGAATATAACCATTTTCTCTTAACTTTTTCATTGCTACACTTACACTAGGTTTAGAAAAATTCATAGATTCCGCTATATCAATAGATCTTACGTTGCCTTTTTCTTCTTTAAGTATTAAAATACGCTCTAAATAGTCTTCTGATGATTCATGAATATTCATTTTTACACGTCCTTTATAAGTTTGTAATCAAATTTTATCACATTTAATTTAACTTAACAACACATTTACTTTGCTTCGTAACCAGCATTTTTAACTGCGTTAATCAAATCATTGCGATTAAGTTCTTGAATCGAATAGATTTTTGCACTATTTTCTTTTAAAGATACTTCGACACGTTCCACTCCTGGAATTTTTGATAAAGCATTCTCAACATGTTTTTTACAATGTTCACACATCATGCCTTTAACTTGAAGTACTATTTCTTTCATTTTTTCTTCCTCCTTTACGTTTTCAATATATTTTTTTGGCTTAAACAAATTAATTGTCAAAGCATTTAAAACAACAAACACACTACTTAAGCTCATCGCTAATGATCCAATCATAGGGTTAAGTTTTATTTGCCATAATGGATATAATAAGCCAGATGCTAATATAATACCAATTGAGTTATAAAAGAATGCCCAGAATAGATTTCCTTTGATTGTGCGTAAAACTCTTTTACTTAAATTAATAACATTAACAACATCAAGCAAATCATTTCTTAACAAGACAATATCACTTGTTTCTAAAGCAATGTCGCTTCCTCCCTTAAGCGATATTCCCAAATCTGCAGTAGTAAGTGCTAAAGCATCGTTCACACCATCACCAACCATAGCCACTAAATGCTTATTATCATGTTTTAATGACTCTATAACATTTTGCTTATCAATTGGTAGAACCTCCGCAATTACTTCACTAATTCCTACTTCATCAGCGATAGTTTGAGCGGTTATTTTATTATCACCAGTAAGCATAACTGTTCTAATACCCATTTTGTGTAGCTCGTGTATTGCTAAAACAGAATTTTTTTTAATCTCGTCTTTTAAAGCAATAATTGCTACAAGTGTATTATTTTTTGTAACCACTAATGATGTTTTGCCTTCTTTAGATAATTGGTCTAATTTCTTTTGTTTTTGTCCATCGATTTTTACATTGCTTGCATTACCAATATAATAAGTATCTTTATTAAATTTAGCTTCAATTCCTTGACCTTCAATAGCTTTAAAGTTAGTTATGTCAATAATTTTTGCACTTGTCTCATTTGCATAATTCGTAATAGCGCTAGCTAATGGATGCTCAGATTTATTTTCCATACTATATATTATTGATAATAAATCATTATCACTATCTATATTAATAAAATCTGTAACAGTTGGTTTTCCATTTGTTAATGTACCAGTTTTATCAAATACGATAGTTTTAATAAGATGTGATTTTTCTAAAATTTCCGCATTTTTTATTAATAATCCATTACTAGCTCCAACACCTGTCCCAACCATAATAGCTACTGGTGTTGCTAGGCCTAATGAACAAGGGCATGCAATAACAAGTACAGAAATAGCAAAATTAAACGATAAATTAAAATCTCTACTTGCAATAATTGATATTACAAAACTTAATAATGATATAGCCATTACAATCGGAACAAATATGCTGGCAATTTTGTCCGCTAATTGGGAAATTGGTGCTTTAGAATTACTTGAGGCTTCAACTAATTTTATAATATTAGCAATGGATGTATCCTCACCAACTTTTGTAGCCTTAATAACAATATATCCAGAATTTATAGTCGTAGATGTATAAACAACTTGATTAACGCCTTTTTGAGCTGGCATACTTTCACCAGTTATATTAGCTTCATCAATCGCAGCATTTCCTTCAACGATAACACCATCAACAGGTACAGCGAATCCTTTTTTTACGACAACTAAATCATCAACTTTAACTTCTTCAACAGAAACTTCAACTTCTTTATTATTTTTTAAAACTAATGCTTTTTTAGGTGCTAAATCCATCAATTTTGAAATAGCTTGTGTGGTTTTTCTTTTAGATAACTGTTCTAAATACTTACCAAAACTTACCAAAGTTAATATCATTGCTGCTGATTCAAAATATAAGTTATGATGATATTCACTAACTAATTCCATATTTGAATTAACTAAACCAATTGAAATCATCACAATAGCAAATATCCCATACACCATTGATGCTGTAGCACTTATTGCAATAAGGGAATCCATATTAGGCGCTAATTTAAATAGTTTTTTATAACCGGATATAAAATATTTACGATAAATAATTAACACTGGAATAGTAATTACTAGTTGTGTTAATGCATACCACAAGGCATTCATGTGTCCGGTTAAAAATGGTGGTAACGGTAATCCAATCATATGTCCCATAGATACGTACATTAGTAAAATTAATAAGATAAATGCTATGATTAATTTATGTAAATCTTTTTTTAACGCTGCATTGTTATTAACTTTTTCATATATTTTCGCACCATATCCAGCATCACTAACTGCATTAATAATATCATTAATATTAACCACATTTTCATCATAATCCACTACCATCGAATTAGATAATAAATTAACATCAACATTGTTAACACCTTTAAGATGCACTACTGCTTTATTTACATGACTAACACAAGCTGCACAGCTCATGCCTATGATAGAAAATTTTTGTTTCATTATTGAAACCTCTTAAAGAATGTCGATATATCTTCAATATCTGAATAGTCATCATTTTTTATATGTTCAACAACACAAGTGCGAATATGATTATCAATCATTAAATTAGCTAAGCTTTTTATTGCTTTGTCAATTGCGGATAATTGAATAATAATATCACTACAATATCGATCATCCTCAATCATGTTTTTGATGCCATTCATTTGTCCAATAATACGATTTATTCTTTTTTCTAGATTGTTTTTCTCTTCTTCTGTCCTAATTTTGTTACGAGAACAGCAACAACATTTTTTTTCACTCATAAAATTCACCTCGTTACGATATCAATATATACCCCTAGTAGGTATATGTCAAATAAAACACATTTTTATTTTGGCTAAATTTCAATTTTTTATTACTGTTAAGTAAAAATGCTTGACACCACTAAAAGTTTCTACTATACTAATAATGTTAAAAAAGGAGATTATTAAAATGGCTGTAAAAATTAGATTAACAAGAACTGGTCGTCACAATGATCCTTCATATAGAATTGTTGCTGCTGATAGCAGATTCCCACGTGATGGACGTTACATTGAACTTTTAGGAACATATGATCCTAAAGATGTTAACAATGCTGCAAAGATTGATGAAGAAAAAGCAATCAAATGGATTAGAAATGGTGCTCAACTTTCTGATACAGTTCGTGCTTTATTTTCAAAACAAGGTATCATTGTAAAAGCTAAAAAAGGAGAATAGTTATCATGGATTACGAAAAGATTATCCATGCTTTCGTAGATTCTTTTGTTGAAAATCCTGATTCAATGATCATTAGACAAATGCCTAGTGACTCTGAAAAAGATGTTGTACTTCTTATCGTGAGTGATGCAAGTGATACTGCGCGTTTAATTGGACGCAAAGGTTCAGTCGCTGATGCTTTAAGAGAAGTTATGTCTATTGCGGGAAAATTAGAAAGCAAAAGAATTCATTTAAAATTTGAAGCTTTTGAAGATGAAAAAGATGAGGACTAATTATCCTCATTTTTTTAAAGGAAAAAATTATGGAATATATTACATTAGGAAAAATTGTTAAAACTATCGGATTAAAAGGTGAAGTAAAAGTTTATTCTTCTTCTGATTTTTCTTATGATCGCTATGAAAAAGGAAACAATGTCACTCTTTTTAATGAAAAAACTAAGGAACGAGTAACTTGCATCGTTAAATCATTTAGAAAAGATAAAGAATTTGATATTGTGTCATTTGAAGAATTTCCTAGTATTGAAGCAATTACTCCTTATATTAATAATTTAGTACAGATTGAAAAATCTAATGCTATTTTACCTAAAGGATTTTATCACTACTCCGATTTAAAAAACTGCGATGTATATGATGAGGATAATAACAAATTAGGAAAAGTGAAAGATGTGGAAGAATATGCTTCTTATCAAACATTAAGAATTAAAAGAGAAGGCGCTAAAGACTTCTTTGTTCCTTTTGTTAAAGCTTTCATTAAAAAAGTTGATATAGATAACAAAAAAATCATCATTCATGTTATTGAGGGATTATTATGAAAATAACTATATTAACATTATTTCCTGAAATGTTTGATGGATTTATAAACACATCAATAATAAAAAGAGCTTTAGCAAAAGAAAGTGTTGAACTTGAATTAGTCAATATTCGTGACTTCACAAAAGATAAGTATGGTCGAGTTGATTCCGCTCCTATTGGAGGTGGCGCAGGCCTCATTATGAAATGTCAACCAATACTAGACGCTCTTAAAAGTGTCAAAAAAACTTCTTCTTATACCATTCTTATGTCACCAACTGGACGCACTTTTAATCAAAAAATCGCTCATGAATTTGCTTCTCTTGATCACCTAATTATTATATGTGGTCATTATGAAGGCGTTGATTCACGTGTAAATGATTATATTGATGAATGTGTCTCTATTGGTGATTATATTCTTACTGGTGGAGAACTTGGCTCAATGGTCATTAGTGATGCAATTATAAGATTAATTGATGGTGCAATATCTAGCGAATCGATTATAGAAGAATCTTTTGAAAACGGGCTTCTTGAATATCCGCAATTTACTGAGCCATTTGATTATGATGGTAAAGAAGTACCAAGCATTTTATATTCAGGAAATCACGAAGCTATTGCTAAATGGCGTCAAAAAGAAAGTTTAAAATTAACTAAAGCTTTGCGCCCTGATTTATTTAACAAATATGAATTTTCCAAAAAAGATTTAAAATTATTAAAAGAAATTGAAAATAACGAAATTGGAAAATGGGAAATAGATGCCATTAATAAAGGACATAAGTTCATTAAAAAATAAGCTCAATCGAGCTTATTTTTATTTTCCGAATCCTGTCATTGGTGGAAGTTTTCCACCTTTTTGATAATTTTTCATTTGCTTCATCATTTCTTTCATTTGTTCAAACTTTTTTAGCAAACGATTTATTTCTACATTAGTAAGTCCACACCCTTTAGCAATACGAACTTTGCGTGAGTTCTTTAATACCTCTGGGTGTTTTCTTTCATAAGGTGTCATCGAATTAATAATTGACTCAGTTTGTTTCATTTCGCGTGTGGCACGTTCTTTATCTTCTTCAGATATTTTAGGCATACCTGGAATTAATTTTAAAATACCACTTAAAGATCCCATTTTTTGAATTTGTTTCATTTGTTGAAGCATATCATTCAAATCAAATGTACCTTCCATCATTTTATTAACACTTTTACGTGCTTCTTTTTCATCAATATTTTCTTGAGCCTTTTCAATAAGAGACATAACGTCTCCCATTCCTAAGATTCTATCTGCCATACGATCCGGATAGAAAAGTTCTAAATCATCTAATTTTTCACCTACACCGGTTAATTTAATTGGTACACCAGTTAAATGACGAATAGATAAAGCTGCACCACCACGCGCATCGCCATCTAACTTAGACATAATACATCCAGTAAGAGTAAGTTTTTCATTGAATGTTTTAGCAACATTTACAGCATCTTGACCAGACATTGCATCAACAAGCAATAATATTTCGTCAGGATTAACTAAATTTTTAATGTTATTCAGTTCTTCCATTAATGGTTCATCAATATGTAAACGACCAGCAGTATCAATAATCAAAACATCATAATGTTCATCATAGGCTTTTTTCTTAGCAGCCGCAGCAATATCCACAGGATTTGCTTTAGTTCCCATGTTAACTACATCAACACCAACTTGCTTAGCGATAGTTACTAATTGGTCAATTGCAGCAGGACGATAAACGTCACAAGCAGCAAGTAAAACTTTTTTATTAAGTTTATTTTTCATTAATTTTGCTAATTTACCTGCTGTAGTAGTTTTACCAGAACCTTGTAAACCACAAAGCATAATAATTGTTGGCTTATTGGAATTATATTTAATTTCGCTTTGATCAGCGCCTAAAAGTTCTACTAATTCATCATGAACAATTTTTACAACCATTTGGCTTGGATTAAGCTTTTTTAATACTTCTTGACCTAATGCTTTTTCTTTAACACTATTAACAAATTCTTTAGCAACTAAAAAGTTAACATCGGCTTCTAATAAAGCAATACGTATTTCTTTTAACATATCTTGCATATTAGACTCTGTTAATGTGGAATTTCCTTTAAGTTTTTTAATAATGCCACTTAATCGATCAGTTAATGATTCAAATGCCATCGTCAATCATCCTCTCTAATTCTTCGATTTTATCAATAGATAAATCTTTTTTTATATTATCAATTTTATTTAAAAGTTTATCTTTCACTTCTAATAAATGCAACTTGTTTTCATAATCTTTTAATTTAGCAATAGATTTATGAATACAATCTAATACCGCAGTACGTGAAATGCCTTTATTATCACTTATTTCACTCAAAGATAAATTATATGCATAATATTGTTTCATTATATCTTGTTGTGTCGCAGTTAAAAGAGGTTCATATGAAGATAATAACTTATTAATATAATCAAATTCTTCTAACTTATTCATTTTATTCCTCTTTGCCTAAGCATAAACCATACAAATATTGATCTAAGTCAAATTCTTGTAAATCGTCCATTTGTTCACCTAAACCAATAAATCTTACTGGGACACCTAATTCATCTCGAATGGCAAGAATGATGCCGCCTTTAGAAGTTCCGTCCATCTTAGTAATAACAACACCAGTAAGTTTAGTAACTTCTCCAAATGCTTTAGCTTGAATAACACCATTTTGCCCAGTTGTAGCATCAATAATTAAAAATACTTCTTGTGGCGCTCCTTCAATTTCTTTTCCGATTACACGGCGAATTTTCGCTAATTCCGCCATTAAGTTAGATTTATTTTGTAATCGACCAGCAGTATCCACAATAATTAAATCCGAATTATTATTTTTACCTAAGCGCACACCTTCAAAAGCTACAGAGGCAGGATCGGCATTTTCTTTTCCAACACAAATTGGACATTTTAAACGATCTGCCCATACAGAAAGTTGTTCAATTGCTCCCGCTCTAAAAGTATCCGCGGCTACTAATGTAACCTTTTTTCCTTTATCAATATAACGTTTAGCAAGTTTAGCAATTGTAGTCGTTTTTCCAACACCATTAACGCCAACTACCAAAAGAACAGTTGGTGTTCCTTTTTCAAATTGGATTTCGTTGACAATATCTTGACCTTGATTAACATAACTAACAAACATTTTGTCCACTAATAACTCATTAATTTTTGTTGGTTCTGTAATGCCTTGTTCACGTGATTCGTTTTTCGTAGCTTCAATAATATCTAAAGCTAAATTGACCCCAACATCTGCTTCAATTAATATTTCTTCTAATTCGTCAAAATATTCCTCATTAACGCTTTTATAACGGGCAGATAAAGATTTTAAACGATCAGCAAAGTTCTTACGAGATTTATCTAATCCTACAACATATTTATCTTTTTGTTTAGTTGATTTTCCTAAAATTTTTTCTTTTAAATACGAAAAAAGTCCCATTATTTCGCCTTCTTTCTTAATGCATCTAATGCTGCCATTTGCTCCGCGGCTTTTTTAGTTTTTCCTTGTCCTCTTCCAAGAACAGTATCTTCATACAAAACTTCTACAACAAATGTACGATCATGTGGCAATCCTAATTCTTCAACAAGTTGATATTTAACCGATTCACGATGTTCCGCTTGCATTTCTTCTTGGAGCTCGGACTTATAATCTTTTAATTGATTCTTATTAAAATGATCAACATCATCTTTAAAAAGATTTTTTACAAAATTATATGTAAAATCAATTCCTTTATCGTAATACATTGCACCAATGAATGCTTCAAATACATCTTCGAGAATACGTTGGGTATTACGAGTGTTTTCTGGTAAGCTATGACCTAGTCTAATATATTCATTGAAATTATATTTCTTCGCTTTTTCCGCCAAAGAACTGCTTTGAACAATAAAAGCACGAAGTTTAGATAAATCACCTTGAGACATTTCTTGATGCTTAGAATAGGCTAAATCGGCCACAACAAAGTTAATAACGCTATCGCCAACAAACTCAAGACGCTCATAGTCATGGTGTGATGTTTTAGCATCAATATTAAAAGATGAATGAGTAAAGGCTAATTCATATAATTCACTACTATTGACTTCTAAATTAAGTGATTCTAATAGTTCATTAATATTTTTATGCATCTTCTTTAATACCCTCTTTCATTAAGTCAACAATGTGAACACTAGCCATATTATAAGCAACGTTCATAGCGCAAGAGAAGCCATAGCCATCACTTGATCCATGTGCTTTTACAACAACGCCATTAACGCCTAATAACATTGCTCCTCCTGTTGATTTATAATCCATTGTTTTCTTAAAATCATCAAATCCACTTTTAGCAAATAAATAACCAATTTTTGTAAATATGTTTTTCTTAAATGCTTTCTTAATTAATGTATTCATCATTGAAGCAGTACCTTCTACTGCCTTTAAGAAAACATTTCCATCAAATCCACCAGTAACAATAACATCAGCATCGCCTGTTAAAGCGTATCTTGCTTCAATATTACCTTGGAACCCTTCCATATTTTGTGTTCTTAGCATTTTATGAGTTTCTTTGATAAGTGGACTACCTTTTTCATCTTCTGCACCATTGCTTAATAAATACACTTTAGGTTGTTCAATATGAAAAATCTTATTAGCATAAATTTTACCCATATGAGCAAATTGTACTAATTGTTCAGGGGTGTTTTCATTACTAGCCCCAATATCTAAAATTGTTACATATTTACCTTGTTTTAAAGTTGGAAACGGAGATACTAACGCCGCACGTTCAACACCTTCAATAAGTTTTAACTTAAGCGTTGTTGCAGATAAAAAGCCTCCCGTAGAACCCGCTGATACAATAGCGTCAGCTTTTACTTCTAAAAATTTATTAATAGCAACCATCATTGAAGATCCACGCATTCTCATTACTTCTAATGCTCCTGCTTCCATTGGAACAATATCACGAGCATCAACAAGAGTAACATTTTCATACTTTTTAAGTTCCTCTAATTCTTCAATTTTTCCAACCGCTATAATTTCAACATCTTTATGTGTTTCTAAAAATTTTATAATTCCAGCGACAGTGGCTTTACTACCTTTATCGCTTCCCATAGTATCTACAACCATTTTAATCATAAGTTTCACCTTCTAAATTTATCTTATAAATTTATTTTATCATAAATTAGTAGTAGATAATATCAAAATATTTTGTATGCTTAAACATTATGGAATTTATTACTATTTGCTAAGTCAGTTGATTTTTCAATAATATCTTTAAATTCCGGATTGTTACTATTACTTAAAATCGTAGTAGCGTCATTTCTTGCTATCTCAAACATTTTAAAATCGGAAATAATATTAGCGTAAGCAAAATTAGGCATACCCGATTGTTTTAAGCCATTCATATCACCCGGTCCACGAAGTGAAAGATCAGCTTCAGCAATTTTAAATCCATCAAGTGTTTGTTCTAAAATTTTTAATTTTTCGATTTCTTCATCTTCTAATTCTTTGTGTACTAATAAACAAGTAGATGGACTACCATCACGTCCAATTCTTCCTCTAATTTGATGTAAAGAGGCTAGTCCGAAGTTATTAGCGTCATAAATTATCATTAAATTGGCATTTTTAATATCAATTCCCACTTCAATTACTGTTGTTGATACTAATATTTGAATATTACCATTTTTAAACTCTTCTAAAACACTAACTTTTTCTTCATCATCCATTTTTCCATGTAATAATCCAACTTTTCCTTGATATTTAGCACGATACTTTTCATATATACCTTCTACCGATGATTTATCGAGTCTTTCTTCAATCAATGGACAAACTACAAATACTTTTTTGTTTTCCATTAACGATTTATCAACATATTTAAAAATAACTTCTTCATCTTCTTCAATAACTTTTGTTTCGATATGACGATTAAGTACTGGATACTCAGACAAAGTAGAAACATCTAAATCACCATATAATGTTAATGCTAAAGTACGAGGAATTGGAGTTGCAGACATAAGTAATAAATCTGTATTTGTCCCTTTAGAAGCTAAAAGCATTCTTTGGTTTACACCAAATTTATGTTGTTCATCAATAACCGCTAAACCTAAAGAAGCATAATTCACATCTTTTGAAAAGACAGCATGTGTACCAACAATAACGTCTACTTTGTGATTAACAATACGTTCTTTGACTTCTTTTTTTTCTGAAATAGACATTCCTCCCACTAATAAGTCAACTTTTAATATTCCATCAAATAACTTTGTAAGAGTATCAAAATGTTGTCTAGCAAGTGCATCAGTAGGGGCCATAAGAACTGCTTGATCATGACGTAAAAAAGCACCATAAATAGCAATATTAGCCACTAAAGTCTTACCAGTACCTACATCTCCTTGTAGTAATCGATACATTAGCGATTTATCCTTCATGTCTAAGATAATTTCTCTTACCGCTATAACTTGATCATGGGTTAATTTATAATCTAATGATTTGATAAATTCATTAATTTTCTGTGTATCAATATCTAATTTAGTATTTTTTTGTAATGATTTATTTTCTTTTCTAATTATTTGCGTCTGTAATGTAAACAATAAACATTCTTCATATTTTAATGTTCTTAATCCTTGATGCACATCTTGAGCATTTTTAGGCATATGTACTAATTTAAAAGCTTCTTTTCTTGATACAAGATGATATTTTTCCATTAAATAATCAGGAATAATATTAGGTATATTATAATTATCATTTAATAAATATTTTTGCACCATTTTAGCGAATTGATAGTTTTCAATCGCACTAGGTAAAGAATATATTGCTTTATAATTCTCACTTTCTGGTATTTCCCCTTTAACAATACTCGTGACATTAATAGTTGTGTTACTTTT